>ENA-UONV01002832-UONV01002832.1-human-gut-metagenome-genome-assembly--contig:-CS4-NODE-2832-length-12314-cov-8.270740_pt1 | contig 12314 bp, 9 predicted proteins | sample MGYA00242461_ERZ724008 | MGnify/ENA metagenome assembly ERZ724008 | reverse complement strand
CCCCGTCATGCCATATGCTATTTTTCCCACTCCGGCATGACCTTTTCCCTGCACCCCGTCATGCCATATGCTATTTTTCCCACTCCGGCATGACCTTTTTCCTGCACCCCGTCATGCCATATGCCACTTTTCCCTCTTCGGCATGACCACCCCTCGCACCATCACTCCCACCAACCACCGTTACACGACAAAAATGCTAAAAAGCCCCAAAAACCCCAAAAAACCGCTCCACGACAAAACCCGCCCCTCAGCAAATGCCGTAGGGCGGGTTTCCTATTCTATAAGTCGTTCAACTATTATTTATACAGTTCAACCAGCTTCTGCAAGTGATCGTAACGAGCCTTTGCAGCTTCCTCAGATTCTTTGAACAGTCTTTCTGCTCTTTCTGGGAAAGGCTTGATCAGACGTGTATAACGTGCTTCGTTGTTCAGGAAGTCTTGGTAAGAACCATCTCCTTCTTTGGATGTCAAAGTGAATGGGTTCTTTCCTTCTGCTTTCAAGTCTGGATTGAAGCTGAACAAGTTCCAGTATCCAGCCTTAACAGCTTTCTTCATCTCATCCTGGCAATGGTTCATACCACCCTTAGCGATACCGTGGAGTTCGCAAGGAGCGTAACCAATGATCAAAGATGGTCCGTTGTAAGCTTCTGCTTCTGCGATAGCTTTTACAGCCTGTGCAGGGTTTGCACCAAGAGCGATCTGTGCTACGTATACGTAACCATAGCTCATAGCGATTTCAGCAAGACTCTTCTTACCGATTTCTTTTCCGGCAGCAGCAAACTGACAAACTTCACCGATGTTAGAAGCCTTTGATGCCTGACCACCTGTATTAGAATACATCTCTGTATCGAATACCATTACGTTTACGTTCTCACCGGATGCAAGTACGTGGTCCAAACCACCAAATCCGATGTCGTAAGCCCAACCGTCACCACCGAAGATCCATACGGACTTCTTAGCAAGGTACTGTTTCTTATCAAGGATTTCCTTGGAAAGCTCACAGCCAGCGGCAGCAGCTTTTTCAATCTCAGCAACCATTGCTTTTGTAGCAGCAGTATTTGCTTTTGTATTATCTTTTGTCTCAAAGTATTTATCTACAGCAGCTTTCAATTCAGCAGATGCCTTATCGGAAGCAGCCAATTCTTTTACTTTGTCCATGGTCTGCTCACGAAGAACTTTCTGACCAATGTACATACCAAGACCATGCTCAGCATTGTCCTCGAACAAGGAGTTTGCCCAAGCCGGACCCTGTTTAGAATCTTTGTTTACAGTATATGGTGATGTAGCAGCCGGACCACCCCAGATAGAGGAACATCCTGTTGCATTGGAGATGTACATCTGCTCACCAAACAACTGTGTAATCAAACGAGCATAAGATGTCTCTGCACATCCTGCACAACTTCCGGAGAACTCAAGAAGTGGCTGATTGTACTGGGAACCAATTGGTGTAGCATCCGTAAATACCGGTTTGATATCTTTCTTACCAACGTTAGCAACGAGGTAATCAAATACCGGCTGCTGGTCTGCCTGAGATTCCTGAGGAACCATCTTGATTGCACCCTTAGCAGCGGCAGGACAAACGGTAATACACTCGCCACATCCCATACAGTCTAATGGAGAAACCGTCATTGTGAACTTCATTCCATCTGCTACTGCATGTTTTGCATCTGCAAGTTTAATCTGTGAAGGAGCAACTTTTACTTCGTTCTCATCAAGGATGAATGGACGAATTGTTGCATGGGAACAAACAAATGCACAACTGTTACACTGTACACAGCTTGCCGGATCCCACTCTGGTACCATTACGGCTGTACCACGTTTCTCGTATGCGGAAGCACCGAGTTCGAACTGTCCGTCTGCAATATCTTTGAATGCAGATACCGGAAGGCTGTCACCATCCATAATAGAGATTGGCTCGAGAAGGTCTTTCACCATCTTAACAACCTCTGGACGTCCTGTAAGTTCTTTTGCAGGAGCATCTGCTTCCGGATTAGCCCAAGAAGCCGGAACTTCTACTTTATGAACTGCATCTACACCGGCATCGATAGCTTTGTAGTTCATTTCTACGACTGCATCACCCTTCTTAGAGTAGGATTTCTTAGCAGCAGCTTTCATGTACTCAACAGCTTCGTCAATCGGCATGATGTTTGCAAGTTTAAAGAATGCGGACTGAAGAATTGTGTTAGTACGTTTACCCATACCGATTTCAATTGCTTTGTCGATCGCATTGATTGTATACAACTGGATATTATTGTCAGCGATGTATTTCTTGGAAGCAGCCGGCATATGTTTGTCAAGCTCTTCATCTGTCCACTGGCAGTTGATCATGAAGATTCCGCCTGGTTTTACATCCTGAACCATCTTGTATCCTTTTACTACATAAGATGGGTTGTGGCAAGCTACGAAGTCTGCCTGATTGATGTAGTAAGGACTCTTGATCGGTTTGTCACCAAAACGAAGATGGGAAATTGTAATACCTCCTGTCTTCTTGGAGTCATACTGGAAGTATGCCTGGATGTATTTGTCTGTGTGGTCACCGATGATCTTTGTAGAGTTCTTGTTCGCACCTACTGTACCGTCTCCGCCAAGACCCCAGAACTTACATTCTACAGTACCTTCTGCAGATGTGATAGGAGCTGGTTTTACTTCCGGAAGACTGAGGTTTGTAACATCATCTACGATACCGATTGTAAAACGAGGTTTTGGAGCATCTTTCTCCAACTCTTTGTAAATAGCAAATACAGATGAAGGTGGTGTATCCTTGGAACCGAGTCCATAACGTCCACCTGTCAAAATAATATCATTCAAGCCGGCTTCACGAAGTGTAGCAGCCACATCAAGGTAAAGTGGTTCACCAAGTGTACCAGGCTCTTTTGTACGGTCAAGTACAGCGATCTTCTTAGCCGTCTTAGGAATTACTTTCAAGATGTGCTCGGAAGACCAAGGACGATACAAACGAACTTTGATCAAACCTACTTTTTCGCCTTTTGCTGTCAAGTAGTCGATTACTTCTTCTGCAACGTCACAGATGGAACCCATAGCGATGATGACACGGTCAGCATCCTCAGCTCCATAGTAGTTAAACAGATCATAGTCTGTTCCTAATTTTTCATTGACTTTGCCCATGTATTTTTCAACAACTGCCGGCAAAGCATCATATACCGGGTTACAAGCTTCACGATGCTGGAAGAATACGTCACCGTTTTCATGAGAACCACGCATAGCAGGATGCTCTGGGTTCAATGCATGCTGACGGAACTCTTCTACAGCGTCCATGTTGCACATTTCTTTCAGATCTTCATAATCCCATTTCTCAATTTTCTGAATCTCGTGAGATGTACGGAATCCATCAAAGAAGTTAATAAACGGAACTTTTCCTTCCAAAGCAGCCAAATGAGCAACCGGGCTCAAGTCCATAACTTCCTGTGGATTTGTCTCAGCAAGCATAGCAAAACCTGTCTGACGACATGCATAAACGTCACTGTGATCTCCAAAAATGTTCAAAGACTGCGTTGATACGGTACGAGCAGATACGTCAAACACGCAAGGAAGCTGCTCTGCTGCAATCTTGTACATGTTAGGAATCATCAAAAGAAGTCCCTGGGAAGCAGTAAATGTTGTTGTAAGTGCACCTGCTGCAAGAGAACCATGTACGGTACCTGCTGCACCAGCCTCTGATTGCATCTCAACTACTTTTACTGTGTTTCCAAAAATGTTCTTCTGTCCCGCTGCAGACCACTGGTCAACGGTATCTGCCATCGGACTAGAAGGTGTAATAGGATAGATACCAGCTACTTCTGTGTAGGCATATGCCACATGAGCAGCAGCTGTATTTCCATCCATGGATTGTTTTGCTCTAGCCATTTTTATAGAATCCTCCTTGTTAATTGAAATTATTTATCACTAAAAAACATTTTAGCACCATCACCAAAAAAAGTAAAGTGATAAAAGGAGAATCTCGTCGAATTTTACGAACATTTCATTTTTTTTTCATTTTTCCTTGACATCAAATCTCTTTTATTGTATTATTGTCTTAATCGCTTAATACAATAATACAGAAAGGAGCAGTACTATGCAATGGGAACTTACCAATGACCGCCCCTTGTATATCCAGTTGACGGAGCAGCTAAAACGGCTGATTCTATCCGGAGAATATGCCCCCGGTGATCCTTTTCCATCCGTCCGGGAATTGGCATCTTCTGCCAACGTTAACCCAAACACGATGCAGCGGGCACTTTCCGAATTGGAACGTGAAGGTCTCCTGATCACAGAGCGAACCGCCGGACGGCGTATTACCGGTGACCATTCGATGTTGGAAGCGATGCGTTCCGAACTTGCCCTCACGCACCTGAAAAAACTCCGGAGTGAACTGACATCTCTTGGTTTTGAACCGGAAAAACAATTGGATTTTATCCAAAAGGCATGGGATAAAGACTAAACTTTCTTATTAAAAATGGAGGATTATTTATGATTATTTTAGAAACAAAGGGATTGACCAAACGTTTTGGCAATTCGCCGGCACTCGACAACGTGGATATCACACTGAAGTGCGGTAAAATTGTAGGCCTTTTAGGGCCAAACGGCAGTGGAAAGACAACCTTTCTGAAACTGCTGAACGGGCTTCTCAAACCCGATCATGGAACGATTACAATTGGCGGAGAAACTCCGGGCATCATCACCAAACAGCACGTATCATTTCTGCCGGACAGCAACTATTTTCCAAAATGGATGAAAGTAACACAGCTTCTGGAATATTTTGGAGATTTTTACAATGACTTTGAGCGGGAAAAGGCAACCTTTATGCTTGCCAAACTGGATATTGATTCCCATATGAAATTGTCACATATGTCAAAAGGAACATTGGAAAAAGTCCAGTTGATCCTCGCGATGAGCCGCAATGCAAATCTGTATTGTCTGGATGAACCGATTGGTGGTGTCGATCCGGCGACGAGAGATTATATTCTCAATACGATTGTAAGCAATTATTGTGAAAATTCAACTGTTCTTATCTCGACACATTTGATCGCAGATGTGGAAAATGTTCTGGATGAAGTCATTTTCCTGCAAAATGGACAGGTCCGCCTGCAGTCCAGTGTAGATGATATCCGGGAAAAAGAAAACAAATCCGTCGATGCACTTTTTAGGGAGGTATTCAAATGTTAAAAAAATTGATCAAACACGAATTCAAAGCGACCTATCGCTTTTATGTGCCGATTTACATAGCGCTTGCTGCTCTTGTGGCACTTGCCTGCATCTTTTTAACGGTCATAGACCACTTTGATGTCAATGAAATGTTTTTGTCAATCACACTGCCCCTTGGTGCGATCGTAGGTTTTCTTGCCATCATTTTTACGGTTCTTTCCCCATATATCTTCATATGTCTGCGATTTTACCGTTCCACGGCGACACGCGAAGGTTACCTGACTTTCACGCTTCCTGCATCCACAAATCAGATTCTGTTTTCCAAATTTTTGGTATCTTTTTTGTGGGCAGTCATTACAACGGCAGTAACTCTATTTGCTTTGTTTGTTCTCTGTGTCGTTGGATTTGATTCGGATATTACCTTTATGGCGATCCGACAGTTTTTAAGAAGTGAAACATTTGATTTCATGACGATTTTTTCATTTTTTACCGGATATATCAATTCCATCCTGGCAATCTATGCCGCCATCAGCCTGGGGCAATTTGTACGCGATCACCGTGTCATCGCTTCCATTGCTTTTTATGCAGCCATCTACACGGTGCAGCAAATTGTCAGCCTTGTTGTACTGATTCCTGTTATGATCAGTACCAACATTTTTTCAGAAGCAGCCTCACTGAATTATTCCGATACAGGAATGTTAACCATAATATCCCTTATCATTTCCGTTGTATTTTCAGTTATATTCTACGTTATTTCCGAACGTATTTTAGACCGCAAATTGAATTTGCCATGATCATCGTTTGTGATAAAACCACATTAGAAAAACCCCTGACTGCACTCACAGCCGGGGGCTTTTCTATTTTTATAACGTCATCCATTTTTCCACGCCTTTTCGTTTCAGCCAGATATAAAACACTCCGGTAATCACTGCAAAAACAATTGTTACCAAAAGCAAGTATCCCGGCGCACCTATTTTCTTTCCAACCACAAAATAGAGAACTGCCATCCCTGCTGCCAATGCCCATCCACCAAACATGGAGATCACTACACCAAGACTTTGCTTGATTGGTGCCAGCTCATTGGTCCATGTGAGATTTGGCATATTGATTCCAAGAAAGAGACCAAACACAGTCATCATTCCGGTAAATACAATCGGAATCACAAGAATAAACAGTGTCTTAACAATATCGATGTGAAGACAGACTGCGAGGCAAATTTCACAGAAAAGAACCGGAAGCCCTGTCAACAAAAGCTGTACTCCGAGTTTAGCACGAAGAATGTTCCACGGTTTTACCGGTAATGACTGCAGGATCCACAAATTCTTTCCTTCCAGTGAAACAGAAGGTACCACCATGTCATTCATTGCCACCACAAGACATACTGCCGTTATAACAATCACCACAATATATCCTTCCACCTCATCTCCTGCAAAAAACCGGGAAATCGTTTGCAACACCGTCTGCCCTTTTATCAAAGCAGCCACTCCAAGAATCGGAAGAAAAATCGTCCCCAGTCCACAATTCAGCATATAATTCGGGCTTGACGTAAACCGCTTGAACTCCTTTGTAAGAAGCGCACCAAATTCGCTTTTTCTTTTCTCGTGTTTTTCACGGTAAACAGCATTTCCACTCTTCCCGGAAGCTGTCGCGATGCGGATAAAACTTCCGGCAAGCAGACGAAATGTAAAAACAGCCATCGCAGCAATCCCAATGGTAAAAACAAGCATTGCCACTGCGTCACCTTCCCCCACTCTTCCAAAAAGATAAAGAGGATAGGCTCGGTCTTTTACTTTATCTCCATAAATCAAAGCATTTTGCAAAAGATCCTGAATTAATTCCTGCGCCTTGAAATAGACCAAATAATAGAGTCCGAAAAACACCAAAGAAAGCAACACTGTAATGAAGCTTTTGTTCTTTAATTTCAGGCTTATCTTCGCCACACACCATCCCAGTACACACGATAAAATAAGCACAATAATAGAAATGTGCAGGATCAAAAGAATGGAGCCCGCAATTCCAGCCGGTGTAATGTCTGTCACTATCCAATATACAACTGCCGCCGGCACGATAACAACCGCCGAATACATCAATCCCATAAGATAAACACCCATAAGTCTTGCTGCCAGTATACTTCGCACCGGGATGGGCATCGACAAAAGCAGGTCATTGTCCTTGGAAAGATACAATCCGGAAAAGGTATTAAATACACTTCCAAATGCTCCTAACGCAATCGCGATCATCCCCATAATTAAAAAATACAGCCAGCTCATATTTACCAACGAAAACGGTTTACATAGTTGTACCGCCAAAAAGGTAAACACGCCTCCCACAACACCAACCATAAGGATTACGTACATTAACATAAAAAGAATCGTCGAGATTTTGGAACGTTTTTTATTCTTTTTCGCATCGTAAAAATAACCTCGGAAAATCTCTGTCATCTGTTTTTTCACTAAGATTCCAAACATTATTCTCCCTCCAATTCCAGAAAAACTTCTTCCAGACTATCGTCTCCTTTTACTTCTTCCATCGTGCCCGAACGAATCAATTTCCCATTTTTAATGATTGCCACTTTATCACAAAGTTTCTCTGCCACTTCCAATACGTGTGTCGAGAAAAAGATAGCACCGCCCTCATCACAGACTTCCCGCATCATTCCTTTAAGTATATGGGACGCTTTTGGATCCAGACCGACAAAAGGTTCATCCATGATGATCAATTCCGGGTTATGAATCCATGCCGCTATGATTGCCAGTTTCTGTTTCATTCCGTGGGAATACGCCGCAATTGGCTGTGCCAGATCTGAAGTAATTTCAAACAGATCCGCATATTTACGAATTCTTTCCTGTCTTGTCTGCTCATCCACACCAAAAATATCCGCAATAAAATGAAGATATTTGACCCCTGTCATAAATTCATATAAGTCCGGATTATCCGGAATATACGCAATCTTCTTTTTGCACACAAGCGGGTTTTCCTGAATAGAATCCCCATCGATTCGGATTTTCCCTTCTTCAAACTGTAAAATTCCGACAATTGACTTCAATGTCGTCGTTTTTCCCGCTCCATTATGCCCGATAAATCCATAAATCTCCCCTTTGAGAATATGCAGCGACAAATCCTCCACTGCCGTTTTTTCTCCGTACTTTTTTGTTAAATGCTCTATTTTTAACATTTTTTCATTCTCCTCTTATTCATTCAAAAACTCCCGTCGGTACTGTGACGGTGTCATGCCTTCTTTTTTCTTAAAAGCTTTTGTAAAAACGCGATAATCACCATACCCGGACCGCTCCGAAATTTCCGCCACGGAAGCAGCTGTCGTAACAAGCAATTTCTTTGCCTGTTCCATCCGAATATTCGTGAGATATGACAAGAAATTAACTCCTATTTCACTCTTAAACAATTGGCTGATATAGGCACTGCTCAGATGAAATTTCTCTGCCAGTACATTTAATGTTATCTCTTCTTCCAAATGTTCCTGCATATACCGGATTACTCCGGCGATCACGCGTTCCTCTTCTTTTCCCGAGTCCTTTGCCACCGATTTCTCATATAAAGAAATTTTCAAATGGTCGATACATGAACCAAATTCCTCATAATTAACCGGTTTCAATATGTAATCTGTGATTCTGAGCCGCAGCGCTTCCCTGCAATATTCGAAGTCGTCATACCCAGACACAATGACAAACGCCATATCCGGATATTTTAACCGGCTCATCTGAATGACTTTCAATCCATTCAAAATCGGAATATTGATATCCATGATCACAATATCCGGTTTGTTCAAATTGATCTGGGTCATCGCCTCCATCCCATCACCCGCTTCTCCAATGACTTCACAGTCATGTGCCTCCCAGTCAAAAAGTTTTTTAAAACCTTCCCGTATCATAATCTCATCATCTACAAGCAGCACTCGAAGTCTTCTCATTTTCTCACCCCTTTCCACGGCAATTCGATATGCGCGGTAATACCGCCTTCCTCATTTTCGGTATAATTTAATCCATATTCCTTCCCACACAGCAATTTAATACGCTTTTGTACATTCAGAATGCCAATGCTGTTTCCTTCCAGTTTCTGAGGTGCTTTTGCGTAATGCACAAGCAATTGCTCAATGCTTTCCCGTTTTCCTTCTTCAAAACCACTTCCGCTGTCGCTTACAGAAATTTCTATTCCTTTTTCTGTCTTTTGTGCGGAAATTGTAATTTCTCCAATGTAGCCTTTATTTTTCAATCCATGCAGCAGCGCATTTTCAACCATCGGCTGCAGAATGAAATTCGGCACTTCTGCATCACCAAGATCAGGATCGATATCATACCGGCAATTCAATTTTGGATAGCGGTAACACATCAGATCCATATAGGCTTCCAAAAGCTGCAGTTCATCGTCCAATGTCACCATTTGTCTGTCCACTTTTACACTGAGACGAAAAAAATCTGCCAGTTTCATCAACAAATCCGCCACTTTTTTATCTCCATCCAGCTGCGCCTGAATTCGGATCGTATCCAATGTATTATACAAAAAATGCGGATTGACCTGGCTTTTTAAATAAAGCATCGACATTTTTTGTTCATTTAGTTCCGCGCGAAGAGCATCCGGATTTTCCAAGGTCAGATAAAAGGAAAGGGTCATCAGTGAAATTCCCATCCCGCTGATCAACCATGTATGATGAAACCCCTGCAAAGCACAAATGGTAAATTCCACCAGGAGTGTGATTCCAATCGCAGCCTTTTTTTTCGGATAAATCTGCTTCCAATTACTAATTAAAAGCAGTCCGCATAAAATAAGATACACGGCCACGCTTGCGTAACTGACAATCTCGTATCCGCCTGCTGAATAATTGCCCGCCGGCGTCTCGACATAACGGACCGGGAGCACGCAGATCCCAATCTCGGCCAGAATCAAAAAGACTTTTGCCGCCATATCCATTTTCCATCTTTTTCCGGTTTCTTCTTCAATCAATATAGCAATATATTGATAAAACAAATACACCACCAATGCCATACTTCCTACAAAGAGCCGATGTAGCACCTGATTCAAAAGAGCCGGTACTTCCGCCAAATGATTGACCGTATAAAGAGTCGCCGCATCGAGTACAAGATGCACCAGCACCACTACCAGCAATATGGAAAACACTTTATGTAATTGCGATTTTTTTCGCTCTGCCGAAAAATACATCACCGCCACAAAAGCAAGGATCAATATCAATGCAATTTCCATTCGAAGCATTTTTCACTTCCTCCTTTGCTTCTTATTGTACACGATATTGATCCTTATGAATAGGTCTATATTTAAGATAAATGTGTCTTTTTTTATGTTAGTCTCTTATCACTTTGTCAAGACACCCATGCTTCACACGTTGTATCAGTTATCATTCCCTACGCATCAATGAAAGTTCTTCTTTCATTCGCATCTTTATAAATCACAGATTCATGCGTTGCCGCACTCGGGTTACTGTTGTACGAACCCCTGACCAACCAGACGCCTTCTCCCTCTGCCACGGTCTTGGTGTCCGCATCATACAAATACGGCAATCCCAGATCCTCCGTCGCAATGTAAATTACATCATATAATTTGTCATCGCGGTATGCCTTCACTTTACATACACGCACTCCTTCTCCTACCGTTACCGTGATCTTTCTTGCACTGAGCCGCTCATTTTTCAGATCACCTAACGGCTGTTCTGCACAAGGTCCTACAATCGGATCTCTTCCATAGTTATAGCGGTTTCGAAGTTCTTTCGTCGAATTTTCCACCTTGAAAGCAAGAGTTTCCGTATCCTTTCCAAGCCACTCAAATGCCTTACGATATGCGGAAGGGGTCACATCTTCTACTTCAAAGCGCATATGTTCATCCAGCCATTTATTACTGGCATCACTTTCAAAAGCAATGTCAAAAGAACCTTTTCCATTTTCAACGGTAACGCCTTTCAACTCTGACTTATATGTGTCTCCTTCTGCATAGGTACTCGGAGAAAAACCTCCCTCCGGACTTTCTTCATCACAAATGGTCAATGTTCCCAAGCTGTAGTCCGTCGCCAAATAATTCTCACTTTCCTCGATCTTTACATTGATTTCTACGATGCCTGCCTGTATCGCAACCAATTCTCCGTTTTCATTTACCTTCGTATACTGATCCGTCGTTTCCTCTTTATTCAGCCGACGGACTTCATAGGTACATTTTCCTTCCGGTTTCTGGTCAAACACAATCGGAAGCGGCTGCCCTACAATTGCTTCCTCTTCCCCATAATATGCCATTTTCGGCATCGCCTTGTCAATTTCAAATGTTTCCATCAACTCCCCGGTATATTTTTCTACACCTTTTACGTGAACCAACGCCGTACCTGCATTGACATTATTCTCATAACTTATCACAAAATCCGTACCCTGAACCAGATTCTCACCGGAATCAGCTATCACGGAAATCTCCGGACATTTTGGCTGCCCGTCATAAATACAGAAGTAACCGGTATACACTCTGACCAAAAATCCACTGATATCGATCGGTGTCTGATTCTCTCCGGTATTTCCACCAGCACATCCCGAATCACCGTTCGGATCTTTCTCGGAATTGCCGCCGGTTGACCCATTGTTTCCGGTAGAACTATTATCTCCGGCAGATGAATTATTGTTTGAAGAATCACTACCGCCAGTGGACGAATTTTGATTTTGGCGAAAAAGTTCTTCCCACAACTCCCGAATCAAATCCTCTTCTGTCCGTGGATATGTCCCGGTACGGCCCGTGTCCGCTGCCGTATCATCTGCCTCTGTTGTATCCGTTGACGTTTTCGCTGCTACAAGCGCTCCCGCCGTCCATCTTTTTATTGTTTTTTTCCTTTTAACCACTTCCTCCGTTGGTGAAATTATTTTACCATACATGAAAATGTGTCGCAAGAGAGGGAAAAGGATTTGCAGATTTGGGCTTGACATTTCTTCTCTGATATTATATGATGGTCAGCACAAAGAAAATCTTTTTTCTTTACGTTCCAAAGAATTGTACATGCTTATATTTAATTTCCCTTAATTATTTTGATTTAATTTAACACATTTATCAAACAACACTAAAGGAGGCATTTTTATGCACAAAAAAACTTTACAAAATCTTTTTTGTTACCGCAAACGCGAAGAGGTTTTAGCGGAAATTCAAAGCAGCTGGAAATTAAACGACCTTTTCATA
>ENA-UONV01002813-UONV01002813.1-human-gut-metagenome-genome-assembly--contig:-CS4-NODE-2813-length-12376-cov-5.304440_pt1 | contig 12376 bp, 7 predicted proteins | sample MGYA00242461_ERZ724008 | MGnify/ENA metagenome assembly ERZ724008 | reverse complement strand
ACAAGGGCGGTGATGTAATTCTGGAACAGGCGCAACAAGAAGAAAAAACAAACCCGTACAATATGCCCGTAGGTACGGCTGCTCCGCAAGCTGAACAACCGGCCGAGACAGCCCCGGCGGCAACAGCTCCTGCTGCTACGGACGCTGCAGAACCGGCTGCAAACTAATATTCGAGAAATAACCGAATTTCTTGACAGGTGGAATTGTACAATTAATATTGTGCAATTCTGCCTGTTTTTATTTATGGTCTTTTATATTTAGTTACTTTTGCAGCGGGATACTTATTAAAAGCGTATGTTTTATTATACTATCCGTCATGATATATAAACCGAATTTAATTAATCAATTTATTATACTATTGTAATGACAACTACTGACAAAATTCACCAGACGCTCCGCGATTCGGCAGGTATGCGCTGGTTGGTGCTACTGCTTTTGGCGTTCGCCATGTTCTGTTCATATATCTTTATGGACATACTTTCACCTATTAAAGACCTGATGCAGTCCACACGCGGCTGGGATTCGACCGCATTCGGTACGATGCAGGGTTCTGAGACATTCCTTAATGTATTCGTGTTTTTCCTCATCTTCGCAGGTATTATTCTCGATAAAATGGGGGTACGCTTCACAGCAATCCTTTCCGGAGCTGTGATGCTTGTCGGAGCTACCATCAACTGGTATGCGGTGACGGATGCTTTTCAGGGAAGCGGGCTTCAAACTTGGTTTACCGACAATCTGAACTATATTCCCGGTTTTGATGAACTGGGTATCTCTCCGTTTTATAGAGGTATGCCGGCATCGGCTAAGTTTGCGGCAATAGGTTTCATGATTTTCGGTTGCGGTGTCGAGATGGCGGGAATTACGGTATCCCGCGGTATCGTCAAGTGGTTCAAAGGCCGTGAAATGGCGCTTGCCATGGGTTCCGAAATGGCGCTTGCCCGTTTGGGAGTCGCCACTTGCATGATATTCTCTCCGGTATTCGCCAAGTTAGGGGGCGTTATCGATGTTTCCCGTTCGGTGGCATTTGGCGTTGTATTGTTGCTTATCGCGCTTATCATGTTTATTGTTTACTTCTTTATGGATAAGAAACTTGATGCGCAAACGGGTGAGGCTGAGGAGAAAGACGATCCGTTCAAGATTAGCGATCTCGGTACTATTTTGTCAAGCAGCGGATTCTGGTTGGTGGCGCTTCTTTGCGTGCTTTATTATTCTGCCATATTCCCGTTCCAGAAGTATGCCGTAAATATGTTGCAATGTAATTTGGTATTTAAGGAAGTACCTTCCGACTCTTTCTGGGCTACTAATATGGTGACGATTCTTCAGTATTGCATTATGCTTGTCGTTGCAGGCGCTTCTTTTGCAAGTAATTTTATGAAGAAAGCAAGTATGAAGTACGGTTTGCTTACCCTTGCCGGAGTATTGCTGGCTGTTTTCTGCTATATGGGTTATATGCGCCAGAGCGCGGAAACGGTATTTGCCGTATTCCCTTTGCTTGCCGTGGGTATCACTCCGATATTGGGCAACTATGTCGATCATAAGGGCAAGGCGGCTTCGATGTTGATGATCGGTTCAATGCTGCTCGTGCTTTGTCATCTTACTTTTGCGTTTGTACTTCCTGAGTTCAAAGACAATGCGGTAGGCGGTGTTATGATAGCTTACCTTACTATATTGGTGCTTGGCGCAAGTTTCTCATTGGTTCCCGCTTCTTTATGGCCCAGCGTTCCGAAACTGGTTGATGCCAAGATTATAGGTAGCGCTTATGCGCTTATCTTCTGGGTGCAGAATATCGGTCTTTGGCTTTTTCCGCTTCTTATCGGAAAGGTGCTCGATAAAACAAATACGCAACTTGTAGCTGATTTGAAAAACGGTGTGATTACTCCGGAAGAGGCTGCTGTTTCGTATGATTACACCGCGCCGCTTGTGATGCTGGCTTGCCTTGGCGTTGCCGCTTTGGTACTGGGATTTATCCTTAAGATTGTCGATAAGAAGAAAGGACTTGGTTTGGAAGAACCTAATATCAAAGCTTGATAAGACGGTAATGTCAGATACAAAAGGAAAAGTAAACCTGTTGGATACTGTTCCCGTTCAGTGCGGACATATTACGACCGGATGGGAAGGGGAGTACGCGGTACTTTCCTTTCCCCGGTTTAAGTATGACTGGATGAGACGTTTCTTGTTGCCGAAAAGTATGTCGGCCGATATCCGTGTGAAGTTGGAAGAACATGGTACTGCCGTATGGAGTTTGATAGACGGAAAACGGACAGTACAAGAGATAATCTCTCTGCTTACCGAACATTCCCAAAATGAAGATGACTATCCTTCCCGTGTCACTGCTTACATTATGCAGTTGCAGAAGGATGGGTTTGTTCAGTTGAGAGTTAAAAGTTGAAAGTTAGCTGCGCTATGATGCCGCATGCTAACTTTCAACTCTTGACTTTCAACTCTCTAATTGTTTTCTCTGTCTACCTTTATCAGCCCGCCTGTGGCTGTATCGAACAGTACTTTTACAGTGGAGTTTTTATTGAACAATACAGGCGCAAGGTATTCTATGGTACCGAATTGCGTGATAGGCAGCTCGCCGTCGAATAATTTTTTGTTGTTACCTGTTAATGTAATGTGGGCGCGTCCCGGAACGTTGTAGGCCACTCCGTCCACTTTCTTCTTACCGTCGTCTTCGGGAATGGCGGGAGTTTTCAAGTCGGTTATGGAGATATAATACGGTTCGCCTGCCAAATCGTCAGAGGCTACTACACCCAGTCGTTTGGAGAAGCGGAAAGCTACTTCGTTGTCCATTTCCTTCGGAGTCAGACGGATTGTAAATGTTTGGGGCTCTTCTTTCAGAGTACCGGAGAACATTTCCGTCATGGCGCGTTCTTGCAGGTTCAGGTTGTCAAGCATGATTTTGAGCTGTGCGCCATCCTGCGGCATATTGTCGGCTTCACCGCGAAGAAGGGCGTTTTTACTTTCACGGATGTTGTAGATTTCTTTGGCTACCAACTCCGCCATTTTAGCTCTGGAACTTGCCATGAGTATCTCTTCCGTAAGGAATTTACGCGGGTCTATAATCTCTTGCGCGGTGGCGGTTATTTTGGTTGCCGGTTCCGTACGGCCGCTGAGCGGCATGTTGATGGAACGTACGATGCCGTCTTCGGTAAGCTCCATTAGCGGAGCTACGGTTTTGTCTTTCAGCTTGACGAAGTAAACATTATCTTTATCGGGCACTCCGGTTACACGGGTCTGCAACTTGTCGATGGTCCAATAGATATCCGGGTCGGCAGATACGTTGTTCATGCGCAGGTAACGGTCTGCATATTTACAGAACTCTCCGGGCATGTACGTATGTTTGGTAGCTTCCACTACAATCTCTATTTCGGTTTTGGGCAGGAGATAAGTTACACCGTAATCCTTACCGCGCATTATGCCGGTGGTGACATCCGTTTGGGCATAGGTACTTGTGGCTATGAAAAGCCCGGCAAGCCATATCATCTTTTTCTTCATACTTCTCTATCGGTTTATAACTATAAATTTAAATAACAAAGTTAACGAAGTTCTTTGTTCTTGGAAATTCATTTACGAAAGATTAACTAATTGTGAAATGGCGGGATGAACTGTACACAGACCGGTTTATCGATAAGAATATCTTGCTGTGTGTCTCTTAGCAATCCGCTTTCGGTGTCGCGTTCGTATACTTGGATGACATTGCTGTCTCTGCAAGCCGCCAGCAGGTATTTGCCGTTGGGCGTGATATTGAAATGGCGCGGATGGATGCCGGTAGGCTGGTATCCCGCACGGGTTAATGTTCCGTTTACGGTATCTACCGCGAAGATGGCTATACCGTCTCCTTCCAGGCGATTGCTGGCATAGAGGAATTTGCCGTCGGGACTTAAATGGATGTCCGCACTTCCCCGGGCTTGCAGCGAGTCGGCTGCGATACTCTGTATCTGCTCCAGTTTGCCGTCGGTATAACCGAAGGCGATTACTTTACCGGACAGTTCATTGATGAGATAAGCGAACTTACCGTTCGGGCTGAATGTGAGGTGGCGCGGGCCGGAGTCGGGAGCGATACCGATCGCTTCACCGGGCAGGCGGGAGATGTTGCCTTCGGAGCTTAATGTAAAGCGCAGAATACGGTCGGCACTGAAATCGGTGGCGAATATATACTTCCCGTCCGGTGAGAACAGGGCGCAATGGATGTGCGGTACGATTTGGCGAATGGTGTCCGGGCCGTTGGCTGTACCTTTAAAGAGCGCTTCCGCAGGTGATAGCGTACCGTCCTTGCGTAACCGGAATACAGACATGTTTCCGCCGCTGTAATTGGCGGTCAGCACTTCTTTGCCGTTCGTGGATACGTAACAAGGAGCCGCTCCCGGAGTACGTTCGCTGTTCAGCAGGCGGAGATTGCCCGTTTGTTTATCAAAGGCAAGCGCATTGACGGCTGCCGTGCTGTCATTCATCTCGCTTACGGCATAAATGAATTTACCGTCTTCCGATGGCGTGAGGTAGGACGGGTTGGATAGCTCCACCGAGTCGAGCGGCGTGGCCGTACCCGTCTTTTGGTTGAAACGGAAAGAATAGATACCTTTACTTGTTCCGTCGGTGTATGTACCTATCAACATGGAAAGTTCATCTTCACCGCCGTTGACGGTCTTTTGAGGCGTGCAGGCCGCCATACTTAATCCGAGCATACAATAAAGAAGTTTCATTGGAGTTATGAGTTATAAGTTATTTGTTTGTTTCCAGCTCCCGAAAGGAAAAAGTACAAGCGAATAACTTATAACTCATAACTTATAACTTGTATTTTATTCTTTCAGCACTACTTCCGCTATTCCTACGCGGTCGTCATTCAGCACGATGCGCAGGTCGCTGGCGGTAGTTCCCTTGAACGAGTAGGGGATGAGCTGCTCATATTGGCTGACAGTACCCGAATAAACCGTCAGGAATTGCCCGCCACCGCCCGAGAGCTGTATTTCAAACTCTGCCGGCAGCTTATTATCGCGTTTGAAGGCGATAGATACTTCGTCTACTTTAGCACCGTTCTTTAGAGCAAAGGTAATATAATCTCCCTTATTACCTTGCCAAACGGTGCTGATTTTTCCGTCGAGCACGTTTGGGGCATTTTCCATATCGGTACTGGCCGTTACGGGGCTGACGGGCTTTTGGCTTTCAAGGGCATGCAGACGGCTCCGGTAGTCTTCTACGGTAAGTATGCCATTCAGCCGGATGTCCTCGGAAGATGCGCCAGCCATGATGGCGAACTCGCCCGGTTCCACTATCCACTTCATATCGGCATTTAGCAGTTCGAGGTGCTTGCGGTCGAGCGTGAAAGTAACCTCTTTGGCTTCTCCCGGTTTCAGACGGATGCGTTCAAAGCCGGCAAGATTCTTTTCGTAGGTGGTAATGCTGCTCAATATATCGCGGGTGTAGAGTTGTACCACTTCATCACCGGCACGTTTGCCGGTATTCGTCACTTTTAGGCGTACGGTGGCTTTTTGGTCGGGCGTGATTACTTTGGGACTGATTTCGAGGTCGGAATACTCAAAAGTGGTATAGCTCAGACCGTAGCCGAAGGGATAAAGCGCGCCGTTGATGCGCGACATATTGCCGTCCGCTCCCGGATTCTTGCCGCCGTCAATCTGTGAAGCCGGTTTGCAGGGGAAGTTGAACGGTATTTGTCCGACTGTTTTAGGGAAAGTAACTGTCAGCTTGCCGCCGGGGTTGTAGTCGCCGAAGAGAATGTCGGCTACTGCCGTACCACCTTTGGACCCCGGATACCAGGCCTCGAGAATGGCGGGGACAAACTTGTCAGCCCAGTTTACGGATAGCGGACGGCCGTTTATCAGTACCAGTACCACAGGTTTACCAGTGGCTTGTACGGCTTGAAGCAATTTCAATTGGCGTCCCGGTAATTCCAGGCTTGTACGCGATTTGTTCTCGCCGCAGGTACGCTGACCGCCGCCCAGTACTACTACCGCCACATCAGCCTGGCGGGCATTGGCAGCGGCACGGTCTATTTCGGCCTGTTCGTCGGGGGTAAGCGGATATTCTATGATTTCGCTTTCCGGCCAATGGGCGTCTACGAGGTCGCAACCTTTGGTATAAAGCACTTCGGCCTTACCTTGCGCTTTTTCGCGGATGCCTTCGAGGACGGTAGTCACTTCTACGGCAAGTGGGCCGTAGTGTGTCAGAGCATAGCCTTCCTCATCGGCGTTCGGGCCGCAGACGGCAATCTTTTTTATCTTATCGATATTCAGCGGCAGTGTGTTATCTGCATTTTTCAGTAATACGACGGACTCGCGGGATGCTTGCAGGGCAACGGCTTCGTTGGCCGCCTTTTCCACTTCGTTATCAGCTCCGGCAAGGTCTGTTTGGTAGGGAGAGTCGAACAGTCCGATAAGGAACTTTACCCGAAGGATGTCGCGCACACGATCGTTGATGACTTCTTCGCTCAGCCCGCCTTCCTTTACGAGTTCGCGCAGCGGAAGCACGAACGAGTCGGGCGAGCGGAATGTACAACGTACGTTGAGGCCTGCCTCCACACTTTGGCGTACGGCTTCTTTCATGTCTTTGGCGGTGTTGTGCTTGGTATAGAGATACTCCACGGCATCGCTGTCCGACACTACATATCCCCGGAAACCCATTTCCTGGCGCAGGCGGGTTGTCAGCCAGTAGTAGCTGCCCTGAACGGGGATACCGTCGTAGTCGTTATAGGAGCTCATGATACCCAGTAGTCCGGCTTCACGGATTACCCGCTTGAAAGGGTAGATATGGATGTTTTCCACTTCGCGCGGCGACATTTGCGGATCGACGCGTGACATGCCTTCACGTGCTCCCTTATTGTTGCTGTAGGCGGCAAAATGTTTGGCAGTGGCGGCTACTTGGTGATTATGTTGCAGTCCGCGTACCATTTCGATACCCAGTTCGGCAACGAGATAGGGAGATTCACCGTAGACTTCCTCATAACGTCCCCAGCGCTGGTCGCGGCCTACATCAAGGATGGGGGCGTAGACGTTGGTGTAGCCCAGCATACGGGCTTCCCGCCCGGTGATAAGTCCGACTTGGCGGATTAGCTCACGGTTCCATGTATGTCCTAAGCCCAGTTGGGTGGGGAAGTTGGTGGCTTTGTAACTTTCCACGCCACGGATGCCTTCATTGGTGAAGTCTACGGGGATGCCGAGGCGGGTATCTTCAACGAAGAAACGTTGTACTTCATTCAACGCCCAGGCGTGGCGTGAGGCAGGCCAGACGTTTTCATTGTCCGAGGGGGGAAGCCCCCATTGCTGGAAACCGTTCAGATGCTCGTCGATGGCTCCGATACCGTCTTTCCAAAGCATCTGTTTCCATTCGGGAGTGGGAAGATCGTCTTTCAGTACCCGTTTGTAGCCGTAGAGGGTAACCATCTGGCAGGTTTTTTCTTCGAGTGTCATCTGTTGCAAAAGGTTTTCGATGCGGTCGTCGAGTGTTGCGGCGGGATCTTCGTATATGTCTTTAACACCGTTTTTGTTGAAATCTATCCAACCCTTGCGGTACATTTCGCTTTTTACCGGTTTGTAGTGTGCCGGTACTTTTGTAGTTTTCTGTGCAGACAGTAATGTGCCACTGCCTAATAACAAGGTAGCTACAATTAATTTTTTCATGGTATGGTATGTTTTTTATAGTTTTCTTCGGGTGTCAAAGATAATGAGTTTTAGAGACAGGAAAGGATAAAATTGTCCGAAGTACGGGTATTTATTGTACATACTGTATCGGGATAGGATGATAGCTGCGGATAATGGCGTTTGTGCCTTTGACTGATAGATTATATGGTTGATATCTCTTCGTTGATTGAGTCAGTGTCTCTCTGTCATAAGGTGATTTATGATTAAAAGGCTTATAATATCATATTATAAGCCTTTTAATATAGTATTATGAGCCTTTTAATAGTCTCTCGGTCGTGAGGCTATTATGGCTTTGATAGAAACCTTGTTCTATTTAGGGATATCATTACAGGTAATCACAAATAATGTATATTTAATATATTATTGTTTGTGGTTGTTGCTATTTGTTGTTGGATTGGCCGATTAAGTAGTTAATAGTGTTGGTTGCAAGTTTTGTAAGATTACTATGCATGCTATTACTTTCTTCATTGGAGTTTTTCCACTCAAAAGACGGGTCTCCAATAACAATGGCTTTTCCACTATTCTCGCGTGGCGAAAATTCTGCGACACGAATAGTCGTACCACTGTTACTACCGTCTGAACCTAATTGAGTGCCTCCCGTTGCAGTTTGCCATGCATTTATATCATCATATTTTTCTGCTTCATCATTAATATTCCATTGAAGAACCCGATTACTGTTTTTATAGCCGGCATCTTCTGCATGTAATGGGAGACTATGTTCATTGAACGTAATATTGTTAAATAATGGATGATAGATATTGTTACAATAAAGACTTTTATTAAAGTCCACATTATCATTTCCACCCCAGTAATTCTTAGGATATGACCCATTTTTGGAAATTCCCCACTTACCGATAAAACGGGCGGCATCGCGTGATGCTAATATATTTCCACCTGTTTGAAAATATGATTTAATAGCTTCGTTAGCGTTATCTACTATTGCATCGTTATTTGTATTTGCTTCCGTCCAATCAAAGTGTGTCCAAATCATTTTGTATCCATCAAGATTGATATTATTTTCAGTGATTTGGTTGATGCTGATGTATTCAGAGTTTTCAATATTTTGTATCATCCATGTTGCAGCAGCCTTTGCCTCTTCTGTTAGTTCTTCTATATTATCTGCAATACCGATAAAGGCTTTCTTACCCGGTTTATTCTCATTCCACCCCTCTATTGTATTATTATCAAGAGTAATGGTAGCGTGGATTTTGCCGTTTCTTACTTCTGCATTAATGGTATATGAGTTATTTGGTTCGAACTTATTACCGAGCAGAATGAATGATGTCTTTAGATTATCATCCTCATCTCCAATCTGTAAGTCGAGAGATTCGGTATTTTGTGGGTAGATGATACGGACGATTTCCATTTCTGTACCACTCGCTGTAGAGTTTAAGTTTCCAAGTGACCAGTCATTTACTACATTACCATTAGGGCTTGCGATACCGGATTTTATGTTAAATGTTCCTTTGTGCTTCAAACCGCCTAATATAATACTTTTGTTTTCTATTGGTGTGGCATCGGTTACTTTAATTTTCAGTCGGATACGTGCCATTTTGTGTTGGAAAGCAAAGTTTATTTTCTGATTTGCATTCCCCTCAATATACTTTCCTTTAGAAGAAGCAAATAGAAAATCAATCTTCTTTTGTTCTTCTTCCGTAGTAGCAGTATTGGCTTCGATAATGCCATCTTTGTTATCAGTATGCGGATAATACGCTGTGAAAACCATTTCATTCTCTGAAGTATAGGCTATCTCGTCTTGTTCTGTTCCAACCCAAGAGAATGTGGTAGACTCTCCGTCTGCATCCGCTTTGTATTGTACGTTTGTATATTTAGGAGTGGATGTTGTTCCTACTATTTCAGAAGCCGATATGCCTACAAGGTCACCTATTTCCCACTTACTGTTTGTCGTTACGCGAGTAGTGATACCTGCTGAGAAGTCCACAGCCACGGGTTGTGACAGTTGCTTGCCCTCACCTTGGCTGAGAATATCGTCTTCGTCGTCATTGCTGCATGCCGTAAAGGTCAATGTCAGTGTTGTAAAGGTCAACGCCAAAAGTTTGAAGGCCAACTTTGATGAAATAAGAGTAGATAGTTTTGTTTTCATGATATTTGTTCTTTTTAGTATTGGTATTCTTTTGTTTTCCATTTAGTAGCAGCTCACTTTTATGTCGCTCACCTGTATGCTGCCCGCATAAGAGTCTAACGACCAGCAATTTTTCTGTATGCCGTAGATGCGGTTGGTGTATGCCACGTTATCGTTGATGTAGACGGTACATACGGAATTGTCCGTGCAGATAGTGACATGATAAATATTATCGGCGGGAACGGGAAATTTGTAGCTGTCTATTCCTGCGATGAATCCCATGCCTTCCTTCCCTTTCTGCTCGAAGTTGATTTTGCGGTTGCTGTTGTTGTCTTCCGGATTGATGATAAGGGAGTAGTATTTCCCGGAGTCTGTGCCGCGTACCAGGGAAATACCGAATATATCTTCGTTACTTGAGGCTGTTACGGTAAATGTAAGCTTGTTGTGTACGTTCAGGCGGTTGAAAAGTACGTAGGCATCACCGCTGAGCGTATAGTTGCCGTTACTCTCGGCTACACCGGTTTCACTTTGCGCCATTACTTTCAGTGCGGTGTTGTCGGTGTACTTGTTCAGAATTCCGTCTACATATCCTAATGAGAGCGTGCCGTCTTCATGCTGGATAATCTTATGCATCACAAGATTACCCGCCCACTCGGGTTCGGCAGGAGCAGCGCCGACAGCCGTATTGTCATTGCCGGCACGGGTGGGACACCAGCCCCAAATGTAACGGTCGGTTCCGTTGCTTGCCGTTTTTCCGGCATAGAAGGCACGGGAGTCGAGCACACCCTCTTTGTTGTCGGGGAAAGTAGGTGCGGCGGTCATTTGTTTCAGTTCGTCCAGCGTGCCGCCTTTGAAGTAGCATACCTTGCGTGATACGGCATTCTGGTCGGAATACACGAGGTACCACCAGTCGCCCATCTTGAATACATCGGCACATTCGTAGAAACGGTCGGCGCCCCAGTGCATCGGCATGAATACGCCCGCGTGTTCCCATGTTTTCAAGTCGGTGGAAGTGTACTCGGCGAGCACTCCTATACCGTCTTTCTTAGTGGATACGATCATGTGATACTTGCCACTCTCGCTCTCGAAGATGAAAGGGTCGCGGAAGTCTTTCCGGCTGTAACCGTCATTGCTGCCGGGCAGGAAGAAAGTACGGTCTTTGCTCCACGTCTTGAAATCGGTGGAAGTGGCCCGCATCACGACTTCGGTGTCGGCTGTGTGTCCGGTGTAATAGGTATAATATAGCTTATTGGCTTCATCATAGAACGTACAGCCTGTACCTAAGGCCGCGTCGAGCTCCTCTTCCGTTCCGGTGGGGATAAGTTCACCCAATGAGGTGTAACTGCCGCCGTCTTTGGTACTTACCGCCCAAAACGGGTGGTAAGTGGTCTGATTGGGGCGGTACTCCTGTAAGTACATTATTTTGAAGTCACCGGCTTGCGGGTCGTAGAACGGCATGGGGTCGCCCACGTAGCCCAGTTGCGGTTTGTAGTAAGTGCCGAACATGTTTTCATCGGTCGGCTCGAAATAAGTGGCGGTGTTGTCCCAGTCCTTTTGGGTGAGCACGGGAGCGTTATCGTCGTTGCAACTGCCGAGGGTTGTACCCAGCAGTGCGGCGTATACAAGTGTGTATATCATTGTTTTCATTGTATGTCAGTCTTTATTTACCGGTTAGATAATCGATTGCATTTTTCGTGAACTTGGCTACATTGCCGTGATATGGGTCTTTGGATGTGTCGATGCCTTCCGAATACCAGTCGTAGCAACCGGAACCGATGCAGAAGACGCCGCCCTTGCCGCCGTCGGCCGGATATTCCCAAACCACGATAGCTCCGTCGCCACCGTAACCTAAGGCTTGGCCGCCATGTTTCCGAGACCAGTCGGCCTCATCGTTGTAATCTCCCCAAGGGTTCGCTCCATCTTGCGAGCGTAAATGCCATTGAGCGGAAGTGTTGGTGATTCCGTATCCCTTACCGCATGTATATACGGCCTTACCCTCGTGTATACCTTGATAAGCAGGGTGATTTTCATGTCCTTGTATAAAGAAACTCCACGGCTCTGCGGTGATTTCGGGTTCGGCTTCCGTGTGTCCGAGCCAGCAGTTGTTGGGATTCTTATTGTCTTTGGCCGCTCCCAGATTGACGGCGTAGAAAGTGGCGTATCGTGTCAACAACAAGTTCATGCCCTGCTCATAACGTGTTTTAATCGCATCGGCAGCAGACAAGGCGGCCGGAGCAGCCGTTTTGAACTTGTTCATATCATCGATGGTGGCGTCTGCATGGAAATGCCACCACAACACCTTACATTCACTTAAATCCGCGTTGCCTGACGCTATGTCGCTGAAAGAAACATATTGCGCGTCTTTCACATTGAACAGCATCCACGTCGCCGCTTCTTTCTCTTCGGGGTTCAGTCCTTCGATGGTGGAAGCGAGGCCTGCATAAACCGCTGCCGGCTTGCCTGCGGGTGTGAGTACCTTTACGGTATAGACAGCCGATGCCATATTGTTGGATACGATGAAGTCTACCGGACGGCTGAAATCCATGGCGGTTCCTCCGGCAGGGGCTACGATGGCTCCTTCGGTGGCGGTGTAGGTGGGGACGAGCTTCGTTATATCGGCGGAAGCCGGTACCTGAAC
>ENA-UONV01002792-UONV01002792.1-human-gut-metagenome-genome-assembly--contig:-CS4-NODE-2792-length-12440-cov-5.549616_pt1 | contig 12440 bp, 11 predicted proteins | sample MGYA00242461_ERZ724008 | MGnify/ENA metagenome assembly ERZ724008 | reverse complement strand
AAGGATTGGCGGCAAGGTTTGCCGTTGACCCCTACAACGAGTTTTATTGCTCCGAAAACGGACACCTTTAAGACAAAGCAAAGTCCGAATTGAAAATGGGCTTTTACAGGCAGGCAAAGGTGGAGGACATAGCCGACACGGTGGAATATATACGCACAAACAGTTTTTACTATGCTTACGGGCTTTCTGAGGTCGCAACGGAAATCATACTGCCCGAAAACGTGTTCATTGTGGAATACCAAGCGATTTATGCTTACGACATCGGCAAAGTATCTGTCGGCGGCGGTATAGAAATATTGGGCGAACGCTCTGTTTATGCCGATAACATGGACGAAAATTGGGCGCCTGTGGCAAATTCCTTTGACGTCGAGTTCAGAGGCCGCAGCGCGCCGATTGTGTTATCCGAAGCCTTCTGCAAAGATACTTTGGGTACGATAACGGTGCCCGACGGCGCATACGAGACGTTTTACGCCGAATTCTCGGTTTTGGGTTTCTCCGACTATATAGACGCTACGGGACAGAGAACCGTGACCTACAACTTTGTCAACGGCAGCGGCGAAAGTCCCGAAGCGGTGACGGGCACGGCGGTAAAGAATATGCCCGTACCCGTATACGGTCAGTCGGGCGAAATGTATTTTCAGGGATGGTTCTCCAAGGACGGCTCAACAGACGGCGATTGGGGAGAAAAAGCCTCGTTCCCTTATTTCTACAAGGGAGAGGGAAACACGGCGACTCTTTACGCGCGGTGGGGCGATGAAAAATACGAGGACGGCACTTTTGCGTTTGCTTATACGATAGGTCTGGGCAGCGACGAAGAGCCTGAGGACGTCAATCGCTTCCGCATTTTCAACGGCGACGTGTTTTTGGTTTTTGACGTCGAGGAAACGGCGATATACGCCGTTTATGCGACTATCGAAATATCTGAAAAACATTTGTTGACTTTTGAAACCTATTATCTATACGGGGACGGAAGCATAGAAAACACCTACGGTTTTCTGTTTATGCAAGGCAGCACCGTCCTTATCAGGTTGGTTTACACCGACCTGCCCGAAGAGGGGATTACGGAACACCTGTTTATGGTAAATACTTGGGCGTGAGCAAATTTGCGCTTGAACCTTGCGGCAATCCGCATCAAAAAAGGGAGCTAAAAGCTCCCTTTTTTTAAGAATCGTTATTTCAAAGCCTCGCTCACGGCAACCGCGCAGGCAACCGTCGCACCCACCATGGGGTTGTTGCCCATGCCGATAAGTCCCATCATTTCCACGTGCGCGGGGACGGAGGAGGAGCCTGCAAACTGCGCGTCTCCGTGCATTCGTCCCATAGTGTCCGTCATGCCGTAGGAAGCGGGACCTGCCGCCACGTTGTCGGGATGAAGGGTGCGTCCCGTACCTCCGCCGCTTGCGACGGAAAAATATTTCTTTCCGTTTTCGCCCGCCCATTTTTTGTAGGTGCCCGCCACGGGGTGCTGGAAGCGCGTGGGGTTGGTGGAATTTCCCGTTATTGAAACGTCTACCTTTTCATGCCGCATGATTGCCACGCCCTCGCTTACGTCGTCCGCGCCGTAGCAGCGAACCTTTGCCTTTTCTCCGTTGGAAAACGCTGTTTCGTTTACGATTTTCAATTCTCCCGTGCAGTAATCGTACTTTGTCTGCACGTAAGTAAAGCCGTTTATACGGGAGATGATGTACGCCGCGTCCTTTCCGAGACCGTTGAGAATGACGCGGAGAGGCTTTTTGCGTACTTTGTTGGCGGTGCGCGCTATGCCTATGGCGCCTTCGGCGGCGGCAAAGCTTTCGTGACCCGCGAGGAAGGCAAAGCACTCCGTTTCCTCCGAGAGCAGCATTTTGCCGAGGTTGCCGTGTCCGAGACCTACCTGACGCTGGTCCGCCACGGAGCCGGAAATGCAGAACGCCTGCAACCCTATTCCTATGTCGGCGGCGGCGTCAGCTGCCGTCTTTGCGCCTTTTTTGAGCGCTATGGCGCAGCCGAGGGTATAAGCCCACACCGCGTTTTCAAAGGCAATCGGCTGAATGCCTTTTACTATGGAATCCACGTTTATGCCGTGCTGTTCGCAGACGGTTTTCGCCTGCTCAATGTTTTCGAGACCGTATTCGCGCAGCACGCCGTTTATTTTGTCTATTCTTCTTTCATAGCCTTCAAACAGAGCCATAAATCACAACCTCCTTTTATGCCTTTCGCGGATTGACGTAGCTGTCCGCCTCGTCGAATCTGCCGTAACGGGATTTGGCTTTTTTCAGCGCCTCGTCCGCGGATAAACCGTCGGTAATCAGCTGCATCATTTTTCCGATATGCACGTATTCGTATCCTATGACCTCTCCGTCCTTCAACGCCATTTGAGTGATGTAGCCCTCGGACATGTCGAGGTATCTCACGCCTTTGAGATTGGTGGAATATATTGTGCCCACCTGACTGCGCAGCCCCTTTCCGAGGTCCTCGAGTCCCGCGCCCACGGGAAGTCCGTCGTCGCTGAAAGCGGACTGCGTGCGTCCGTAAACGATTTGCAGAAAAAGCTCGCGCATTGCGACGTTTATCGCGTCGCACACAAGGTCGGTGTTCAATGCTTCGAGCAGTGTTTTTCCGGGCAGAATTTCTCCCGCCATGGCAGCCGAATGCGTCATGCCCGAGCAGCCGAGAGTTTCCACCAAGGCCTCCTCTATGACGCCGTTTTTGACGTTGAGCGTCAGCTTGCAGGCGCCTTGCTGAGGCGCGCAGCAGCCTACGCCGTGCGTTAAACCGCTTATATCCTTGATTTCTTTGGATTGTGTCCATTGCCCCTCCTGAGGTATGGGCGCAGGTCCGTGGTTGCAGCCTTTTTTTACGCAGCACATTTCTTTGACTTCGTGCGAATATTGCATTTGCCTTTCCTCCCGCATAAATTCCTGATTTTGCTTTGACTTATATGATAACATATTTGATATTTTTTTTCAAACGAATTGCAGCGTTTGTGGGACAAGCCTTGATTTTTTTATTATTGACGTATTTTGAAAAACGGAGTATAATTTTAAAATATGAAAACCGATTTGCATATTCACACAAATTGCTCGGACGGCAGCCTGTCTCCCGAACAAATAGTGGAAAGGGCTTGCGGGGCGGGGCTTGACGCCATAGCCGTCACCGACCACGACAACGCCAACGGCGTGGAGCGCGCTGTTCTTGCCGCGCGCGGAAAGCCGCTTAAAGTCGTTGCGGGGATTGAGCTTTCCGCTTACGACAGGGATATGGAAACCCATGTTTTGGGGCTTGGCATAGACTACGCGGGCGATCGCTTCAAGGAGTCCATGTCGAGGATTCAGGCGCTGCGTCACGAGCGCAACCGTCTGCTGCTGCAAAGGCTTGCGGAGCTGAATATCTTTGTTTCCTTCGACGAGCTTGAAAAGGCGTTTCCTTTTGAAGTGCACGGTCGCTCGCATATAGCGCGGATTATGGTTGAAAAGGGGTATGCCGCGGATTTTAAATCGGCGTTTTCCGAATATCTTGCGCCCGAGGGCAAAGCTTACGTAAAATCAAGACGTCTTTCGGTGGAGCAGGCGATAGAGCTTTCCCACCGCTACGGCGGCAAGGCCGTGCTCGCGCATCCCGCAAAGCTGCGCATGAACGCCACTCAGGCAGAGGGCTTTGTGGCTTATCTCAAACGCGTGGGGCTTGACGGAATTGAAGCGGATTACTTTGCGCATACTAACGTCGAGCGAGATTTTTTCAGGTATCTGGCGGACAAGTACGGGCTTTTCGTGACGGGAGGAAGCGATTTTCACAACGCCGATTACGGCGTGAATCTCGGAGACAAATTTTTCCTGCCCGACGAAAAAACGCTTGCCGCGCTGGGACTTTGAGAGGTGGATATGCGTTTAAAAAGATTTAAAACAGGGTTGTTTGTGATTGCGCTCTCGCTGCTTGGTGCGGCGGGAGTTTTTTTTACGTTTGATACGGAGGGCGGCGCGTGCGCCGCGCAGACAGTGTCTCCTGCGTTTTCCGCAGCGGACGGAGTTTTAAGACCTTGGGACGTTTCTTTCGAGATTGTTGTGTTTGACAAGCGTTTGGCTTACTCGCTGTCCGAGAATATCCAAGCTCTTTCGGAGGAGGAAAAAGAGGACAGGCTTGTATACCGCTCCGTCAGGCTGAAAAAGCGCTGGATAAAGCAGGCGGCCGATATGGGCTTCGACGAGGTCGAAGCATGGTGTTATCTTCTGCCCGGGCTGAAAGAATTGGTCAAGCAGGCGGAAAGCGCATTGTACAAGCGGGCGCAGGACGCTTCGGTTAGCTTTGCGCCCGAGACCAAATCGCGGTTTGTTTACAAAAAGGAGGTAGCGGGCGTGGAGCTTGACAAAAAAGCCTTTGCGGAATCGCTGTCAAAGGCGGTTTCGGAGGGCGGCGCGATAACGGCGCGAGGCAAGACCGTGCTTCCCGAGGTGTCGTTGGAGCAGCTGAAACGGCAGACGACGTTGAAATGCAGGTTTTCTACCCGGTACGGCAACAGCACCGCCGCGAGAAAATCCAACGTCAAAAGAGCGTTAAAAGCCTTTCAGGGCATGACAGTGGAAAACGGCGAAAGAGTTTCCTTCAATGAGGCGGTAGGTCCGCGCACCAAACAGAACGGCTTTTTTGAGGCCAAAATCATTATGGACGGCAAGTACGTGCAGGGAGTGGGCGGAGGCGTATGTCAGGCTTCGACGACGCTGTTCAACGCTCTGATTATGTCGGGAGTCACCGTAAACAAGGTGCATCAGCATTCTTTGGCGTCCTCCTATGTAGCTCCGAGCTTCGACGCAATGGTGTCGTCGGTCAGCGACCTTGTGTTCACCAATGAAACGGGCGGCAGAATTTTTATCGCGGCTTACGGCACGGACAGCGAGGCGACGGTAGAAATTTACGGTCTGCCAAACGAGTACGAAATCAGGCGGCGCAGCGTGGAAATTGCGCGCAAGCCTTTTTCGACGCGCACAATAGAGGACAGGGAGGGCAGGTACTCCGACAAGGTTGTTTTCGATACCGATACGTTTGTTTTGGCCAACGGCGCCGCCGGATTGACCTCCGAGGGGTGGCTGGATTATTATCAGGGCGGAAAGCTTGTCAAATCGAGAAAAATCAGAACCAACACTTATCTCCCCACCGAAAGAGTGGTGGTCAAGGGCGTAAAAGCCCGTCCGCAGGAGGGAGAGGAGAGCGGCGCGGGCGGCGACACTCCCGCACAGCCTCAAAAGGAGGAAAATCAAAGTACGACGGCGGATTAAAAACATACAAGGCTGCGCAAACAGTTGAAAAAAATGCGCGGTTGCTGTAAAATAAGACGCAACAGGAGTTTTTATGGCAGACAAACCCGCACGCGACGTCAATGTAAACGCGGTTCCGCAGAATCTTGAAGCGGAGCAGTGTCTTTTGGGCTGTATACTTTTGGACGACAATCTCGCTCAGGAGCTTGTTCCCACTCTCAAAGCGGAGGATTTTTACGCCCCGTCGCACAGAATTTTGCTGTCGGCAATGCAGAAGGTTTTGAACGAGAGCAAACCGATAGATTTCGTTACCGTCGCGGACGCTTTGGACAGAAGCGGGCAGCTGGCTGCCGCAGGCGGCATAAATTATCTCACCACGTTAAACACCGTCGTGCCAAGCTCTGCAAACTACCGAGTCTATCTTAAAATCGTGGAGCGCAATTCCGTGCTGCGCGCGTTGATAAGGGCGGGCACGAGCATAATAGAGGAATGCAGAAATTCTGACGACGAGGAGAGAAGCGTAGCCTTTGCCGAAAAGGCGGTTTACGACATAAGCGACAAAAAGCAGAGCGGCGACCTTACGCCTGTCGGAGTGTCTAAGTGCGTGGTGTTGACGATATTTGACGAGCTGCACGGCGGCGACCTGATCGTGCTTGCGGCGCGTCCCGGCTGCGGAAAAAGCTCGCTTGCGCTCAACATGGTGGAAAGCGCGGCGAAAAACAGAAAAAGCTGCGCGATTTTTTCGTTGGAAATGCCCAAGGTTCAGCTTGCGCAGAGACTGCTGTGTTCCATGGCAAGCGTAAGCATGACGCGCGCAAAGACAGGCAAACTGACGAGTCGGGATTTTGCCGAGCTGTGGAAAGCCAACGAGGCAATAAGTCGGATGAAAATTTTTATCGACGACTCGTCTCTCATTACTCCGGCTCAGATTTTGTCAAAGTGCAGGCGTCTCAAAAACAGAGAGGGACTTGATTTCATCGTTATCGACTACATACAGCTTATGGAAGGCGGCGACAGGTCGGAAAACCGTCAGCAGGAAATCAGCAAGATTACGAGGACGCTTAAAATCATAGCCAAAGAGCTCGACGTGCCTATATTGGCGTTGAGTCAGATGTCGCGGCTCGTGGAGCGGCGCGACGACAAGGAGCCTCAGCTTTCCGACCTGAGAGAATCGGGCGCTATCGAGCAGGACGCGGATATGGTGCTGTTCATCAACAAAAACAAGGAAGCCGAGGGGGAAGCCGTGCAGCCCGTGGAGCTGATTATCGCAAAGCACAGAAACGGCGAGACGGGCAAGCTGACTCTCAATTGGATAGGCGAGTACGTCAGATTCACCGACCCCGACACGTTTGTGAGAACGGAGGACGGTCGGGAGACGTCGGAGGAAAACGCGAGGCGGGAGCAACGCGATTTGGAGCGTCTTGCCGCGGACGCGCCGCTGCCCGACTTCGACGACGCGCCGCCGGAGGAAGCCGACGGTTTGAGCGAAACGGATTTTAACGATTAGTCGCGGGGAAGGAAATGGAAGCAAAAAATTTTATCGAAGAGATTATCAACAAAGACCTCGAAAGCGGAAAAATAAGCTGCGTCAAAACACGGTTTCCGCCCGAGCCCAACGGTTATCTGCACATAGGACACGCCAAAGCCCTGTGCGTCAATTTCGGGCTTAAACAAAAATACGGCGGCACCTGCAATCTGCGTTACGACGACACCAATCCCGTCAAGGAGGACGAGGAGTACGTCAACGCGATTGAAGAGGACATAAGGTGGCTGGGCTTCGAGTGGGACGAAAAGCTGTTTGCAAGCGATTATTTCGACAGGATGTTCGAGTGCGCCGTCGGGCTAATCAAGAAAGGTTTGGCTTACGTATGCGACCTTTCAGCCGAACAAATCAGAGAAACAAGAGGCACTCTTACGTCGCCCGGGCGGAACAGTCCTTTCAGAAACAGGTCGGTCGAAGAAAACCTCGATTTGTTCATGAGAATGAAGGCGGGTGAATTTGCCGACGGCGAAAAGGTGCTCCGCGCAAAAATCGACATGGCGTCAAGCAATCTCAATATGCGCGACCCCGTCATATACCGCGTCGTGCACGCAAGACATCACAACACGGGCGACAAGTGGTGCGTTTATCCGATGTACGACTTTGCGCATCCCATCGAGGACGCTTTGGAGGGAATAACCCACTCCGTCTGCACGCTTGAATTCGAGGACCACAGACCGCTTTACGACTGGGTGGTGGAAAACTGCGGCTTTGAAAAAAGGCCGAGACAGATAGAGTTCGCGCGGCTGAATATAACAAACACCATTATGTCCAAGCGCTTTCTCAAACGACTTGTGGACGAGAAAATAGTGGACGGATGGGACGACCCGCGTATGCCTACGCTTTGCGGTATGCGCAGACGCGGTTATCCGCCCGAGGCAATCAGGGACTTTTGCGAGCGGATTGGCGTGGCTAAGTCCAACAGCGAGGTGGAAAGCGGGTATCTCGACGCTTGCGTGAGGGATTTTCTCAACAAAAACGCCGACAGGGTAATGGCGGTTTTCAACCCCGTCAAGGTCGTGCTCACCAATTTCGGCAAAAGGACGGAATTTGCCGAGGTCGAAAACAATCCCAACGCGGAAGCGATAACTACGCGCAAGGTAAGCTTTTCAAACGAGCTGTACATAGACGGCAGCGACTTTGAAAGCAATCCTCCTCCCAAGTATCACAGGCTGAAACCCGACGGGTACGTAAGACTCAAAGGCGCGTATATCATACATTGCGACAGAGTGGAATACAATAGCGACGGCACGGTAAAAACCGTGTTCGCCTCCGTCGTAGACAACAGCAAAAGCGGAAGCGACGAAAGCGGTATGAAGGTCAAGGGCGTTATACAGTGGGTAAACGCCGCAGACTGCGTGCCTGTCAAGGCTTATCGGTTCAAATCGCTGCTCAACCCTCCCGAAAACGGAGAAACGGATTTTACCGAGCGCCTCAACCGCGACAGCAGAACGGAAATAAACGGCTTCGGCGAGAGTCTTTTGAAGGACGCGAAACGTCCCGACAGGTTTCAGTTTATGCGCATAGGCTACTTTGCCGCGGACGGAAAAGAGGGTGAAACGGCGGTATTCAACGAGATAGTGGGCTTGAAAGACAGTTTTAACGCCAAATCTTGACAAGACAGGGCGCGTATGGTATCATATTTCAAAGTCGGTTTGTCTTTTGGAAAGAAAAATGAAGATATGTAAGGTTTGCGGAGAGCCGAATGCGTCGGAAAGCAGGTTTTGTATCAACTGCGGCAGCGAGAGCTTCGAGGTCAGCGACGTAAAACAGAAAATTTGTCCCGAATGCGGCAGCGTCTGCGAACCGCAGTTTACCCATTGCGTGAACTGCGGCGCGGCTTTGGGAGACGCAAACGTGAGCGGCGTCGCTTCCATTCAGAGTGGCGGAACTGTTTCGCGGGATTCCGAAAATCCCGACGAAACGGCGGTTTGCCCCTATTGCGGCGCGGAAATTTCGCTTCATACGGTTTTTTGCGCGGGCTGCGGACACGACGTGACCGCAATGAACAGACACAGGGTTGTCAGGCGCAAAATATGCCGTTTTTGCGGCAAGCCCAACAAGCCGGAGGACAAATTCTGCAAGTATTGCTTTTTCGACCTGAGAGACGGCGAAACGGTCGAATTTCAGTTGGACTATGCCGACGCTCAGGATAAAAATCCCAAAATAAAGCAGGCGGTGCTCCAAGCGCCCACTACCGAAAAGCTCAAAATTTGTCCCAACTGCGGCGCGCTAAACAATTTCGACTCGAAATTTTGCTTTTCCTGCGGACTCAGGCTGGTGACGGAAACTCCCAAGGTTTATTGCTTCGTGTGCGGCGCGGAAAACCTCGCCGACGCCGCGTTCTGCACCTCCTGCCGTTATCCTTTGGGCAACAAAAATCACGACGAGGTGGCAAAGGGGTGGAAATGCGAGTGCGGAGAGTTCAACGAAAGAGACGACAAATTCTGTACCGGCTGCGGCAGACCTAAGCCGACTGACGGCGATGTGAGGATTTAATATGAACAATTCCAACAATTTCAACGTATGCGAAAAGTGCGGCACCGCCAACCCGCTTATAGCAAAATACTGTTATCAGTGCGGCGCGCACCTGAAAACGCCCGAGGACCCCATTGTCTGCAACAACTGCAACACGGTCAACAGCGGCTCTGCAAGGTACTGCAAGCATTGCGGCAACAAGCTGTTTCGCGGCTCCACCGTCAAAATTTGCCCAAGGTGCAATCACACGGTAAACGGCGACGCTTACATCTGCGAAAGGTGCGGTTTCGAGTTTGTAGCCATGCGTCCCGTGGTGCAGAACATACCGCAGCTTCCGCAAAACGCGGGCGGTTCCGCCGAAAACCGCAAGCCCAACAAAAAAGAACTGAGAAAACAGCAGGCGGCGCAGCAGCAGACCTATTACGCTCCTCCCGCTCAGCCCGTTTACACACAGCCGCAGCAGACGGTATATCTGCCCGCGGCGGCAGCCTCGACAGTCGGCTCGGAAAAGAAGTCCGAAGCAAGAGTGAGGACTTGGGGTGCAATCATCATGATTTTGTCGCTCGCATTTCTGTACGCTTTCGTCGGGTATCCCGCAATCATGCCCCAAAATCTGCTTGGCGGCGAAATGCTCGGATATTATTCCGTGGAAGGAGGAAATTTCAGTACGGCGGGACAGCTGTTGTGGAGCTTTGCGGACAATTTCAATTCTCTCAAAAGCTTTTCCGTCGGAGAGTGGACGCTCGGCATACTTGCGGCGCTGTTTGCGATTTCGGGCGTTGCAATGTTTTTGTTCGGTCTAATCAAACTCTGCACGGGCAAAGGCTCCAAAAAAGCGAGCAAATGGTGTCTTTTCGTTTTCGTGCTGGGCGTTGTCGTCGTGGGGCTGATTGCGTTAATCGGCAAAATCGACATGGGACTTTTCAACACGGTTGAAAAAGGCCTGTTCGGCGAAAACAGCGATTTCGACGGCGGCTGGACGCTCTGGTTTGCTCCCGCATTCTTCTTTTTGATTTATTTGTTCAGCTTCGGCGCCCGCAGAAAAAGGCAGTAAGAATCTGAAAAAACATAAAGGAAAAAGCATTCAAAGACCGAATTTTTCGGTCTTTGATTTTGATTTTAAACGCTTCAAAGAGGTTCGTATGGAAAAAATTACATCCCGCTTTTTAAGAAAAAAATTTCTTGAATTTTTTGAAAACAGAGGACACGCCGTTATAAAAAGCGCAAGCCTGATTCCGGAGAACGACCCTTCGGTGCTTTTTACCACGGCCGGTATGCACCCGCTCATTCCTTATCTTTTGGGGCAGAGCCATCCTTCGGGTACGCGGCTTGCCGACGTTCAGAAGTGCGTAAGGACGGGCGACATAGACGAGGTGGGAGACGCTTCGCACTGCACTTTTTTCGAGATGCTGGGAAACTGGTCTCTCGGAGACTATTTCAAGGAGCAGTCAATCAAGTGGAGCTTTGAGTTTTTAACGTCGGACGAGTATCTCGGGCTTGACGCAAACAGGCTTGCAGTTTCCGTTTTCGAGGGAGACGCCGACGCGCCGCGCGACGAGGAGTCGGCAAAGATATGGCGCGAATGCGGTTTGAAGGACGGGCAGATTTTTTTCCTGCCGAAGAAAAACAATTGGTGGATTGCGGGTACTACGGGACCTTGCGGCCCCGATACTGAAATTTTCTGGGATACGGGCAAGGAAAAATGCTGCGCCGACTGTTCTCCCGCCTGCGACTGCGGAAAATATCTTGAAATATGGAACAATGTTTTCATGCAGTACAACAAGAGGGCGGACGGCGTATACGAACCGCTGGGCAGAAAAAACGTCGATACGGGCATGGGACTCGAACGCACGGTTTGCGTCCTTAACGGCTTTGACAGCGTGTATGAAACGGATGTCTTCGCGCCCGCAATCGCAGAAATCAGACGTCTTTCGGGCAAAGAAAGCGACGGCAGCCCCGACGTCTTGCGTGCGGTGAGAATAATTGCCGACCATGTGCGGACTGCGGTGTTTCTTTTGGGCGACGAAATAGGCGTCGTGCCGAGCAACGTGGACCAAGGCTACGTGCTGCGCAGACTTATCCGGCGGGCGGTAAGATTCGCCAACGCTCTCGGTATGCAAAAGGGAGACATAATCAGGATAGCGGAGGTTTACGTCGGGTTGTACGGCGACGTATATCCGGAAATAAAGCGCAACTCCTCAAAAATAACGGAGGAGCTTGCCAAGGAGGAGGAAAAGTTTCTCAAAACGCTGATTGGAGGAGAGAGGGAGTTCAACCGTCTTGTCGAAAAGCTGTCGGGAGATGTCATAGACGGCGCGTCAGCGTTCAGGCTTTACGACACTTACGGCTTTCCTATCGAAATAACCGAAGAGCTGGCTGCGGAACGCGGGCTTAAGGTGGACACGGAGGGCTTTAAAGCGAAGTTCGCCGAGCATCAGCAGAAGTCGCACGACGCAAGCGGTCAAAGATTCAAGGGCGGGCTTGCGGACAGCGGAGAAGCCACCACGCGGCTGCACACGGCGACACATCTTTTGCAGGCGGCGTTGAGGCAGGTGCTTGGAGACGAGGTGGCGCAAAAGGGCAGCAACATAACGCCCGAAAGGCTGCGGTTCGATTTTTCCTTCGGCAGACCTATGACTCCCGAAGAAATTAAAAGGACGGAAGAGCTTGTAAACGAGGCGATAAACAGAAAACTTCCCGTGACGTGTGAGGAAATGAGCGTCGAAGCGGCGCGGCAGAAGGGCGCAATCGGGCTTTTCGGCGACAGATACGGAGAGGTTGTCAAGGTTTACTCCATGGGCGATTTTTCCATGGAAATCTGCGGAGGTCCTCATGCCTCCAACACGGGAGAACTGGGACGCTTCACGATTACAAAGGAGCAGTCCAGCAGCAGCGGCGTGAGAAGAATCAAAGCGGAGCTTAAAAACGACTGAGGAGAGATATGGACAAAAACAAGGTTAAAATCACCATGGAGGACGGCGGAGAGATAGTCGTCGTTCTCGACGAAAAAAACGCGCCCCTTTCGGTGGAGAATTTCAGAGCGCTGGTGGAGAGAAGGTTTTACGACGGCTTGATTTTTCACCGCGTAATAGACGGCTTTATGATTCAGGGGGGAGACCCCACGGGAACAGGCTGCGGGTGATAGTGCAATTGCATAAAGACGCCGAAGAGACGGAAACAATCCTTCTTGGCAA
>ENA-UONV01002791-UONV01002791.1-human-gut-metagenome-genome-assembly--contig:-CS4-NODE-2791-length-12441-cov-5.218553_pt1 | contig 12441 bp, 4 predicted proteins | sample MGYA00242461_ERZ724008 | MGnify/ENA metagenome assembly ERZ724008 | reverse complement strand
AAAAATAAAAACCAACATTCATATACAACCCTGCAAAAGGAGAAACCATATGTCTTTATTTGAACCCTATTATGCCGACCCGGCAGTCCTGCATGTCGGGTGCGAGGCGCCGCACGCCTACTTCATCCCCTTTGACACACGCGAGGGCGCGCTCCGCGGCAACCGAAACGAAAGCGCCTTCTTCAAATCCCTCGTCGGCACCTGGGACTTCCGCTTCTTCCCGTCGCCGTCCGCCGTCGCCGACCTCGACTTCGCTGCCATCGGCGCCATGCCCGCCGACCGCATTGCGGTACCGCGCTCGTGGGAGAACACCCTGCGCTACAACAAGCCGAACTATACCAACACCGAGTATCCCTTCCCCTGCGACCCGCCGCACCTGCCGGACGAAAACCCCTGCGGCATGTACAGCCGCCGCTTTACCGTCGATACGCAGAAGCTTTCGACAAAGGACGCCATGCTCACCTTTGAGGGCGTCTCCTCCTGCTTCTATGTCTGGCTCAACGGCGCATTTGTCGGCTACAGTGAGGTGTCGCACGGCATCTCCGAATTCTGTGTGACCGACAAGCTGCGGGACGGTGAAAACGAGATTTCCGTGCTGGCAATCAAATTCTCCACCGGCTCCTACCTCGAAGACCAGGACATGTTCCGCGCGGCGGGCATCTTCCGTGAGGTCTATCTGCTCTTCCGTGACCGCCGCCGCGTGCGCGATATCACGGTTGGCTGCACGCTTGCGGACGACTTCGGCACGGCGACCTTCACGGCGACCTTCGACGGCGTGCTGCACAAGAACGCGACGGCGCGGCTCTGCACCGCGGACGGCGCGGACAGCGGCGCCTTTGCACAGCGCGACGGCAAGACCGTCACCTTTGTGCTCCGCGACCCCGCCCTCTGGTCGAGCGAAGTGCCGAACCTCTATTACATCTGCCTCGAAAACGGCAAAGAACATATCGCGCTGCCGGTCGGCGCGCGCAAAATCGAAGTGCGCGACCGCGTGGTGCTGCTGAACGGCAAACCGGTCAAGGCGCGCGGCGTCAACCGGCACGACAGCAGCCCGGTTCTCGGCTATGCCGTGCCGATGGATGCGATGCTCCGCGACCTCGCCATCTTAAAGCAGAACAATGTCAACATGATCCGCACCAGCCACTATCCGCCCGACCCGCGCATGCCGGAGCTCTGCGACAAATACGGCTTTTACCTCGTCGACGAGGCGGACATCGAGACGCACGGCTTCCTTGCCATTGAAAAATTCGGCTGGGACTACCTCTCGGACAGCCCCGCATGGGAGGCGGCGTATCTCGACCGCGCCGAACGGCTCTACGAGCGGGACAAGAACCATCCGTCGGTCATTGTCTGGTCGCTCGGCAACGAGTCCGGCCTCGGCCGCAACCACGCCGCCATGGCGGCGTACCTCCGCCGCCGCGACACCTCCCGCCTCTTACATTACGAGGGCGGCAACGCGGATTACCGCGCAAAGCATCCCGGGCGCCCCGAACTTTATGACATCGCGGATGTCGAGAGTTATATGTACGCCTCCGTGCCGAAGATCCGCGCTTACCTTGCAAACGAAAACGCCCGCTACCCGGTCTTCCTCTGCGAATACTGCCACGCCATGGGCAACGGTCCCGGCGACTTTGCCGCATATTGGGACGCCATCTATGCCGACGACCGCTTCTTCGGCGGCTGCGTGTGGGAGTTCTGCGACCATGCGGCGCTCCTCGACGGCGATGTGCAGCACCCGAAGTACGGCTACGGCGGCAGTTTCGGCGATACGCCCAACGCGGGCAACTTCTGCATGGACGGTCTGGTCTATCCCGACCGACGCCTGCACACCGGCATGTACGAGCTGCGCGAGGCGCAGAAACCCTTCCGCATCACCGCAGTGGACGCCGCAGCGGGCATCTTCCGCTTTGAAAACCTGCGCGACTTCACCGACACCGGCGACATCGCCGTCACCTACCGTATCGAGCGGGACGGCGCCTCTGTCGATTCCGGCATGCTGGACATCGGCGCGGTTGCACCGCGCGGCGCCGCCGAATTTGCGCTGACGCTGCCCGAGGCGGTCGGCGCGCTGACTGTCAACTTTGAGATGCACGCCTGCCGCGAGACGCCGCTCGTCCCTGTGGGCACGCTGCTCGGGCACGCGCAGTTTGTCCTCGCCGCCGACGCGGCTTTGCCGACCGTGCGCCGCACGGCGCGCGTACCGCGCGTCGAAGAGGACGGCGACATCCTCACCGTGACGGTCGGGGAGACTGTCTACCGCTTTGACCGCGCGCGCGGCGCGCTCACCGGCATCACGGCGGACGGCACGGTGCTCCTCGATGCGCCCCTTGCGCTTGCGCTCGGCCGCGCGCCGATCGACAACGACCGCAAGCTCCGCCCGAGCTGGGATGCGCTCGGCATTCACCGCGCCGCCGAGGTCTGCGACAGCTTCACGGTGCGCGCGGCGAAGACCGCCGTCACCTGCACGGCGGCGCTGCGCCTCGTGGCGGACGACAGGGTGCTGCTCCGCGCCCGCATGACCTATCGCGCGGCGGCGGACGGGAAACTTACCGTCACCATGGATGCAGAAATTCCGGATAATGGCGTGCGTTTTTACCCGCGCCTCGGGCTTTGTCTGCCGCTCGTCCCCACCCTTGAAAACCTGCGCTACTTCGGCTATGGGCCGATGGAGAGCTACATCGACAAGCACCTTGCGGCGCGCCTCGGGCGGTTTTTAACGACCGTCACCGACAACTTCGAGCCCTACCTGCGCCCGCAGGAGAACGGCGCGCACTTTGACACGCAGTATGCAGCCCTCACGACCGTGGACGGTGCGGGACTGCTCGTCACGCGCACGGATGCGCCCTTCATGATGGGTGCGTCGCACTACAGCGACGCGCAGATGCGCGATGCACACTATGCACATGAGCTCACACCCGAGCCCTTCACCTATCTGCATCTCGACGCCTTCCAGAGCGGTTGCGGCTCGTATGCCTGCGGTCCGATGCTTGACGATGCCTACCAGTTGAAGGCGGGCAAGCATCGCTTCAGCGTGACGCTCACGCCCTGCCGCGTGGACGAAGTGCTGTGAGGCAAATGCTGAAATTTTGCCGCTTCGGTTTGCGCAAAGCGCTGCGCTGCGGCAAAACATACGCATTTTTGTCCGAAAATACAGCTGTCGATAGCCGGCAAATGTCCGCTTTTCTGCACAATAGAAAGAAAGGAGAACGCCATGCTTTACGAAGAGTATCGTTTTGACGACATGCGCCTGCCCGGAATCAGTCCGGTCTGCTGCGGGACGGAGCAGTGCGAGCCCGGCTTTTCGGTCGGCGCTACGCGCCCGTACTGGATGCTGCATTTCGTTGTGTCGGGCAAGGGCAGCTTTTCCACCGGCGGCGTGATTTACGATGTGATGCCGTCACAGATCTTCGTGGTGCGGCCGCACCGCCCGCATGTCTACACCGCCGACAAGACCGATCCGTGGCACTACATCTGGCTCAACTTCTACTGTGACATCGACCTCCCCGCGCTGCTGGACGCCGATGTGCTCACCGCGCCGTCGCTCGGCAGCCTGTTTTCCGACTGCCTGGACGCCGCGCGCGAGGAGCCCGGCGCGCGTGAGACGGTCACCTCGCTTCTGTGGGCGCTCTTTGCGGCGCTCATCCGCATGCAGGCGACGCACAGTACGCGGCAGAATCCCTATGTCACCGCCGCCAAGCGCTATATCGAAGAGAATTACGCAAAACCGATTCTTGTTGCAGATATCGCGCGGGCACTGAACCTGGAGCGCAGTTATTTCAGCACGGTGTTCCGCCGTGAGACCGGCACCTCGCCGAAGCAGTATCTTGCCGTGGTGCGCATGGAGCACGCCGCGCACCTGCTCTCGGTGGACGGCGAGAGCGTCGCCGTAGCGGCAAGCCGCGCGGGCTACGGCGACTGCATGAATTTTTCCAGGCGCTTCAAAGCGCATTTCGGCGTGTCGCCGAGCAAATACCGCGCGCTGATTGCCGACTGTGAGAAGGACGACACCTTCCCGCGGGAATAGCCGCGCGGGAAACGAAGAAATCAAAAAATCTACATAAACGAATATGGAGGAACTGTTATGCCAAAGAGAAAGATTGCACTGCTCCTTGCCGCCGCATGCCTTGCGGCAAGCCTTGCTGCCTGCGGGGAGAAGCCCGCGCCCGCGACGAGTGCGGACACAACGGTCACCACCGAAGCCACGACCGAAGCGCCCGAATTTACCCCTGTGGACGCCGACTATTCCGGCGAGTTTACCATGCTCCTTTCGGGCAACTGCGACGCCAATGTGGCGTTCAAGACCTTTGAGGACACCGACATGACCGAGCGCACGCCGCTTGACGAGGCGGTGTATCGCCGGATGAAAACGGTGGAGGAACTGTACGGCATCAAGTTCAGGTTTATTGAGGATTACGGGACGAACGGCTCGGCAAAGACCAAGCTGCTTGTCGCCGCTACGGCGGGCGATGACGATTATGACGCGGCAGTAGTCGCTGCCTACGACGCCGTGCCGCTTGCCATGGGCGGCGCGCTCTATGAACTCGGCAGCATCGGGAATCTGAAACTCGAAAAGGACCGGTGGGATGCGCGCGCGGCGCGTGACCTCACGATGCACGGGCTGCTCTTTGCCACCACCGGCGACATCGACTTCTGGGACGACATGATGCAGAATGTCATCGCGTTCAACAAGCAGGTCAAGGCCGATCTCAACATCGAGGAAGACTTCTACGCGCTTGTCGAGGACGGGAAGTGGACGCTGGATGCGCTTGCGTCCTATGCAAAACTTGCCACCGAGGATCTGAACAGCGACGGCGTGTACGACATGTCCGACAAGTTCGGGCTCATCACCTGGGATGACTCGGTCTATGCCGTACTCGAGGGCAGCGGCGAGCGCGTGGTGACGGTCGGCGCCGACGGCGCGCTTGCGCTGACGCTTACCGGCAGCGAGCACGTGGTTGATGTGCTCACGAAGTATACCGATTTCTGCTTCGGCGGCGACGCCATCAATTACCAGCGCTACACCTCGAAGGAAGCGATGGACATGTTCTCGGGCAACCGCGCGCTCTTCCTTGCAGGCAGACTGCAGTCGCTGGACGCTTACCGCGATATGGAGACCGACTACGGCATTCTGCCCTATCCGAAGTATGATGAGGCGCAGGCGGAGTACCACACGGTGGCGTCTCCCTGGCATATGACGCTCTTCACCGTGCCGCTCACGGCGGCGAATGCCGAGCGCTCGGGCGCGGTGCTGGATGCGCTGGCTTACTACGGAAAGGAGCTCCTGACCGGCGCGTACTACGACAAGACGCTCACGGGGCAGTATTTCCGCGATGAGGACAGCCTGGCAACGCTGGAGCGCATGGCGGCGACCCGCGCCTACGACCTCGGGCTGTACATTCAGCCCGCCAACATCAACAAGCAGCTGATCTACATGTTCCGCGAGGGGTCGAAGGACTTTGCCTCCACCTTTGCGGGCCATGCGGATGCGGCAAACGCCGCACTTGCGCAGACCGACGCGGCGTTCAGCCTCGCGGCAGAGACCTGGAAACATTAAGGAGGAAGCGATGAAAAAAATTTGCAGATGGATGCTTGCGTTCTGTCTTGCTTTTGCGCTCGGCACGCTCGCCGCATCGGCGGCGGACACGGTCTATGTGAAGGACGGCGGCACGGGCGACGGCACGAGCGCTTTGAGCCCGCTCGGCGACCTTGCGGACGCGATCCGCGCCGTGTCCGGCGGCGGCAAAGTCGTCCTCGTCGGCGACACCTCGGTGGCAAAATCGGCGGGGTATGACGCCTCTGTCGGCGCGTTCACCGCGCCTGCCACGGGCGGCACGCTGACGCTTTCGTCCGAGGGCGGCGCGCGCCTTGTCTTCCCGGACGGCGGCCGCTTCTTCTGCACCGGGGATACGACTTTTGAGAATATCACATTCTACAACGCGCATAAAAAGACGCTGGTCGTGGCGGGGCGCTTCTTCGCGCTCACCTTCGGCAAGGGTGTCACCATGGACAACATTGAGGTGCATGTCGTCGGCGGTATGGAGCATACCAACGCGACGGTCACCGTGCCGGACGACGACTACAGCCGCGATGCGCACATCACGCTTGAGAGCGGCAGATTTGCCGAGGTCACGGGTCTCGGGCGCAACACCGGCAAGGCGTCGTTCAATCCGAATTACACCGGAGCGGCTTATATCACGATAAGCGGCGATGCCACCGTGGACAAGGTCTTCGGCGCGTTCCGCTGGGGCGGCAAGGCGCAGAACACCGCACGGGTGTACATCACGCTGGACGGCGGCGCGGTCACCAACTTCGTCACCGCCTGCGGCAGTGAAAAAATCACCTACACGGTGGACGCGACGGTCACGCTCACCGAAAAATTCGACCCCGCGACCTATTTCAAAGGGGTCAATGAGACCGGCTGGTCCACCTCCGGCGTGTGGCACGGACTGACGGGCGGCCCCGCTTTCGGGCAGGTCGCCGCCAACTACGGCAAGACCACGCTGGACATCACCCGCGCGGACAAAACCAAGGTCACCGACGCATGGATGGATGCCTGCGTCAACAAGGCGTCCTTTGACAAGGTCGTCGGCGGCGGCAGCAATACGCCCGTGCTCACGGATGCGTCGGTTGTCTTCCTCAGCGACTTCGGCGACGACACGGCGGACGGCTTAAGCGCGGAGAACGCAGTGCAGACGCTCGGCCGCGCCTTCAAGCGGCTGGACGCGGCGGGCGGCACCATTGTCGTCTGCGGCCGCGTCACCGTCACCGCCGCATCGGCAACCTTCCCGGAGCGGGCGGGGGAGATCACCTTCACAAACAGCTACGGCGGCGAGATCTACAGCGGCGCGCTGATGCTGGAGGCAGATGTTTTCCTCGGCGCACCCGTGCGTTTTGAGCACCTGCGCGTCAATTCCAAAAACGGCGTGGACATCTTCTGCCGCGGCAACAGCTTCACCGTCGGCGAAGGCGTCACCTGCGCCTATGAGGGCAACCCCATTGCCGTCTGGGGCGGCACGGACTGCGCCATAGCGGGCACCACGGCAAAGACGGCGAGCTTCTTCGGCTATAAGATCGAAATCAACAGCGGCACCTGGTGGTATGTCCGCGGCGGCTCGATCCGCACCGGCGAACACCAGCCGGTCGGCACCATCGGCGATGTCACCATCGAAATAAACGGCGGTACCTTCACCTCGGTCACCACCGAGCCGAACAAAAACGGCATCATCGCGGTCGGCGGCTTTGACGCGCTGGACGGCGATGCGACCATCCGCATCACGGGCGGCAGCATCAACAGCTCGGTCTGCGGCATTGGCCGCCCCGGTACAAACGCAACGACGAGCGGCAACGCCTATGTGCGCGGCAATGTGACGATTGAGATCTCGGGCGGCAGCTTCCGCACGGGGACCGAGATTGCCGCCGTACACGACCGCGTAGCGGGCTATGTGGACGGCGACTTCACCCTGAAGGTGACGGGCGGCAATTTCGCCGGCGGCTTCAAGGGCGCAAACGGCGAGAACGTGCGCGGCGTCTCCGCGTTCGACCTCGCGGACGGCATTTCCATGTCCGCCGTCGGCTTTGATCCGGTGCTCTTCGTCGCGGACAGCGGCAATGACGCGGCCGACGGCAAAACGGCGGCCACGGCGAAGAAAACGCTGCGGGCGGCGGTCGCCGCCATGCCTGCAGGCGGCACAGTCGTCGTCTCGGGCAACCTCACGGTCGGCAGCGAAACGCTTGCCGCCACCGAAAAGGCGCTGCATATCGTCGGCGTCTCGGGCGGCAAAAGTTACAGCGGCGTGCTGACCGTTTCGGGCACGCTGACGCTCGGCAGCGAGACGCGCATCGAGAATCTCCGCCTCGGCGGCAGCGGCAAAGTGGACGCGGCAGGGCATGCCCTCACCGTCGGCGACGGCGTCTCGGGCGGCAGCCTGACGCTGGACGGCGGCACGGGCACGACCTCGCACGGTGTCACCGTCCGTTCCGGCAGTTTTGCCACCGTCTCTGGCGGCAAGACCGCTGCGGGTGCGCGCACCTATGTGCTGCTCCTCGGCGGGCATGTCGGCACGCTTCTCGGCAAGAGCGCGGACAGCGCCGGAGAGGGCTTTGTCGCCGTGCGCGGCGGCAGTGCGGACAAGGGGTATACCCCGATTCAGGCTGAAAAAACCGTCCTCTATGTCAAGGACGGCGGAGAGGGTGACGGCACGCTGCCGACTTCGCCGATGGGCGACCTCGTCGCGGCGACGGCGGCGCTCCCTGCGGGCGGCACGGTGGTCGTCTGCGGCAGTCTCACGGTCTCGGGCGCAAAGACGCTCGCGGCAGCGACCGGCAAGCTCACGGTCACCTCGCTTTACGGCGGCATGGACTACCGCCTCACCGACGGGGCAAAGCTGGTGCTCTCCGGCTCGGTCACGCTCGGCACGGAGACGACCTTTACGGAACTTTCTATCGAGACGGCGGCAAACGACGCCTACATCGCCGCAGCGGGCAAGCATCTCACCGTCGGCGCGGGCGTTGCATGCACCCTTTTGCCCGATGCGCGCATCGAGCACTATCCGGCGCTGGTCGGCGGCTCGGTGTCGCTGGCGGAGGCGCTGCGCACCGATGTCACGCTGGACATCCACAGCGGCACATGGGGCGTTGTCACGCCCGGGCAGTATTCCACCGTCGCCGGTGCGTCTGCGCGGCAGGCGACCGGCAACCTCACGCTGAATCTCTACGGCGGCAGCATCACGGACGGCATCTATGTCGCCGGGGTGAACGGCCTTAGCGGCAATGCCGTCTTCAACGCCTGCGGCGGCAGGGTCGCCTGCCCGGTCATCGGCGTGGCGGCAGGCGCGCAGGTGCGCGGCAATGTCACGATCAACGCCGCGGGCGCAGCCTTTGAGGGCGACATCCGCGCGGGCGAGGACAATACGGCAAAGCTCGACGGCGCGTACAACCTCACCGTCACCACCTCGGACATCCGCCGCGTCAGCACGGTGTCCGGCACGGCGGGGATGGGCGGCACGCACACTTCCGAAATCACCGTCCCCGAGAATCTGAACCTCTCCGCCGCCGTCAGCGGCACCGCAACCTATCAGAATCCCATTGCCGGCTATGCCGACCCCTCGGTCGTCTATGTCGACGGTTGGTATTACTACACCTACGCCAAGGAATACGCGGGCAAACCCGCCGTCTACATGGCGAAGACGGCAAACCTCTTCGACATCGGCAAGGTCACGCCCGTACTCATCTGGAGCCAGGCGCTCTCGGGGCAGGCGAAGGACATGGAGGCACTTTGGGCGCCTCAGCTCTATAAGCTGGACGGCAAGTGGTATGTTTACGCCTCCTGCCAGTTCCCGAACGACCAGGATCCGGGTGTCAACATGGTCAAGCGCTACCCCTATGTCTGGGTCGCCGAGACCGATGATCCCATCGGCAGCTACAGCTTCTTCGGCTGCATGGAGAACCTCGACAAGGACGCATTCACCTATCTGTCGCCCCGCGTCATCGAGCACGACGGCAATACCTACATGTTCTTCAGCGGCTTCTGGCGCGCGGCGGACGGGTCGAACGGCACGCACATCCAGCGCATGCGCGTGGTGAAACTCGAGTCGCCCACGAGGATGGCGGACGGACAGGTCGTCATTTCCTCGCCGCAGTACAACTACGAAAAAGGCATCATGGAGGGACCGTTCCCGTTCTATGCGCCGGACGGCACGCTGTATCTGCTCTTCGCGGCAGGGCATACCCGCACCGACGAGTACTGCACCGGCATGCTCCGCTTCACGGGCGGGGAGAACGACCCGCTCACCGATGCGTCGCTTTGGAAGAAGTACGAGACGCCGCTGCAGTTTACGGACTATGCAACCGGCGTGTATTCCCCCGGCGCGATGATCGTCACCACCTCGCCGGACGGAAAGGATTTCTACGGTGTGTTCCACGCGAAGGAGTATCACTATTCCGCCTACACCATGCGCCGCATGTACATGCAGAAGATTGATTTCGCGGCAGACGGCACGCCCACGATGACCGCTGTGCAGCCGGTGTCGACGACCTATACCATGGCGCTGAACCCGCTGCCGCTCGCCTCCCGCATCACCGGCTTTGACAAGACCTCGGCGGGCGATGCTGCTTCACCCTTCCGCCGCACGCGCACCTATGCGGGAAATTTTACGGATGTGCCGCAGGGCTCGTGGTTCTATGCCTATGTGGGTACGGCCTACGAATACGCGCTCGCAAACGGCACGGCCGCGGATAAGTTCTCGCCCGACGGCAGCTTCACGGTCGCGCAGGCGCTGACCGCCGCCGCCAATATCCACACGGTCTACTACGCAAAGACGGTGGACACCGCCGGCGCGAAGACCTGGTACGAACCTTATGTTACCTACTGCGTGGCAAACGGCATCATCAAAGACGGGCAGTTTGACAGCTATGACCGCGCCATCACGCGCGGCGAGATGGCGGTCGTCTTTGCGGCAATTCTGCCGGAGAGCGAATACGCCGCCGTGCGCACGGGTTCGCCCGCCGATGTGACGGACGGCATGGCGTGCGCCGCCGCAGTGAAGAAGCTCTTTGCGGCGGGCATCGTCGGCGGCGACGCCGGCACGGGCAAGTATCGCCCGAACGACGGCATCCGCCGCTCGGAGGCATGCGTCATCTTCACGCGCATCGCCGCCGACGAATACCGCATCAAGTAACACAAGCAACAAACAACAGACAATCAGTAAGAACCAAGCGCGACTTTACAAAAATATCCGCGCGGCACGGTTTTCCGCGCCGCGCGGTCTTTTTTCGGAGTGAGTTATGATAAACAGGCATGCAGGGATACTTCTCTTTTTGACGCTTTTTTGCGCGCTTTGGCTGCTGCCCGCCGCCGCGGCGGAGACGGTTTTCGTCGCGGACAGCGGCAGCGACAGCGCCGTGGGCAGTGCCGCCGCGCCGTTTCGGACGCTGGCGCGCGCAGCAGCGGCTTTGGACGGCGGCGGTGAAATCGTCCTTGCGGGCGATGTCACGCTGGAGGCGGACGCAGAACTTGCCGCGTCGGGCCCGCTTGCGCTCACGGCGGCGGGGGATGCCCGCCTCCGCCTCGGCGGCAATCTGTATCTCGGCTGCGATGTTGCTGTAGAGCGGCTCACGCTGGACTTTCGCAAGAGCGGTGCGAAGATTTTCTGCCGCGGGCACAACTTCACATTCGGCGCAGATGCGGGCACAAGCTATGTCGGCACAGCGCCCGCCGTCTACGGCGGTTCCTATGCCGGACGCGCGGGCGAGACCTACAAGACCCTGCGCTTTTCGGACTTTTCGATAGAGATTGCGGGCGGCACCTGGAGCGCGCTTGCAGGCGGCTCCTTCCGAAGCGGCGAGGGGCAGCCGGTCGGCACCGTCGGCGGTGTGCGCCTTGTCGTCGCGGGCGGCAGCTTTACGGGGACAGCGGCGGACGCCGCAGCGAATGCGGTGATTTCGGTGACCGGCTTTGACGCATTGGAGGGGGACGGCAGCCTCGTTATCACGGGCGGCAGTTTTGCCTGCGGCATTTTCGGCGTCGGCAGACCGGGCTACAACGCGACGGTTTCCAACAATCAGCATATCGAGGGCAATCTTTCGGTCACGGTCACGGGCGGCAGCTTTTTGGGCGGCAGGATAGCCGCCGTGCAGGACAGCACGGCAAGCTGCATCGACGGCGACTTTACGCTGACCGTCACGGGCGGCAGCTTTGCGGGCGGCTTCGGCGGCTTTGACGGCATGGGCACGCACGGCACAGCCCTTGCCGATGTGGCGGCGGCGTACATCGACGCGGGCATTTTGCGCACGGGCTTTGACGACCTCGTGTATCTGTCCGCCGCCGGCACGGGAGACGGCAGTTGCGCCGCGCGCCCCGCCGCAAAAGCGCGCGTGCGCGGCGGCAAGGTCGTGCTGCTCGGCGAAGTGGATGCGGCAAACCTGGATTTGTCCGCGCAGACAAAGCCGCTCCTCGTGACGGGCGGCGACAGGGGCGGCGCCCTGCACTTAGACGGCACATGGCGCGCCGCCGCGCCGCTCACGCTCTGCAATCTGACGCTTGCCGGGGCGGGCACGCTCTCGGGCGGCGGACACGACCTCACGCTCGGTGCGGGCATCGTCGGCGGCGCGGAAATTGCCATCCTCGGCGGCGGCACGTCCCAAAGCGGCAGTTATACGGTGCGGGTTTGCTCCGGCACCTATAAGACCGTCACAGGCGGCCCCTCGGCGGCGGACGCCACGGTCTCGGTCTGCATCGAGGGCGGGCTCGTGCGCGGCGAGGTGGTCTGCGCGCGCGGCGGCAATGCGTCGCTCCTTGTGACAGGCGGCGAAATCTTGGGCAATCTGTACGCCTTCTCTTCGCACGGCGGCAGGGGCGGCATCGCGGTCTTCAGCGGCAAGGTGCACGGCAGCGCCGCTGCGGCAAAATCGCCGCGCGACACTTTTGCGGTGCGCCGCTTCGGC
>ENA-UONV01002789-UONV01002789.1-human-gut-metagenome-genome-assembly--contig:-CS4-NODE-2789-length-12461-cov-25.710624_pt1 | contig 12461 bp, 12 predicted proteins | sample MGYA00242461_ERZ724008 | MGnify/ENA metagenome assembly ERZ724008 | reverse complement strand
GCTTCTCGCTCTGCGAGACCATCCGCCGCACCGACCAGAAGATCGGCATCATCATTCTCAGCGCCAAAGGGCAGGAGCAGGATAAGATCCGCGGCCTGTCCATCGGTGCCGACGACTATATGACCAAGCCGTTCAGCGTCAGCGAGCTGCTGGCCCGCGTGGAGGCGCTCTGCCGCCGTGTGAACCGCTCGACGGGCGGGGAGAACGGAAAGGAAGCAGCTCCCGCCGCCCTCGTCAGCGGCGATTTTGTGCTGGACGAGAACCGCCGTGTCCTGCTCAAGGCGGGCCGCCCCATCGAGCTGACGCAGGTGGAGTTCCAGATCATGGAGCTGTTCTTCCACAACCCCGGCATCGCATTGGTGCGGGAAAAGATCCTCAAGGGCGTCTGGGGCGAGAACTACTTCGGCGATGTGAAGATCGTGGATGTGAACATCCGCCGCCTGCGGATGAAGGTGGAGGACGAGCCGAGCCACCCGACCCACATCATGACGGTGTGGGGCTACGGCTACCGGTGGGAAGAATGACCCGCTCCGGCTCACAAAAGGCAGACTGAGGAAGGGAGGTGCGCAGGGTGAGAAGCGGAATTACGAGGCGATGGCTGCGGGGCAGCCTGATGCTGACGGTGCTGCTGTTGATACTGGTCGAAGGCATGTTCCTGTACAGCTGCTCACGCAACTACTACAACAGCGTCCAGCAGACGATGTACCGCCGCTTTTCCTCGGTGAACGGCCAGCTGAAGATGTACACCGGCGACACGGCCCAGAAAACTGCCGCCAACCGCAGCGTAGCCCTGCGCCGGATGGTGGAGCAGTTCTCCGATAAGGACAAATACGAATTTATGCTGCTGGACAGCTACGGCGGCGTCATCGCGTCGTCCAGCGGCACCGATGCCGAGGGCATCCTGAGCAGCGTTGACTTTGAGCGGGCGCAGGAGAACGCCGACGGCATGGGGATGGCCATCTACCGTACCGCCAGCAATGAGATGGTCATGGCCGTCTGCTGTCTGGTACCTTATGCGGCCGAAGACGTGGCGGCCATGCGGCTCGTCACGAGCCTGACCCTCATCCAGAACCAGCTGAAGAGCGTCGTCCTCATCAGCATCGTGGTGATGGTGGTCATTCTGGGCTTTACGGTGGCGTCCGGTCTGTATTTCGTGCGCAGCATCGTGGTCCCGCTGGGGCAGGTGGAACGCACCGCTGCCAGCATCGCGCGGGGCGAACTGGATGTCCGCCTGCCCGTGACCGGCGACAGCCGCGACGAGGTGGACCGCCTGCGCGGCACCATCAACCAGATGGCCGAGGGGCTGGAAGAGACCGAGAAGATGAAGAATGAGTTCATCAGCTCGGTGTCCCATGAGCTGCGCACACCGCTGACCTCCATCCGGGGCTGGGTGGAAACGCTGCGCACCCTCGACGACCCGGAGGACGAGAACTACCGCAAGGGCTTGGAGATCATCAACAACGAGACGGCCCGCCTGTACAACATGGTGGAGGAACTGTTGGATTTCAGCCGCCTGCAGAACGGCCGCCTGAAGATGGACTGCCGCCTGCTGGACCTTGTGGCCGAGCTGACGGACGCCGTCCTCTTCTGCGAGGCCCGCATCCAGCGGGAGGGACTGCTGCTCTCCTACAACGAGCCGGAGGAGATGATCCCCGTCTATGCCGACCCGGACCGCCTGCGGCAGGTGTTCATTAACATCCTGGACAATGCCATCAAGTATTCGGCCCCCGGCGGGCGCATCACCGTGAAGATCTGGCAGGGTGAGTATAAGGCCTTTATCGAGATCATCGACCAGGGCCGGGGCATCCCGCCGGAAGACCTGGAAAACGTAAAGACCAAGTTCTACAAGGGCAGCAACTCGGTGCGCGGCAGCGGCATCGGTCTGGCGCTGGTGGATTCCATCATGACGGCGCTGGACGGCACGCTCGACCTCAAGAGTACCCTGGGCCGGGGCACCGTGGTCACACTGGGCCTGCCCCTTTATAAGCGCTGAGAAGATTTAGACACAATTTTGCGGTACAATGAGAACTGCAAAAAAATCACCCGCCTGGCTCAGCCGAGTGCGGGGACAGGAGACATGGATGAATCAACCAAAACAGGAACGTTTCAAAACGAGCGTGGGCGGGCAGGCCCTGATGGAAGGCATCATGATGCGCGGTCCGAAGAACATCTGCTGCGCGGTACGCAAGCCGGACGGCACCATTGAGACAAAGATCGAGCCGACCCCCACCCACGGCATCTGGACGAAGATCCCCCTCGTGCGGGGGGCCATCTCGATGGTGGAGAGCCTCATCATGGGCTACCGGTACATGATGTATTCCGCACAGGTGAGCATGGGCGACGACTACGACCCCGAAGAGGAGGAGACCGCCTTTGAAAAATGGGTGGGCGACCACCTGGGCAAAAAAGCCGAGGATGTCCTGCTGGGCGTTGCCGCCGTGCTGGGCGGACTGTTTGCCATCCTGCTGTTCACGGTGCTGCCGACCGTTCTGGTGGGCGGCGTCAACCGGCTGCTCCCGCTGGGCCGGTGGAGCAAGGTCATCCTCGAAGCGGTCCTGAAGGTGGCCATCTTCCTGAGCTATATGGTCGCCATCTCCAAAATGAAGGAGATCCACCGCGTGTTCGAGTACCACGGGGCCGAGCACAAGACCATCGCCTGCTATGAGGCCGGGGATGCGCTCACCGTGGAAAACGTCCGCAAATACACCCGCTTCCACCCCCGCTGCGGCACCAGCTTTCTGATCCTGGTCGTTATCGTCAGCGTCTTCCTGTACAGTGTGCTGCCCTGGTCCAGCACCGGGCTGCGGGTGGTGTTCAAACTGCTGCTCCTGCCGGTGGTCATGGGCATCAGCTACGAGCTGCTGAAGTGGTGCGGCCGGTCTGACAACCTTGCCACCCGCATCATCCGACAGCCCGGCATCTGGGTGCAGCATCTGACCGTGTTCGAGCCGGACGACAGCATGATCGAAGTGGCCATTGCGGCGGTGACGCCCGTCCTGCCCGAAGACCCGGAGGATGGCAGATGGTGAACGAAGGCATCCTGCCCCGCGCGGCGCTGCGGCAGGTGGAGGCCCGGCTCACCGAGGCGGGCTGCCCCGATGCCGATTTTGATGCCGCCGAACTCTTCCGGCTGGCGGTGGGCGCAGACGCCCGGCTGGCCACGGCTCCGCTGACCGCCGCACAGGCGGCGCAGCTGGAAGCCCTGACCGCCCGCCGTGCCGACCGTGAGCCGCTGCAATACCTCTGCGGCAGCTGGCCGTTCCTCGACTTTGAGCTGGCGGTGGGGCCCGGCGTGCTCTGCCCCCGTGCCGATACCGAAGTGGTGGCCGAGGCCGCCGCCGAACTGCTGCGGGGCGTCCCGCACCCGAAGGTGCTGGATCTCTGCGCCGGGACCGGCTGTCTGGGCCTGGGCGTCCAGCGGTTCTGCCCGGCGGCAGAGGTGACGAGTCTGGAAAAAAGCCCGGCGGCGTTTGCGTACCTGACCCGGAATGCCTGCCTGCCCAATGGGCTGCATCTGACCCCGGTGCAGGGAGACCTGTTCACCTATTGGGAGACTCTGCCGGAAGGGGAGCTGGACCTCATCGTGTCCAACCCACCCTACCTGACCGCGGCCGAGATGGGGCAGCTGCAGCCCGAAGTGGCGCAGGAACCGGCCATGGCGCTGGCAGCGGGGGAGGATGGCCTTGTATTTTACCGCGCCCTCGCGGAACACTACCAGAGAGCGCTCCGCCCCGGCGGTGCGCTGGCGCTGGAGATCGGCTGGCAGCAGCGGGAAGCCGTCACGGCCCTGCTGGAAGCAAACGGCTGGGTCGGGATCGCCTGCCGGAAGGACTACGGCGGCAACGACCGGGCTATCACGGCGCGAAGAAGCGGTAAGTGAGCGCGAAGCCCGGCTGCCTGCCGCAAGACGCGTGGGCCTGCCCGGCCTGCCAAAGGCTCCCCCTTCGGGGGAGCTGTCGAGCCGTAGGCGAGACTGAGAGGGAGGAAAATAATCGAAAAAGCAAACAACTTCCTGTTGTAATATTCTGGATTTGTGATATACTATTAGAGAAAGAATCGGAATGCCCCGCGCAGGCGGCGGAACGAGCCGCGCCGGGAGAGGACAGCAAAGGAGAACACTATGGCAGCAAAGAATCAGAACACGGTCGTCACCGCGACCCAGAAGACCGAGCCGGGTGCCAAGAAGGACGCGCTGGCGACCGCGCTGGCCCAGATCGAAAAGCAGTTCGGCAAGGGTGCCGTCATGAAGCTGGGCGACAATGCCGCCATGCAGGTGGAAGCCATCTCCACCGGCAGCCTGGGTCTGGATATGGCGCTGGGCGTGGGCGGTGTGCCGCGCGGCCGCATCGTCGAGGTGTACGGCCCGGAATCCAGCGGTAAGACCACGCTGGCCCTGCACATCCTGGCCGAGGCCCAGAAGCAGGGCGGCGAGGTCGCCTTCATCGACGTTGAGCACGCGCTGGACCCCGTGTATGCCGAGGCACTGGGCGTGGACATCAACAACCTGCTGGTCAGCCAGCCGGACACCGGTGAGCAGGCCATGGAGATCTGCGAGGCGCTGGTCCGTTCCGGTGCCATCGACGCCATCGTCGTGGACTCGGTCGCCGCCATGGTCCCCCGCGCCGAGATCGAGGGCGAGATGGGCGACAGCCACGTCGGCCTGCAGGCCCGCCTGATGAGCCAGGCCATGCGCAAACTGACCAGCGTCATTGGCAAGACCAACACGGTCTGCGTCTTCATCAACCAGCTGCGTGAGAAGGTCGGCGTCGTCTACGGCAACCCCGAAGTCACCACCGGCGGCCGTGCACTGAAGTATTATTCCTCGGTGCGCATCGACATCCGCCGTGTGGAGGGTCTGAAGGACTCCTCCGGCCAGTTCATCGGCAACCATACCCGCGCCAAGATCGTGAAGAACAAGGTGGCCCCTCCGTTCCGTGAGGCCGAGTTCGACATCATGTTCGGCGAGGGCATTTCCAAGATGAGCGAGCTCATTGATCTGGGCGTCAAGCTGGGCATCGTCCAGAAGAGCGGTGCATGGTTCAACTATGGCGATATCCGCCTGGGTCAGGGCCGCGACAACGCCAAGCAGTTCCTGCGGGACAACCCGGAGCTGGCCAACGACATCGAGGGCCAGATCCGCGCCAATGCTGACAAGCTCTATGCCACCCGCCGCACCGCAAAGGCAGCCGCCGCTGCACCGGACGCCGGCAGCAAGGCCGAGTCCGCCCCGGCCAAGGAGCCGGTGGTCAAGGCTCCCGTCCGCAGCAGCGAGAGCGAACTGGACATCATGGTGGAAGAGTAAATGGCATGGTACCGTGGAGCCCGCCGCCCGCTGGACGAGGCGGAAAAATCCACCGATGCGGCCAAGGCCCGTGCCCGTGCGATGGAGCTGCTGGCTGGGCAGGAGCTGTCCTCCGGCGGCCTCTACGAGCGGCTGAACCGCCGCTTTGCCGAGCAGACGGCTGCCGCCGTGGTGGCTGAGATGGTGGAGCGGGAGTATGTCAACGATGCGCGCTATGCCGAGACCCGCGCCCATGGCCTGCTGGCGGCGAAAAAAAGCCGCCGCGCTGCCGCACAGAACCTGCGGCAGAAGGGCCTGAGCGCCCCGCAGATCGAACAGGCGCTGGACACGGTCTATGCCGCCGACGAGACCGGGGAAGACCCGGAGCTGGAAGCCGCCGCCGCGCTGGTGGCCAGCCGCTACCGCAAAAAACTGGAAGCCGGACGCCGCGACCTCGTGGTGGCCGCTCTGATGCGCCGGGGCTTTGCATATGCCGTTATTAAGGAAGCGATTAAACGGATCGAAGAAGAGTAACAGATCCTCTGTACAACCTCTCAGTCTCGCATCCGCTCGACAGCCATTCCCCTTCTGGCGTTTACACGCCACCTCCCCCGGCCGGGGGAGTCTTTCCTAGTAGGGGAGCCTCTGGCAAAACCAGAAACTTTGCGAGGACTGCCAAGGCCTCCCCTACAAGGGGAGGTGGCAATGCGAAGCATTGACGGAGAGGTTGCATGAAGGAGAACCCAATTGTAGAAGAAAGAGAGTAGCATCCCCTTATGAAAATTGCATGTATTTCCCTTGGCTGCCCGAAGAACCAGGTCGATCTGGACGGCATGGTCCACATCCTGCTGTCTGCCGGGCACGAGACCGTGGCCGAGCTGGGTGAGGCCGATGTCATTCTGGTCAACACCTGCGGCTTCATCGAGAGCGCCAAGACCGAGGCCATCGAGAACATCCTCGAAGCCTGCTCCTACAAGCAGCAGAACCCCGATCTGAAGGTCATCGTCACTGGCTGCCTGGCCGAGCGCTACCGCAGCCAGATCGAGGAGGAGATCCCCGAAGTGGACGCCGTGGTCGGCTGCGCCTCCAACAAGGCCATTGACTCCATCGTGGCCCGCCTGTTCAACGGCGAGGACCACCTCGAAAGCTACGGCCTGAAGAAGGATTTCCCGCTGGGCGGCAAGCGCGTCATCGGCACCCCCGCCCACTATGCGTACTTAAAGATCGCCGAAGGCTGCAACAACCGCTGCCACTACTGCGCCATCCCCGGTATCCGCGGCCCGCTGCGCAGCCGTGATATGGCCGACTGTGTGGCCGAGGCCCGCTGGCTGGCCGGTGAGGGCGTCAAGGAGCTTATCATCGTGGCGCAGGACCCCACCGCCTATGGTGAGGACTGGGGCAAGCCCGGCAGCATCTGCGAGCTGCTGGATCAGCTGAACAAGGTCCAGGGCATCGAGTGGATCCGCATCATGTACGCCTACCCGGAGCGGATCACCGATGCGTTCATTGCCGCCATGAAGCGGAACGAGAAGGTCCTGCCTTACCTCGATCTGCCCATCCAGCACTGCAACGATGTCATCCTCAAGAACATGAACCGCCGCTCCAACCGCGCGGAGCTGCTGGACGTCATCGGCAAGCTGCGCCGCGAGATCCCCGGCATCACCCTGCGCACCACCCTGATCGCAGGCTTCCCCGGCGAGACCGAGGAGCAGTTCGAAGACCTGTGCAACTTCGTCAAGGAAGTGCAGTTCGACCGTCTGGGCTGCTTTGCCTACTCGGCCGAGGAAAATACCGTGGCAGCACGGATGGACGGACAGATCGAGCAGGAGGTCAAGGACAAGCGCGCCGAGCTGGTGATGCAGATCCAGACCGGCATCATGGCCCAGAAGCAGGCGGCCAAGGTGGGCCAGACCGTCCGCGTCATCTGCGACGGCATCGACGACGAGAGCGGCCTGTACCTCTGCCGCACCGCAGCCGATGCCCCCGAAGTGGACGGCAACGTCTGCGTTTCCAGCGAAGAGCCGCTGTATCCCGGCGCGTTCTATGACATCCTGGTGGACGACAGCGACCTTTACGATCTGTATGGTACTGTCGAAAAATAACAAATTGGAGGGTAAAACGTATGAATCTGCCCAATAAACTGACCCTGTGCCGCATCATTCTGGTGCCCGTCTTCATGATCTTCGTCTCGCTGACCGAGTTTGGCACCGAGACCTTCAACGCCACATGGTATCTGGTGGCAGGCATCGTCTTTGCCGCTGCCAGCTTCACCGATTATCTGGACGGCCATCTGGCCCGCAAGTGGCACATGGTCACCGACTTCGGCAAGTTTGCCGACCCGCTGGCCGATAAGCTGCTGACCACGGTGGCCCTCATCTACATGATGCGGGACGGCGTGTGCAGCCCCGTGGTGCTCTGTATCATCCTGGCCCGCGAGTTCGCGGTGTCCGGCCTGCGGATGGTCGCCGCCGGTGCGAAGGACGGCAAGGTCATCGCGGCCAATATGTGGGGCAAGGTGAAGACGGTGCTGCAGATGTTGACCATCATCTTCTACTTCTTCGGCATCTCGCTGACCTATGGCAATACCGTCCTCGGCAATCTGAACGTCTGGCTCATCTCCGACTGGCTGTGCTGGCTGGTGGCAGCGGCCACCGCCATCTCCGGCATCAAGTATCTGTGGGACAACCGCAGCTTCGTCAACACGGCAAAATGATCCATTCTGGAATAAAATGAAACAAAATTCGCTTTTGGATCAGATTCGGCGGGTGTTGTCCATCCTGCTGAACCTGGCCGTGGTGCGGATGGAGCCCATCGCCATCCGGATGAGTTGGGAAGCGGTGGGCGAGCAGGCCCTGACCTTCTACACCGAAAACTCCAACCTCTTCTCGGCGGCGGTCTGCCTGCTGGTGGCAGTCTGCCAGCTGTGGGCGCTGCTGTCCGGCCGTGCGCTGCCCCGCTGGGTCAAGCGGCTGAAGTTCATTGCGGCCTGCTGCCTGACCCTGACCTTCCTGACGGTGGTCTTCGTGCTGGCACCCTACTACCCCGATGAGGGCGGCGTGGTGTTCCTGCTGACGGAAAGCTCCATGCTGTACCACCACCTGCTGAACCCGGTCCTCGTTTTTGTCTCCTTCGTCTTTCTGGAACGGGAGCCGCGGCTCCCGGCCCGGAACATCCCGCTGGCGCTGGTGCCGACGGCAATCTACGGAAGCATCGCCCTGTGGGCCAACTACCAGCGTCTGTGGACGGGGCCTTACCCCTTTTTGCTGGTGTATGAGCAGACGCCCCGGCAGACGGTGCTGTGGTGCGCGTGCATCCTGGCCGGGAACCTGATCTGCGCAGCGCTGGTCTGGTGGCTGGGGGGCAACAGCCGGAAACGCCGATAAACTGCAACCAAAAGAGCCTGTTTTCTGACGGCAGCTGCCGCCGGAAAACAGGCCCTTTTTGCGTGAAGCAGGGGGGACGGATCAGTCCGCTTTCTTATATTCCGCCTTCATGGCAGAATAGCCGATGAGGACGGTCCACACATAGGCGCAGGTCTTGGGGATCATCAGCAGGCCGATGACCGGGATCACATCGCCCCACAGCACCACCGGGATATAGAAGCCGAAGCTCAGCACGATGGTGAGCCACATCCAGCGGAATGCGGTGTCGTGGTGCTCCTTGGCGCTGCGGTAGAACAGTACGATGACCAGCAGGCCCAGCAGCGCGAAGGGAAGGTTGCGGTAGATGCCCCAGGACAGGGGAGAATGGTTGGTGAGCCACTGGTTCTGGGGCATCATGCAGAGGATCACACGGGCAGCCGACAGAGCGTAGACGGCCCAGGTCACGGCCTTCTGGCCCTGGATGTGGTAGCGCTGACGCCAGACGTAGTACAGCAGCACATAGAATACCGTCATGGTGACCGAGGTGATCCACTTGCCCAGACCCAGCTGGAAAGCGTAACTGTCAAGGCCGGTGGTGCACAGAGCCAGTGCGCGGGGCACCAGATGGAAGGAATCACCGGCACCCAGCACCACAGCCATCCAGCCAAACAGCTGGAACTGGGCGGAGCCTTTGCTGTTCCGGATCATGCGGATGCCCACGGAAAGGACGGTGAGCAGATAAAAAATGTCAAAAAGCGTTTCAAAGATCGCACGCATCGTAAAAATCTCCTTTGTTGTCTGAAATGGGTGGAATGCAGCAGGGTTCCTGCCGGATGGTACGGAACCTCACCTCCTTAATTGAACAACGTTCACTTTGACGGATAAAAAATCCCCACGAAACCGTGGGAAATTTTTTAATAGATGGCCCGCCGGACGATCTCCAGCACCATGGACGGGTCGAAATCCTGCTGCACCAGCGCGGAAAGCATCTGGGAAAACAGGACCCCGGCAAACCGTTCGGCGGTGAACTGGTCGTTGAAGGCGTCCGGCCGGACGTTGGGGTCCTGCTGCAAGACGAAACACAGCTGCCGTAGGATGTGCTGCCACGCCTGCTGCATCTGCTGTTTTCCATCCGCCGTGCCCTGGTGCATAAAGCCAAGGGAGTGGTGGGTGAAAAAGCCGGGATACTGGGCGCAGCCGTATTCCAGCTGCCGATACATCCAGCGGACACAGGCCAGCGTGTCCCGGAAGACGGCTTCGTCCTCCGGGCGGTGGAAGATATCGTTCCAGATGCTTTCCACCGTGGCGCTCACCAGCTCGGTCTTGGATGCAAAGTAGTTGTAGATGCAGCCCACCGACACACCGCAGGCCGCAGCCACGGCGCGGATGTTGACCGCTGCCCATCCATTTTGCTGGATGAGGGCACGACTGGCTTTTAAGATATCCTCTTTGGAGGTTGCGGTAAGATTCATGCGATCACCTCAAAATGAACTATGTTCATTATAGACAGAACACAACATTCTGTCAAGGGGAAAAGCAAAAAAATTTTTGGAAATTTTTGCACGGTGCAAAAAAGCTGCTCCACGGGAAGACCCATGGGGAGCCTTGGAAAGAACGCCGGTCGTTACAGCAGCGGGATGCCGGCCTTGGCGCAGGCTTCGTGTGTGGCCTGATCCCAGACGCTGGCCTGGACCTCGCCGATGTGGGCACTGCCCAGCAGCAGCATGCACAGGCGGCTCTGGCCGATGCCGCCGCCGATGGTGTAGGGTAGCTCGCCTGCCAGCACTGCCTTGTGGAACGGCAGGGCGCGGCGGTCGTCGCAGCCAGCCATGGTCAGCTGCTTGTCCATGCTCTCGGGGCTGACGCGGATGCCCATGCTGCTCAGCTCATAGCTGCACTGCAGCGGCTCGTTCCAGAACAACAGGTCGCCGTTCAGGTCCCAGTCGTCGTAGTCGGGCGCACGGCCATCGTGGGGCTTGCCGCTCTTCAGCGGGGCACCGATCTTCATCAGGAAGGTGGTGCCGTTCTCCTTGACGAAGGCGTTCTCGCGCTCCTTCGGGGTCAGGTCAGGGTACAGGTCTTCCAGTTCCTGGGTGGTGATAAAGGTCACGTTCGGGGTGTGCAGGGGCAGGTCCTGCAGCTGGGGGAACATGGCGTGGAGGTTCATCTCGGTGGCGCAGACCGCCGACACGATGGAGCGCACGACATTCTTCAGATAGGCTTCGTTGCGGTCCTCTTCACGGATGACCTTCTCCCAGTCCCACTGGTCCACGTAGACGGAGTGGAGGTTGTCCAGCTCCTCATCGCGGCGGATGGCGTTCATGTCGCAGTACAGGCCCTTGCCCACCCGGAAGCCGTAGTCCTTCAGGGCTTTGCGCTTCCACTTGGCCAGCGACTGCACCACCTGCGCTTCGGTGCCGCTGTCCTTGATGTCGAAGGTGACCTTCCGCTCGACGCCGTTCAGGTCGTCGTTCAGGCCGGTGGAGGCCTCCAGGAACAGCGGTGCGGACACGCGGTAGAGGTTCAGCGTGGCGCAGAGCGTGTCTGCGAACAGCCGCTTCACGGTGCCGATGGCGCGCTGGGTGTCGTACAGATTCAGCGCAGGCGTGTAGTTTGCCGGGATGATCGTTTTACTCATGGCAGTTTACCCCTCTCTTGCGCTCCAGACCGACCGAATTGCCGGAGCCAGAGACGCTTCCCTTTAATATAGTAAATTATGGCACAAGTTGAGGGAGATGTAAAGGGGGATGCCGAAAAAGCTGCGCTCAGGCGGGCAGGGCGCGCATCCCATCCGGCTGCAGCAGGATGAGAAAAAGCCGTTCGGTCAAAAGCTGCATGGAGGACCTCCGTAAAATGATTGACAAATCATAAAAAAAACTCTATAATAAAGATGCAAAAGGCGCTGTCCGGCAAAACGGCTAGCTCCTTACTGACACGTCAAAGAGAAAATGACCGTGTGCTTGGGGAAGCATTTGGGCGGTCATTTTTTCTTTTTGTCGTTTTTATTTTTTCGCGATTCCAGCATCCGAAATGTGATATCGAATGTTACATGTACCGTGGTGACGATCAAGGTCAGCAAACTGACAAGGAATGCCATCAACGTGAGAATCTCGACAATCGTCATAGAACGATCCCTCCCTTCGCCGAAAGCGTCGGGAGGTAACTCCAAAAAGTGCCCTCCCGACACTTGCTTCACTCAATGAGTCAAGGACGAATCGGTATGGGCCAGCCGCCTGCGTTTTTGGGACAGCGCCTTAAGGAATCTGGAATACCCAGATACAACATTAAAATACCATAAAATTCGACGCTCCGCAAGATAAAATCAAGATTTGCTGCCTTGACTTTCGTAGGCTGGACAGATATAATAAATCTGTATCAGAACAAATGCGTTGATCCGGGCAGAGTAGCGCAGGGAGCGTCTGCACAGAGAGAACGGGCCGTTGGCTGGGAGCCTGTTTGCAGAGGACTGTGGGAAGTGCGCCCGGAGAGCACACTGCGGGAAGGACAGTATCGCAGTGCGGCGGCCGCCGTTACCGGCTTTGAGCGACAAACAGAAGTGGAACCGCGATTTGGAATGAGAACCGCCTTCGTTGCTGTACCAGGGTACAGCGAGGAGGGCTTTTTTGTTTTTGCGGCTTCTGTCTGCCACACAAAAGGAGAGGTTTTTATGCAGATTTTCAACACCCTGACCCGCCAGAAGGAAGAGTTCGTGCCGCAGGTGCCCGGCGAGTACCGCATCTACGTCTGCGGCCCGACCGTTTACAACTATATCCACATCGGCAACGCCCGCCCGCTGATCGTGTTCGACACCCTGCGCC
>ENA-UONV01002779-UONV01002779.1-human-gut-metagenome-genome-assembly--contig:-CS4-NODE-2779-length-12504-cov-4.191341_pt1 | contig 12504 bp, 13 predicted proteins | sample MGYA00242461_ERZ724008 | MGnify/ENA metagenome assembly ERZ724008 | reverse complement strand
GGCGATGGCGCTTGTGAATCACAGAGTACAGTTCACTCCGGATGTGCTGCCTGCTGATATACTTGGCTTTTCTATGTATCAGAAGCAGAACGGAGAGTTTGTGTACCACGAGGGTGCCGTGATGTGTAATCTGTTTCTGGCAGATGAGATTAACAGAACAAGTCCCAAAACACAGTCTGCGCTCCTGGAGGTTATGGAGGAGGGAAATGTCACTGTGGATGGAATAAGCAGGAAGGTCCCGGAGCCGTTTATAGTAATGGCCACTCAAAATCCAAAGGGCAGCGCCGGTACACAGCTGTTGCCGGAGTCACAGCTTGACAGGTTTATGATATGTATGAGCATGGGATATCCTTCACATGATGCAGAGGTGGATATCGCAAAGGGCAAAAGTGTGAAGGCTGATGAGTATACGATAAAGCCTGTTATGAATGCACAGGGACTTGTTGAGATGCAGGGAGAGGTCGAGCAGGTGTTTATACATGACAGTATTTACTCGTACATTGTGGACCTGGTTGATGCGACAAGGACAAGTCCGTACATTGAGCTGGGAGTGAGTCCGCGAGGTACGATTGCGTGTGTTAGGATGGCAAAGGCATATGCGTATCTGAGTGGGCGAAGCTATGTCATACCATCTGATGTGGTTTCTGTATTTGCGGATGTGACAAAGCACAGAATCGTGCTAAATACCAAGGCGAGAGTATCACACGTATCAGAGCTTTCAGTGATAGATGAGATACTAAAGGCTGTTAAACAGCCGACAACTTATGTGAAAAAGGCAGGTAATCGTGATTAGTTTTTTGATAGGAATAATTACTGCGGCAATAGTTTTTTATATGTCGATGATATACGGTAATGTTGCACTGGCACTGCTTGGCTGCTTTATGTGTGTGTTTATGGTGCTGACATTTATAGCATTGCTTGTAAAGGCGCACCGGGCAGTGGCAGCTATAAACATTCCGATAGCTATCGCCACACAGGGCGAGAGTATCAGGGTGAGTCTTTCCTGCAGGCTGAAGGAGGCAGGCTTCGATGGTGTTAAATACCGTGTAACGGTGAAAAATAATTTCTCCGGCGAAAAAAGTACAAAATGGCTGTCAGGAGGCAGTGATTTTTTGTACAGCGTAAACCTGTGCGGCAATTATGAATTTGAGCTTGTAAGGATAAAGCTATATGATTTTTCAAGGATTTTTTATGTCACGAAAAGAGTTAAAAAATATGCAAATGTTGAGGTGATGCCGCAGATTGATGAGATTCCTGTCAGGATAACGGACAGAGTAAGAAATTTCTTTGGGGATTCTGATATCTATGATGATTTAAGACCGGGATATGATCCGTCGGAGCTGTTTGATGTCAGAGAGTTTCAAAACGGTGACAGGTTGCAGAGTGTGCACTGGAAGCTTTCTGCAAGGACTGATGAGCTGATGGTAAAGGAGAACAGCCTGCCAAAGGCATGTGCGGTGGCCATAGTAGCAGATTTAAGGGGGATAAAGAAGGGCAGACAGGCGGATGCTTTTATGAAGCTTCTTGTCTCACTTTCCTTTTCGCTTATGGATCAAAAATGCTCTCATTATGTGGCGTGGTATGATACCGCCATAAATGATATTGTGAGAGCCAGAGTGGATGACGAGGAGGGCTTTTACATATTTTTGAACAGTTTTCTTAAAATAAAGCCGGATACAAAAAATGATGCGCTTTTTTTGTATGAGGAAAAGTACCGGGCAGAAAAGCTTGTGTGTCTGTTTAGCGTGGACGGAAGACTTCAGATAAAAAGGGGAGAGGAGATAGTTGGCAGAGCGGATGAAAAAAACGAGATTGTCATTTAGGAAAAGCAGATGGCAGAGATCTGATACAAATGAGATAAAGCCTGATTATAATAATGCATTTACAGTGCTTGGTGTCCTGCTTACTGAGCTTGCCAATGCAGCTGCCGCAGTACTTCTTACGGTGTGTGCAGTGTCTGTTGTGAATACGACCGTTTCACATGTGAGATGCCCATATTATGTGTATGTGTGGCTGTTTATTTTTTCGGTGATAAGCGGCTTTATAAACAGGCTTACATCGCTTGACACAAGAAAATGGGTGCGCCATGCGATAAATACGGGGCTGCTGCTTGTATTTGTGCTTGGAGTGTTTATTGCAAACTGGCAGGCTGCAGAGCATATAAAAGACGGCTTTTTGTATGTAAAGGGCAGGTATCTTGAGATAATAAATGTGTACTATGGCACTTCATTTGTCTGTCCAAAGGGCGATAAAGCCTATGCGGGGGCATTTGTTGGCTTTGTATCGTTTATAGTTATGCTTTTGCTGGTGACACTGGCGGTTCAAATTAAAAGAAGACGCATGCTCACATTATTTCCAACGCTTCTGCTTGCGGTACAGCTGTGCATAGGCAAAAGCCCAAGTGTCAGCGAGGTTGTTATGCTCACGCTGTGTACACTCTGGTGTCTTATCGCAGATGGCAACGCACGCACAGTGGCAGGATATGATGCAAATGGCAGTACACAGGGCAATGAGGCTTTAAGGATAGCGGCGGCGTTTTTATACATGGCGGCAGTGTCAGCAATACTTTTTATATGTGTATTTTCATTTAAACCTCTTGCTGATACACTTGCCGATAAAAAGCCACAGATGCTTGCCTTTCAAAAGGATTTGGAGGGCAGCGTAAAATCATTCTTCAGCGTGGGGATTGATTTACAGGATGGCACGGTTAGTAATCACTACCCAAGCTACAGTGAAAAAACAGTGATGACGGTAGAAGCATCATCAGGCGCATCTTCTAATATTTATCTGAGAAGCTTCTACGGTGATACCTATGAGAATGGCAGATGGATTAAAAAGTCTGATTTTTCAGGAATGGAAAAAGAGTATCACGATGCTTCAAGGATGACAGCATGGCAGAATGCAATCGGATTAGCCACGCTGCTCGATGGCTATTATGATGATGAGACCAATCCGGCCACCGAAAAGTATACAATCACGATGGAGAAGCTTTCCACCAAATATACCTATTTGCCGTACTGTATCGACCCATACAGTATAGATGCCAAGGGTGATATAGATTTTGACGAAGACTTTTTTATCACAAAGGATAAAGGGACAAAGACTATCGAGGTGTCGGCGTGTCCCGGCTTTTTCGATGGTAGTCTGGAAACGTCCAGCCTTGAGCCGGAGCAGCCTCTTGAGGTCAACAATGATTTCTATGTGGCATACAATGATTATGTAATGGAAAACTATACTGAAAAGCAGGGCGGTGACGGAATTGTTGCAAAAGATGCGAAGCTGCTTCTTAGGACAGGACAGCTCACAAGCAATATGATGTACACAGGCGATATAAGAGAAAATGATGCCAACAGGATTGCGGCAGCACAACTGGTGCAGCAGTTTCTGACATCGAAGGCTTTTAAGTACAGCAAAAATCCTCCTTCCACAGGCGGTAAGGATGTAGTTGAAAATTTCCTCTCAAATAGCAGACAGGGCTTTTGTGTGCATTTTGCATCGGCTGGCACGATGATACTCAGACAGATGGGCGTTCCATGCCGTTATGTAAGCGGATACTGTGCAAAGGAGGACAGCTTCAAATCCGGTGAAAATGATGAGGATATATGTGAGGTGAAGGATTCGCAGTCGCATGCCTGGGTTGAAATATATCTGGATGATTTCGGATGGATTCCGGTGGAGATGACACCGGGATATTTTGAGTATGTGACAGGTGAGAATCCGTTTGACTATATTGGTGTCAACGGAAAGAAAACAAACACCGGTGCTGCTTATAATGATAGTGAGCATATGAATGATACTGCGGCAGATGAAGATAAACTGGATGAAGATGCAGCAAATGAAGATACAAAAAATACAGATGCAGAAAATGATGACACAGCAAAAGATGATACATCAAAAGCTGCAGCAAACAGTACATCAGGTGATGGAAGTGAGAATGCTTATGGTTCACAGTCAGGTGCGGATAAACGTACAGATGCTCAGAACTCAAAAACGAGACTTCATATACCACCGGTGATTTTAAAAACCTCACTCTGTGTGATTTTCCTGACTGCACTTACAGACATCATAGTTTATATCAAAAGGCGAAGAAATATTTTGTGGGAAGCAAGACTTGCAAAAAGAGTGAAAAAAGGCCGTTACAGCAGGGCAGCAATAATGATAAACAACCGCATCTACAAAGGACTGGGACATCCTTCAAAAAACAGGACAGATGAACTTTATCTGACTAACCTTAAGGAAAAATACTGCGGACCGGATTATTGCGGAATCCACTGGGACGAGTACATGCGCATCATACAAAAGGCTGTGTATTCATCAGAGGGCATCACAGGGGAAGAATGCTTTATGATAGTGGAAACATGGAGGCATCTGGAGAAAAAAGACATTAGACATAATTCACAAAAAAACATGTATAAAAACAGCATGATTAACAAAAAATAAATTCGTTGGGAAAATTGTGTTGAAATGATAAAGCTTCTGTGATATAAACTTTAACAGACGTGTTACTTTTAGGGAGGCATTTGTCGTACATAACTTTTAACAGGGTTAGTGTATGATAAGTGCATCCTTTTTGTCGCTGGAGCAAAAAAGAATGATAGGTGCAAATCGGTACATACCCTGCATTTATAGGAGGAAAAGCTCATGAAAGACAAAATTTTTGGTGTCCTGCAGAGAGTAGGACGAAGCTTCATGCTTCCAATCGCAATCCTTCCGGTAGCAGGCTTGCTTTTAGGACTAGGAAGCTCATTCACCAACACCACAACAATTGAGACCTATGGTTTACAGTGGCTGCTTGGAGATAAGACTATACTCCATGCACTTCTTGTAATCATGAATGCGGTCGGAAGTGCCATATTCGATAACCTTCCGCTCATTTTTGCGGTCGGAGTAGCAATCGGAATGGCAAAGAAGGAAAAAGAGGTGTCAGCACTTTCAGCAGTCATAGCATACTTTGTTATGAATGTATCAATCAATGCGATGCTCAAGATTTCCGGAAAAATCCTTGCAGACGGAAGCATTGCAAAGGATGTGCTTGATGGAACCATCACATCAGTATGTGGTATCCAGTCATTGCAGATGGGTGTGTTTGGCGGAATTATTGTAGGACTGGGAGTGGCAGCACTGCACAACCGTTTCTACAAGATTGAGCTGCCGAATGCATTGTCATTTTTCGGTGGAACAAGATTTGTGCCTATCATCTCAACCGTGGCATATCTGTTTGTAGGAATCTTAATGTATTTTATCTGGCCTACTGTGCAGAACGGAATCTATGCACTCGGCGGAGTAGTGACAGGAACAGGATATTTCGGAACACTTCTCTTTGGTATCATAAAGAGAGCACTTATTCCATTCGGACTGCACCATGTATTTTACATGCCGTTCTGGCAGACAGCAGTCGGTGGAACAATGGAGGTTGCAGGACATATGGTTGAGGGTGGACAGAACATCTTCTTCGCACAGCTTGCAGACTCAGCAAACATCACACATTTCAGTGCCGATGCCACAAGATATTTCTCGGGAGAGTTCATTTTCATGATTTTCGGTCTTCCGGGAGCAGCACTTGCAATGTATAAATGTGCAAAGCCGGAAAAGAAAAAGCAGGCAGGAAGCCTTTTACTTTCTGCAACACTTGCATGTATGTTTACAGGAATCACAGAGCCTCTTGAGTTCTCATTCCTTTTCGTAGCACCGGCTCTCTTTGCAGTACAGGTAGTGCTCGCAGGAAGCGCATACATGATAGCACATATTTTAAACATCGCTGTAGGACTTACTTTCTCAGGAGGATTACTTGATTTCTTCCTGTTTGGTATATTGCAGGGAAATGAAAAGACAAGCTGGCTGCTCGTGATTCCGGTGGGAATAGTATATTTCTTACTGTATTACTTTATTTTCAGCTTCCTTATAAAGAAGTTTGATTTCAAGACTCCGGGCCGTGAGGATGACGATACAGAGACAAAGCTCTACACCAAGGCAGATGTAAATGCAAGAAAAGCTGCCAAGGATACAAAAGCTTCTGACGACAAAGCGGCTGTAGACGAGCTCTCGCAGACTATATCACGAGGTCTCGGCGGCAAAGCCAATATCTCAGATGTGGACTGCTGTGCGACAAGGCTTCGTATCACAGTAATTGATCCCGACAAGGTAAACGATGCGCTTCTTAAATCAACAGGAGCATCAGGAGTCGTGCACAAGGGACAGGGCGTACAGATTATCTATGGACCAAGAGTAACAGTGATAAAATCAGATCTGGAGGATTATCTTGCGAGTGTGACAGAGGAGCATTTCGAGGATGATGCAGCAGAAAATAATACAGAAGGCGCAGATGAAGCGAAGAACGAAAATGCAGCTTCGGCCACTGATTCAAAAACAGAAGATTCAAGCACCGTTTCAGATAAAGCACAGGAAGCTGCTGACACCAAAGAGCCGACAAGCACAGTTATCATCTCAAGCCCTATGACAGGAATAGCAGCAGACCTCTCAACAGCACCTGATGAGGCCTTCGCCAGCAAAATGATGGGTGACGGAGCAGTAGTCACACCTGAGGAGGGGGTAGTTGTAGCACCTGAGGATGGAACTGTTTTATTCGTTTTTGATACAAAGCATGCTTTGGGATTTACAACCGACTCAGGAATTGGTATGATAATCCATGTAGGAATTGATACAGTAAAGCTCGAGGGTAAAGGCTTTGACGTACAGGTTGAGGCAGGATGCCATGTTAATAAGGGCGATGTGCTCATGAAGCTTGACCTTGACTACTTAAAGGCGAACGCACCATCAGTTACAACTCCTGTCATCTGCACAGAGCTAAAAGATAATCAGAAAATCCGTCTCATCACAGACGGACCGATTAAGGCGGGGGAGCCTCTCTACGCAGTTGATACCTACGAGAAGTAATAAAAATGTCAGGGGAATGATATGTACAGAATCACAAAGGTCTTAAATCACAATACAGTGCTTGCGGTAAAGGATAAGAGCGCAAGAGAATATCTTATAGTCGGAAAGGGTGTGGGTTTTGGAAAGAAAATTACACAGTCTGTCGAGCCGACGGAAGAGGATTCACTGTATGAGCTGACCCAGACAAGGGACAGAGGTCCGGCAAAGGACATAGTAAAATCCATCGAGCCGGAGTATCTTGAGATTGCAAACACACTGCTCGATAATGCAGAGCATGAGTTTGGACATATAGACAGAAGCATATTGTTTCCTATGGCAGATCATATAGCATTTGCTGTAAAGCGTATGGAAAACAAAGAACAGATCAGCAATCCTTTAAACGACGACATCCGTGTGATGTTTTATAGGGAGTACAAGATAGCTGAGAATATACGCCACATACTAAAGGATAAAAAACAAATTGATATAATTGATGATGAGATCGGCTACATTACTCTTCATATTCATACATCCTTAAACAATTCAAAGGTATCGGATGCCATGGAGATGGCGGCAGCAGTTCGAAAATGCGCCACATTTATAGAGAAAAAGATTGGAAAGCACATAGATGTCACTACTATGGCATACAACCGCCTCATGAACCATATCCGCCACATGGTATCAAGAGCCGCGACCGGAGAAAAATTAAAGGTTGATCTCAATCAGTTTATCGAGAAAAATTATCCGGAGTCATTCGCACTGGCAGGTGATATATGTAAGGAGCTTGGAAAGGACTTAAATCATGAGTTTTTGGACAATGAGACAGGCTACCTTGCCATACATATCGAGCAGATTAAGTGTGATGAGATGATAAGTGAATAAAAAATGTGAAAACCTTCCTGCATATTAGGTTATATGTGGGAAGGTTTTTTCGTGAAAAAGAACAGCACCGGAAGAAATGAATGGGGATTTGCGCAAGAAACTGGATATAACGAATGGGGATTTGCGTAAGATTATGTACAAATCTTCCTTAATGTGGTACACTACATAGTTGTATCAACAAACATCCGATACGCAAAATACATATGAAATCAATTTAAAGGAGATATATATACCATGAAACTCGGCATCGTTGCTACGAGGGGTATTTAACATAGTTCATTATATCCTCATAAACCGCAACATACCTTAATTTTACGATGTTTCACATGAAATCTTAATTTTATATAATTCGTTATATATTCACATAAATAAATAAAAAATGGTACACTATTGGTACATGAATGGTACACGGAAAAACCTTATGCATGACAATAATTAGAGAAGAACATGGAAATGCTCTTCTCTTTTTTTATGTCACAATTTAGGCATAAGGAGATGATGTTATGTTTGACGATGAAGTAAGAGAACAAATATTTGCAAAAAGTGAGTTACAAAAAATCGACCTAATGACATTATCCCTTGTCATTAAAGCGATAGAGGAAGTTTTGGAGGAAAATAAAGATGAACATGCCGTATCAGCAACCAATGATGAATTATACACCTAATTATGGAGCATATCAGTACAACCCAATGGCAAACTATCAGAGATACCAACAGCCTGAACCGACACAAGGCATAAGTGGCAGAGTAGTGCAGGCAGATGAGACTATCTATCCCAACGAGGTGCCAATGGATGGCAGTGTAGCATTTTTCCCAAAACAGGATTTAACAGAGATATATGCCAAGAGTTGGAATACTGACGGAACAATCCGCACATTGACTTTTAAGCCGGTTTTGAATGATAAGACAGACATTTTATCAGGTGGCACGGAAAAGCTTGAATTTGACCTATCAGAGAAAGCCACAGAGGGTATTATGGCAAAGCTCAACGAACTATCAGAGAAAATTGAGCAATTATCTTTAGGGGCACAAAGAAAAACTCCACGAACACAAAAGGAGGGTGAAAAAGCATGAATGTAATGGGAATAATGCAACAGATAATGAGCAATAATCGCGTAATGGGAAATCCAATGATTCAGAATGCAATGAGCATGGCTCAAAGCGGAAACAGCAAGGGAATTGAGCAAATGGCAAGGAACCTATGCAAAGAAAAAGGCATTAATCCTGATGATGTAATGAAGCAGATTAGAGGTAATTTTGGGATATAGCATATTAGAGAACGTGCGCACGGCTCTTTATGAAATAAATTTTGGAGGTAAAACAGATGTTCAACACAGGAAATTGTCCAAGCGTACCTATTGTGGCAAATTTGGACGGAAACAACAACGGAAATAACTGGAATGACGGCTCTTGGCTTTGGTTCCTTATCGTAGTATTTGCGATATTCGGAGGCTGGGGCAATGGCTTCGGTGGCTTCGGTGGTGGCACTAATGGTGGTGTCGGAAGCGAAATTCAGAGAGGATTTGACAATCAGGCAGTTATCTCAAAACTTGACGGATTATCAAACGGCTTATGTGACGGCTTTTATGCTATGAACAACAGTATGCTCACAGGCTTTAATGGTATTAACACAAATATCATGCAGACAGGCTACGGCATACAACAGGCAGTAAACGCTGATACAGTTGCTAATATGCAGAATACCAACGCTTTACAGTCACAGCTTGCTAACTGCTGCTGCGAGACAAGAGAAGCCATCCAAGGTGTAAACTACAACATGGCTACTAACACTTGTGCTTTACAGAACACAATGAACAATAATACAAGAGATATTATTGACAGCCAACAGGCGGGAACGAGGGCTATTCTTGACTTCCTGACAAATGACAAGATTGCAACCTTACAGGCAGAGAACAACGATTTACGCAGAGCAGCTTCACAGGATAGACAGAACGCGCTTCTGACTACTACAATGGCAGCGCAGACAAATCAGATTATTGATGCAGTAAGACCTACACCGGTTCCATCATTCCCAGCAAGCAACCTTTATGGATATGCTTATAACGGATGCGGATGCAATACAGGTTGCGGATGCTAAAACTGAATAATTGAGTATCTTAATTGAGTTAACTCAATCTAAACCGATTAAAAACCATTTTTAGTCGAGACTTAGTCCAAGTTTAGTCGAGAGTTAGTCGAGATTATGTCTGCTAAGCAGTATTACTTATAACCCAAGGGCAGACTATAATGTTTGCCCTTATTTTGTGAAAGAGAGGTAAAGATAATGGAAATAACAGGAATTGCATTACAAACAGTTGCCGCCGGAGAGGATGTTGCATTTACAGAAACACCGGTATGCGGAACTAAATGTATAGTCCACAGACAGGGAAGCGGAATTATTAAGTTAAGAGGTATTACTAATCAGTGCAAAGCTAGATTCTTAGTATCGTATTCCGGCAACATTCAGATACCTACAGGCGGTACAGTCGAAGCTATCTCGCTTGCCATTGCAGTAGACGGAGAGCCTTTACAGTCAACACGAATGATTGTAACACCGGCAGCAGTACAAAATTTATTTAACGTTTCGGCTCAGGCCTACGTGGATGTACCTTGTGGCTGTTGCAGTACTGTAGCGGTGCAGAATACATCTACACAGGCTATTGAAGTACAGAATAGTAACTTAATTGCTGTTCGTGAAGCGTAGGGGGTGAGAGTATGCACATTGAAAGAATGCACAAAATGCAAGAGTGTCTTACGGAGAAGGCTGTTAACGAGTTTGAAAAGGGCATTGAAAATGTTGACACTTCCGAGATGGGACAGGTCGTAGATATGATAAAAGACCTTGCAGAAGCCGAGTATCATTCAATAATTTCCAAGGCTATGAAAAAGGCTGATGAAGAGGAAGAAGAGTACGACAAAGAACTCCTGAGAAGCCTTAAGGCAGAATATGGCGAAGAAAGTGGTAGAAGATATTACGACCAATATCGCTATGCAAATGGCAGATTCGCCCCTAAAGGTCGTGGAACACGTAGGGGATATGAAGAACCGCCATATTATCATATGCCGGTAAACTACAACGACATGGAGTATATGCGTGACATGGATAAGAGCCAAGGTAAAATGTACTACTCTGAACCGATTGCACCACATGTGAGTGAAAGCAATTATGACAGAGCAAAGAGACATTATACCGAGACAAAGGAAATGCACAAAGGAGCTTCTACAGAGGACAAAGAGCATAAAATGAAAGCTCTTGACATGTATATCCGTGAATTAAGCGGAGATATATCAGAGCTTTTAAATGACATGACACCCGATGAACGCAACCTTTTACGCACCAAAATGAGCAATCTTGCGTCAAAACTGTAATTATTAAGGCTATGGGTAGTAATGCTCATAGCCATTTTTAGAGGGTATAAGCATGGATATAAGAGTTAATGATATATTGTGGCACATACAATTTAAAAAGCCTATATCAAGCGAATTAAGGCGGTCTGACGGCACAATAAGCCTAGGAGTGACCGACAACACAACCAAGACAGTAACGATAGCTGATAATGTGTCTGATTACATGGCTGACAAGATACTATGTCACGAGTTAGTGCATGTGTACTCATTCTCATACGGCTGTGACATTGACATAGAGACAGAGGAAATAATCGCAGACTTTATGAGCTTGTACGGACGGAATATTGTATACACGGTTGACAAAATATTTAATTTATTGGAGCAAAAATATGGATAAAATAGACAGACTATTAGAATACATACACCGGACTAATCCGGAAATGACACGGCAGAAATTGATTGAAGAACTAGGAGAGAGCGACTACAGTGCTAAGAGCATTTATTTTTTGACAATTCAAAACTCGAAAAAATCCTAAAATATTTTGATACCCCCCTACCTTTGACTTTTTTGATTTCAAAAATCCGTTCGCAAAATTTTACAAAAACTTGTCGAGAACTTGTAAAGAACTCGCACTGCACTTTAATTGAGTGAAGTTTTCTGAAAATTCAAACATTTTCCATGAGTTGGTGTGCCTGACTTGTTAGATATTGCGCCCGGCACAACCCGCCACGGCTTGACGGCTTGCAATGCTATAATTATATTTTTAGGCATTGTAAACGGCTCGTTTTGTGGCTTATTATAGCGCACTCGATAAAATCCGCGCTAACACGTTTAAAAGCCCTTAGAGAGTCAAATACACGGCTTTAAATGCGTATATCATAAAATCATATAATATTTTTGTTTATTTGTCAATGTACTACAGCACCCGGACTTATAGCCGGACAACTTGCGACAGCTCGATAGCACGTCAAAAAGGGATATAAAAATATCCCTAGTGGTAACACGTGATATATTTTCCGGCCACGTAGTCACAAAATAACGTGACCGGGTGAACGTGTGCGCGCTTTTCTACGACTTGCAACCATTCACCACCCCTTTGAACTGTGATTTTTAACTCGTGCGACTCCATCCATTCTATACAATCGTACTTGATATAACTAAAGTCACTTATTTTCGGCACTTCATAGCCTAGCGCATGAACGCGCTTATATATTTCTTTTTTCCCTAAATACTCATAATTAGACATAATACGCCCCCCCTATCTATAACAAGCCTTAATTATTGGACTTATATAGTTTTTATGCTGTAGATAATTGGAGAAAGCCGTCCGGCGGTATTCCTTGCCACCATCAGGCACTCGGCATGATCCCGCGAAAACTTTTCTACGCCGGTATGCGGTT
>ENA-UONV01002778-UONV01002778.1-human-gut-metagenome-genome-assembly--contig:-CS4-NODE-2778-length-12505-cov-3.617430_pt1 | contig 12505 bp, 10 predicted proteins | sample MGYA00242461_ERZ724008 | MGnify/ENA metagenome assembly ERZ724008 | reverse complement strand
AGCATGTCCCCATCGCCCAGCGTTCCGGTATACAATTGCGGCACTTCCAGCCCAAACGCCCCGACGCAGCGGCGCAGCACGCCGCCCTCTTCATGATCCTGTGAAAGCTGCCTGGTTCCGGTCTGTTTTTCCCGATTTAAGCAGCGTTTGCGGCAAAGCTGATACGCCCTGCTGTCCCCGAGATGCACCAGTACAAATCTGCGTCCGCGAACAAACACCATCGTTACCGTCGTTCCGCTGCAGATTTTTTCCTCCCGCTCGCAGCGCTCCAGCTTTTCCTGCATGTCCAAAAGCGCGTCGAGTACCCGCTTTTTCATCTGTTTTGTCCAGAAAAGAGAGCGCATTTTCCAAAAACCCTCCCGGTAAAACCATTCCGTCAGCTGCTCTGCAACCAGACCGCTCGCACATTCTCCTGCCCGCAGTCCGCCGATTCCGTCGCAAACCGCAGCAAATATGAGCTCTTTTTTGCGTGCACGAACTCGCTGCAGCGTAAAAGAATCCTCATTTACCTTGCGAAAATCTCCTTTATTCCAATACCACGACGTGATATACGCCATCCGTCCTCCCGTCTCTCTCCAAAGACCGGAACAATGATTGCTCTTTGAATTTTCCTGCGGTCAGAATATCCGCAGCCTGCGGCAGAACGCCGCCAGCGATTATACAGGACAATAGAATGTCCGCCAAGCGTACACGCTATTGTATAGAACGCCCAAAAACCTTTCGATATCCGTATTATATCGTCCCGCGTATGCGCCGTCAACGGTGAAAAATACGGTAGTAATACGAATGCAAACTCTGTAAACAATCTATTGCCATAAAAAAAGGCGGGACAATGAGTTTTTGATATTGCCTCTCATTGTCCTGCCTTTTTTTGATCCGAACAGTCTCAGTTTCCGCACTCTACGCTGATTCGGTTGAAAATACCCATGATTTCGTCCGTGTTGAGCTGATTCTTTTCTTCCCCAACTTTATCCAGAACGATTTTTCCCTGATGCATCATCAAGATACGGTCCCCATATTCCAATGCATAGCGCAGGTTGTGCGTTACCATAACCGTCGTCATTTTCTTTTCCCGGACGATCTGATCCGTCAGCTTCATGACAATTTCCGCTGTTCTGGGATCCAGTGCCGCCGTATGCTCATCCAGAATCAGGAAATCAATCGGTGTCATCGTCGCCATCAGAAGCGCCAGTACCTGACGCTGTCCGCCGGAAAGGGACCCGACCTTTGTTTCCAGCTTGTCTTCCAGCCCAAGTCCAAGACCGGAAAGCATCTCGCGGTACGCATTTTCCCGGCTCTTTCTGACACAGCGGTTCAATCCGTAACCTTTTTCTTTCAGATCCGCAACCGCCATATTTTCCAGCACCGTCATATTCGGGCACGTCCCGGCAGAAGGGTTCTGGTATACTCTGCCGATTTTGCGGTGGCGCATATATTCTTTCTGACCGGTGATATCAGTTCCGTTTACGATGACCTTTCCTGCGTCCGCCGAAATGCTGCCGCAGATCAGGTTCAGCATGGAGGTCTTGCCGGAGCCGTTGCTGCCGACCACCGACACGAACTGGCTGTCTGGAATCGTCAGGTTAAAATCCTGAAACAGGCACATTTCATTGACTGAGCCCGGATTATAATATTTATCGATATGGGAAAGTTCAAGCATTTTTCCGCCCCTTTCGTTCCATGCTGACAACCAGAATGACTAAAAACAGTACCGCCGTAATCAGCTTTAAGTCTGTAGATTTTAATCCCATGCGAAGTGCAATCGCAACGCAGGCTTTGTAAAGGATTGATCCGATCACAACGCTGAACGTTACCATGCCGACCCGCACGTTGTGAAGCGCCTTGGAAATCGATCCGATTCCTTCTAACTTCTGATACAGACTCGTTCCGATAATTACACTCGCAAGTCCGACCACCACAGTTCCGGTTCCGACCGAAATTTCAAAGCAGCGCTGCTGCTGTGCAAACAGGCATCCGCTCAACGTAACCAGACCGTTTGCAATTGCAAGTCCGAGAATTTTTACTTTACCGCGGTCACGTCCCATCGCCGTTACAATCGACGCGTTATCGCCGACTGCGCGGAGCAGAAAGCCGGATCCGGTTTTTAGATAAGCGTCTAAAAGCACTTTTACCACAACTGTAATGACAACCATCACGAGTACGATTTTCCAGGACGCCAGTGCTCCCTGGCAGATTCCGTTGACCAGACCATTATCAAATACAGTTACTTCTTTATAAAACGGAAGGTTCGCCCTGCCTGCGATCCGCAAATTGACGGTGTAAAGAGCGGTCATCATAATGATGCCGCTCAGCAAGTCTCTTACCTTGAGCTTTACATGGATCAGACCAGTCAGTACACCTGCCAGCGCTCCTACAAGGAAACACACCGGAAGCGTAAGAATTGCCGGAACCCCATTTGTAATCATGACTGCCGTAATCGCTGCTCCCATCGGAAAGCTGCCGTCTACCGTCAGATCCGGGAAATCCAGTATTTTATAAGTGATATATACTCCCAGCGCCATGATCCCGTAGATCATACCCTGTTCGAGTGTACTGATGACCAGTTCCATGTCAGAACCTCCTGCTTTTTCTTTCTGTCCTTTTATTCTACTGTAACGGTTTCAAAAACCTCTGCAGCGTCCGCTTCGTAGTTTTCCGGGAAAGTGATGCCAAGATCACTTGCTACTTCTGTGTTAATATAAAGGTTTGCACCCTCACATGCTTCATAAGGCATGTCGGAAGTCTCTGCCTCGCCCTTTAATACCTTTGCTGCCATCGCTCCGGTCTGTTTGCCAAGTGCTACATAGTCGATACCTTCTGCTGCCAGGCAACCGTTCTTTACCTGTTCTACTTCAGAACCAAATACCGGGATGCCCGCTGCGCTCGCTTTTGCCAGAACGGTCTGCAGACCCTGTACTACGGTATTGTCTGTCAGGTTGGAAATGCAGTCTACCTTTGCTGCGAGGTCAGCCGCTGCCATATCGACGTCTGCCAGTGTATTGATGCCGGATTCTACGATTTCAAAGCCGTAATCGTCAGCCAGCTCTTTGTAGGTTTCAATCGTGCTCAGAGAGTTTGCTTCGCTTGTTGTATACAGGATACCGATCTTTGTTGCATCCGGAAGCACCTCGCGGATCATTTTCAGCTGTGCTTCTACCGGAAGCGTATCTGCAGTACCGGTGATGTTGCCCTCCGGTGTCTTATCTTCTTTTGCAAGTCCTGCGCTGACCGGATCGGATACAGCGGTGTAAATAACAGGAATATCGCTGTCCAGGCAGGAATTGTATGCGCTCATTGCGGACGGAGTTGCGATCGCACAGATCAGATCCACTTTCTGAGAAACGTAGTTATCGGAAATCATGCTCGCTGTCGCGGTGTCTGCCTGCGCATTGTCAATCAAACAGAACAGTCAGGTTCACGCCTTCTTCGATGCCTGCTTCTTTTAAGCCTTCCAGAAAACCGGTTCTGCAGTTGTCCAGAGAGCCGTGCTCTGCGAACTGGGAAATACCGATTGTGTAACTTTCGCCGTCTTCCGCCGCTGTATCTGCTGCTGTGCTTTCCGTATCAGCGGTGCTCTCTTCTGTCTGTACGGTTGTGTCTGCTGCGGTCTCAACAGTGGTTGCTGCGGTCTGTCCGCATCCTGTGATCATTGCTGCTGCCATCATTGCTGCTACGGTAAGTGCCATTGCTTTCTTTTTCATTGTGTTGTTCTCCTTTTCTAAAAAAACGATGATTGAAACAAAGAAGAAAAGGAAGGGGATGCGAGTGTGGTGGCTTGAGAAGCTTCCCGCCCAGAGGGCTTCGTTTGTCTGGGAATTTATTCCCAGACAAACGAAAACCGTCTCAAGCATTTTGCTTGAGACGGTAATGTTTCATTATCGCGGTGCCACTCAAATTGACTGTTTCAGTCCACTCTGTTCACATACTATCATATGCGCCGGTCGGATAACGGGTCCGGATCCCGCCGGCACCTACTGTTGGTTCGGGGCCAGCCTCGAAAGTCCATTCCTCAAATGTTCCCATACTGCAATCCCACCGCCTGCAGCTCTCTGTAATGTTCGCGACTCTGAGTACTCCTCTTTCTCATCGGTTTCTCTTTGTTTTCTATACTGTACCTCACTACAGTCAAAAAGTCAATCCCCAGTTTGAAATTTTTCCAATTTCCTCCTGCAGCACAGCGGGAAGCATCCAAGACGGGATTTTGCAAATGGCGCAGGCGAACTGCGTCTCTACATCATTACTGTTCACACGCCGCCAGCACTTTTTCAAACAGCAGGTCTCCGCCGTACAAGTCCAGAGCGCTGCCGACTGTGACATGAATTTTATTCTGTCCGGCTTTTCGAATCTGTTCGATATCTTCCAGACTGCGGATACCTCCGGCGTAGGTGATCGGAATCCGGTTCCATCTTCCCAGCAGCCCGATCAGCTCCTGCTCGATTCCGCTGCGTTTTCCCTCCACATCCACTCCGTGAATCAGAAATTCATCGCAGAAAGAAGACAGCATCGTCAGAATTTCTTCCGAAAGCGCGACCCTCGTATAAGTTTGCCAGCGATCCGTCACGATATAATACTTCCCGTCTTTCTTGCGGCAGCTCAGATCCAGAACCAGACGCTTTTTGCCGACAGCATCCATCATGCGGTTCAGATTTTCAAATGAAATATCACCATTTCGAAATACATAGGATGTCACAATGACATGGGATGCACCTGCATCCAAATACTCCCGGGCATTTTCTGCGGTGATCCCGCCGCCGACCTGCAGTCCGCCCGGATATGCCTGCAGCGCAGAAAGTGCCTGCTGCCTGGTCTGCTCGTAATAAGCGCTGTCTTTGCTGTTTAACAGGATGACATGACCATTTTTCAAGCCCTTTTCCTGAAACAGGCGTGCGTACCACGCCGCATCCTGGCTGGAAATATAATTCTCCTGCGCAGAGTCTCCCTGATCCTGAATGCTGCCGCCCACCAGCTGCTTTACCTTGCCGTTATGAATGTCAATACAGGGTCTTAATTCCATGATGCTCCCATTCTGCCGCTGTCTGCGGCGCTGTTCATGCTCCAACCGACCGGACGTTCTGCTTCGCGCCGGGTATAAAATCCGTCTTCATGCAGATACTGCATACAGGCACTGCCGCTGCGTCCCGCATTTTAATCCCTATTCCGCAGGCGCTTTGTGCCAAAAAAACCGCGTGCGATCCATAGCTGTGAGAAGCATAAGTGACCACGCTTATGTTTCAAACTAACATCCACCCAGAAACGAGGAATTCCATGAAACGCAATTATCCCATCCGTCCCATCCTCCTGTTGCTGCTTACAGGCATCATTCTGCAGGCTTCCTCCTGTCAGAGCGAAAAGTCCACCAAACACCCGGACGATATGGCGTCTGTACGGTCAGATTCCTTTTTCGATCAGAATACCATCCCGATAAGCGTTCAGAAGCTTTTCCAGATGCCCGATACTCTCCTTTAACTCGCGTCCGATATCCGTATCTGCCACAAGAATTCTTCGTTTTGCCGTTTCGATCAGGATATTGTCCGATACCATGTCCGTTTCGTTTCGGATCGCATCCTCTGCGGAAACGAAGGGCCTGTGCTCCACCAGATTCATGCCGTGAGAATTGGCAACAAGGGTATAGCCTGCGATTCCAGTCTTTCCCTGATAAGCCTTGGAAAAGCCGCCATCGATAATCAGTAACTTTCCGTTACATTTGATCGGCGTCTCCCCACGCTTGATCTCCACCGGAACATGACCGTTAATAATATGGGAACGATGCTCATCCAGTCCAAATTCCCGCAGGATCTTATTTAAAATCTCCTCGTTATCATACAGGCGATAATAAGCGTTTTTCGTTTCCTTATGTGTTTCCTTATCTGCGATGAAATATCGTTCAAAGGTCGCCATTTTATCCTTGCCGAATACCGGAGACTTCGGACCCGCCCAGATATACCAGAGGGTATCGCGCCCTTTTCTGCGTTCTTCCTTATCCTGAGAGTAATATCCCTTGCGGGCATAGGTTTCCAGCACCTCGTAAAGCTTTTTGCCGCTGCAGAGCTTGCCGTACACATTGATCTGTTCGAAATTTCCGTCCTCGTCCATCGGCACACAGCCATGATAGAGCAGGTTGGAATTAAAGATCTTATACATGCTGCCCTTGGCAAACAGGAAGCGCACATGCTTCTGAAGCTTCTCGCAATGAACAAAGGCATGCCGCAGGCGCTCTACTACCTGCTCCTCCTCTGCCGTCAGACGATACGGATCCTTCGGATCGACAGTCGGAAAATCAGAATCCAGCATTTCATATTCCTTATCTCCGATGCGGACAGTTCCTTTTTCAAAGTCGATCTTATCCAGCAGCAGCCGGTCATCCATGTGATATTCCGGATGTGCCAGGATCAGCTGTCCCTCCAGCTTGAACTGAATGATGGCGATCGCCTTGTGCATCATCATGTCGAGCTTTAAGTCCTTGACATCGTAATCTGCCCCGTATTTGATGGAAAATACGCTGCAGTCCGAATTTTCATAGGTCTTTAGTGCAAAGGTCGCCAGGGGGATCAGGTTAATACCATAGCCCTCTTCCAGCGTGTCCAGATTGCCGTAACGAGCGGAAATCCGCAGTACCGTCGCCATACATGCCGTCTGCCCGCTGGCTGCACCCATCCACACAATATCGTGATTTCCCCATTGGATATCCACAGAATGATATGCACTCAGGGTATCCATGATGACATGAGGTCCCTTGCCGCGGTCATAGATATCGCCGACGATATGCAGGTGGTCGATGACAAGGCGCTGAATCAGGTTGCAGAGCGCAATAATACATTCCGGTGCCCTGCCGATCCGGATAATCGTATTGATAATTTCGTTATAGTAAAGCTCTTTGTCCTGAATTTCTTCTTTTTCGGTAATCAGCTCTTCGATGACATAGGAAAAATCGTGGGGCAGCGCCTTGCGCACCTTGGAGCGGGTATATTTGGAAGAAACGCGTTTGGTCATCTGCACCAGCCGGTGAATCGTGATCTTGAACCAATCCTCCAGCACCTCCTGATCCTCTTCCTCCTGACAGACCAGCTCCAGCTTTTCCTGAGGATAATAAATCAGCGTCGCAAGGCTTCTTTTGTCCTTGACACTCAGCGTGTTGCCGAACTCCTCGTCGATCTTTCTGCGCACGGATCCGGAGCCGTTTTTCAACACATGGTTGAACTGCTCGTATTCTCCGTGAATATCTGTCAGAAAATGCTCCGTGCCTTTGGGCAGGCTCAAAATCGCCTGCAGGTTGATAATCTCCGTCGCAGCGTCCGCAATGGTCGGAAACTGTTTCGACAAGCTTTTCAAATAAACCCTGTACTCAAAATTATTATCCATATACCCTCTCTATCTGCCGCCTGGCGGCTCCCCCGGTTTCGCCGTCAACAGTTGCTTTCTGTCTTATTTTCCCTCGATCACGCGGCTCATATCGTACATACCTGCAGGCTTACCTGCCAGGAACTTTGCCGCAGAAACTGCGCCTGTCGCAAACAGCTTTCTGGAATATGCCATATGGGAAAAGGTAATGACCTCATCCTGACCTGCAAAAATCACGTCATGGTCGCCGACAATCGTCCCGCCGCGCACTGCAGAAATACCGATTTCCTTTTCCGGGCGCTTCTCCCTGCGGGTCGATCTGTCGTAAACATATTCGTAATCGCCGCCAGCCGCCTGATTCATGACGTCCGCCAGCGCAATCGCCGTGCCGCTGGGAGCATCCAGCTTCTGGTTATGATGCTTTTCCACGATTTCCATATCATAGCCAGCCGCTGCCAGCACCGGAACCGCATCCTTTAACAGCTTCATCAAAAGGTTGATGCCCATGGACATATTTGCAGAGCGCAGGATCGCAACCTTGCCGGAAGCCTCTTTGACATGCGCAAGCTGTTCTTCCGAAAGTCCGGTCGTACATAAAACACAGGGAAGGCTTTTTGCGACGCAGGTATCCAGCAGCCCGTCCACTGCTTTTGCATTTGCAAAATCGATCACAACGTCCGCTTCTACATCGCAGTCCTTCAGGGTTCTAAATACCGGATAGGTATTATGGACAGAATCACTCACATCCACCCCCGCAACGATCTCCATCTCTGCTTCCTTTGCGATCATCTCCGTAATGACCTGTCCCATGCGGCCATTGCAGCCGTGCATAATTACTCTGACCATGTTATCCTCCTTGTTTTGAACCTGGATTTCCTCTCTGTGGATTGCTCTGCTGTAACCCTCGCAATCCTGAAATGTAAAACAGACCGGAGCACTTTATGTCCCGGCCTGTCAAAAAGCCCTTATAATACACCAAATTTTTTCATTTCACGTTCCAGTCTTGCCGCATCTGCCTCTTCCATCTCTGTCAGCGGCATCCGCAGGGTTCCGGTGCACATGCCCTTTAACTGCATCGCCTTCTTGACCGGGATCGGGTTCACTTCACAGAAAAGCGCTTCTACAAGGGGAACTGCCTTTAATTGCAGCTCACAGCTTTCTTTTACCTTTCCTTCAAAATAAAGGCTACAGATCTGGTGTGTTTCCTGCGGCGCAACATTTGACAAAACAGAAATCACGCCCTTTGCTCCCAGAGAAAGCATCGGAACAATAATCGCATCCTCACCGGAATAGAGATCCACACAGCCATCTGCGATGCTCATGAGATGAGCTGTCTGGCTGATATTCCCCGTTGCATCCTTGACACCGACGATATTTTCCACATCCCTGCACAGGCGCACGATCGTCTCCGGCTGCAGCGTCGTACCGGTACGGGACGGAACGTTATATAACAGGATCGGCAGCTTTACAGAATCCGCAACCATCTTAAAATGCTGATACAGACCATTCTGAGTCGCTTTATTGTAGTAAGGAGTTACAACAAGCAGCCCGTCTGCACCGATCTTCTCCGCTTCCTGGGAAAGATAAACCGCCGTCTCCGTGCAGTTAGAGCCGGTTCCTGCCACAACAGGAATCCGATGTGCCACCTTCTCCACACAATAGCGGATCACATCCAGATGCTCCTCATGCGTCATCGTCGCAGATTCACCGGTTGTACCGCACACAATGATCGCGTCTGTCTGATTTGCGATCTGCTGTTCAATCACTTCGCCAAATTTATCATAATCAATCGAACCATCCGTATGAAACGGGGTGATAATCGCTACTCCGGCACCTTCAAAAATTGCCATATAAACCTCCTTGCGAGCCGTCCGGCCGCCTTGCTTTCTAACAGATTTTATATAGAATTATCATAGCATCTTGCGCCTTGACTGTCAATCAACAGGGAAAAACAAAACCCGCGCTGTAGAGAAGCTCCATCCAGCGCGGGTCTGTTTTTATTTAATTTGTTCGATGTCAGATACATGATCAGCGATTCCCAAAAGGCTGTCGCACATCCGAATTCCAGTCAATGTCACATCCGTATCTGCACCGCGCAGAAAAATCAGCTCTCTCAACTCCTGCTCCTGCACGATCCCGCAGTCCACAAGCCCCAGCACCTCATCCAGTACCAACAGGTCGCATTGACCAGTGGTCAGCACCTTTCTCGCAAAGCAGATACCATTTCGAATATTCTGTGCTTCTTCCCTCTGTTTATCTTCCGGAAGAGATAAAAAGTCAGCATCCGATTTCTCAAACCGGAAGATTTTGATCTCCGGTTCCAGCTGCCGCTCAAATGTAGAATCCGTCAGGCCTCTCCCCTTCAAAAACTGAATCACTACTACACGTTTGCCGGATGCGGCAGCAATCAACGCTTCCCCGAGTGCCGCCATCGTTTTTCCATAGCCGTCCCCTGTAAAAATCTGAACTCTGCCCATAGTCGGAATTCCTTTCCCGATTTGTCTTTTCGTAAACATTTGATGCCGCAGATATATCATATGATGTCGATATTCTAGCATACCTCACCATAATCTGCAACTATATCAGTCCATCCGCTCCAGCTTGCTGACTGATACCTCATAAGCGATACGCTTTTCCAGCTGATCCTCGGAAAGCTTTTTCATATATTCCCGGCTCTGGATCCGTCCCCATACCGCACAATGGGCGCCAACCTCAAAGCTGCCTGCATATCTGGCATTCCTGCCCCAACAGATGCAGGGAATGTAATCCGATTTTCCGTAAGGTCTGTTGACCGCCAGCAGCACATCTGCGATCTCCCGACCCAGCGGCGTCTTACGGTAAACCGGCTCCTTACAGATATAACCGTCCAGATAAATCTGGTTTGTCCGCGCAATTTCCTCCAACTCATCCACGAATGTGATCTCCCTTGCAAACACAGATAAAATCAGCTTATTCCTGCGTTCTTCATGGCGGTTATACGAACGGAACTGTCCGTAAATGCTTACATATTCCCCCTCGTAATTCGCATCCACGTCGATCAGGCGCTCCGATACCATAACCGGGATGATATCATAGGATTCGCTCAGCCGCGCGACTTCCACATCCATCATGTAAAAGCCTTCACCGAAAATCTCATGGCTAAACGTAAATCCGCTGATAATTTTGCCCATTACTGCTGCCTGGTTGTTTTCAATTACCTTATCTGTCATTTTAAAGTTCTCCCTTCTTGTTACAAGAATTTTTTCCTGTCATGTAATTCCATTTTATGGGGTTTCTTCCTAATTTATGAATATACGGAGGCGCACAATTCTCCTTTTCCCGACATCTGCGCCCGCTTCCGACAGTTTTTTCCTTATTTTTGTGTCGAAAAACAGCTCTTTGGGCGTTTTAATGGTTGCATCAGAAAAAAAGCGGTGCTATACTTGTACCGTTTAAACCCGGAAATGATGAAATACGCGGCCGGAATGCCGCAGTACAAGCCGCTTTGGCGGCGGAATGTGAGGAAAAAATGAGACAGAAAAGAGAAGACGTGAGAAACGTTGCCATTATCGCCCATGTCGATCACGGCAAAACCACGCTGGTTGATGAGCTGTTAAAGCAAAGCGGTGTGTTCCGTGCCAATCAGGAAGTGGCAGAACGCGTGATGGACTCCAACGCCATTGAGCGCGAACGCGGTATCACCATCCTTTCTAAAAATACAGCCGTTACCTACAACGGCACAAAGATCAACATCATCGACACTCCCGGACATGCCGATTTCGGCGGCGAGGTAGAACGTGTCCTGAAAATGGTAAACGGCGTTATCCTCGTTGTAGACGCATTCGAAGGTCCCATGCCGCAGACCCGTTTCGTTCTGCGCAAGGCCCTGGAACTGCAGCTTCCCGTTATCGTCTGCATCAACAAGTGCGACCGTCCCGAAGCGCGTCCGCTGGAAGTACAGGATGAAGTTCTGGAGCTGTTCTTAGAGCTGGATGCTACTGACGAGCAGCTGGATTGCCCCTTTGTTTACGCATCCGCGAAAAACGGCAGTGCGACGACGAACCTGACCGTTAAGAATAAGGATATGAAGCCTCTGTTCGACACGATCCTGGACTACATCCCCGCTCCCGAGGGCGACCCGGATGCTGGTCTGCAGCTGTTGATCAGCACCATTGACTACAACGAATACGTCGGCAGAATCGGTGTCGGCAAAGTGGATAATGGCAAGGTTTCCGTCAATCAGGAGGTTGTCATCGTCAACCATCACGATCCCGACTCCACCAAGCGCGTAAAGGTCAGCAAGCTTTACGAGTTTGACGGTCTGAATAAAGTAGAAGTCCGCGAGGCGGGTATCGGCTCCATCGTTGCAATTTCCGGTATTGCAGACCTGCACATCGGAGACACGCTCTGCTCTCCCGATGCGCCCAACGCAATTCCGTTCCAGAAAATTTCCGAGCCTACCATTGCAATGTACTTCATGGTAAACGACTCTCCCCTTGCCGGCAAAGAAGGAAAATTCATCACCAGCCGTCATTTGAGAGAGCGTCTGTTCCGCGAATTAAATACTGACGTTTCCCTTCGCGTGGAAGAAACAGATTCCACCGATAGCTTTAAGGTATCCGGACGCGGCGAGCTGCATCTGTCCGTCCTGATCGAGAACATGCGCCGTGAGGGCTATGAGTTTGCAGTCAGCAAGGCTGAGGTTCTGTACCATTATGATGAAAAGGGTCACAAGCTCGAGCCTATGGAACAGGTATATATCGATGTTCCGGAAGAGTTTGCCGGAAACGTTATCGAAAAGCTCGGTCAGAGAAAGGGCGAACTGGTCAACATGACCCCCGGCCACAGCGGCACGACCCGCCTGGAATTCATGATTCCTTCCCGCGGTCTGATCGGCTACCGTGGTGAGTTCATGACCGACACCAAGGGCAACGGTATCATGAACGCTATATTTGACAGCTATGCGCCTTACAAGGGCGATATCCAGTACCGCAAGCAGGGCTCCCTGATCGCATTCGAGGCAGGTGATGCCATCACCTACGGTCTGTTCAATGCACAGGAGCGCGGCACACTGTTTATCGGAGCCGGTGAAAAGGTTTACGCCGGAATGGTTATCGGTCAGACCGGCCGCAGTGAAGACATCGAAGTCAACGTCTGCAAAACCAAGAAGCTGACCAACACCCGTTCT
>ENA-UONV01002776-UONV01002776.1-human-gut-metagenome-genome-assembly--contig:-CS4-NODE-2776-length-12510-cov-4.650823_pt1 | contig 12510 bp, 14 predicted proteins | sample MGYA00242461_ERZ724008 | MGnify/ENA metagenome assembly ERZ724008 | reverse complement strand
ACATATCCTTGTAGCCCTGTCCGAACTGAACCATTGTAAAACCAAGGCCTTCAAGATTCTGCGACATCTGTACTGCACCCCATCTATCAAATGCAATTTCTTTGATGTTGAATTTCTGCCCCAGTTCATCGATGAAGTTTTCGATAAAGCCATAGTGGACAACATTTCCCTCCGTAGTTTTCAGATAACCCTGCCGTTCCCACACATCATAGGGGACGTGGTCACGCCTTACACGGAGCGGCAACGTTTCTTCCGGCAGCCAGAAGTAAGGCAAAATGTAATAATGTTCATCTTCTTCCGTTGGCGGAAAGACAAGCACAAATGCCGTTATATCTGTTGTACTGGAAAGGTCAAGACCACCATAACAAATACGACCTGCAAGCGTCTCTTCATCAAATGATGCCTTGCATTTATCCCATTTTTCCATCGGCATCCAGCGGACAGCCTGTTTTACCCATTGGTTGAGTCTAAGCTGTCGGAAAGCGTTTTCTTCTCCCGGAGTTTCCTTTGCTGAATTACACGCAGCCACCACCTTATCCATACCGATAGTTTTATCCAGTGACGGATTTGCCTTCTTCCAGACCTTCGGGTCTGTCCAGTCTTCCGATTCATCTGCTCCATAAATGACCGGATAGAAAGTCGGATCATGCTTTCTGCCTTCCAGAATGTCCTTTGCTTTCTGGTGGACTTCATAACAGATGCTGTTGGTATCCGTTCCGGCTGTGGTGATGAGAAAATATAGAGGCTGCATTCTCGCATCACCGGAGCCTTTGGTCATAACATCGAACAATTTCCGATTGGGTTGCGTGTGAAGTTCATCGAACACAACTCCGTGGATGTTGAAGCCGTGTTTGCTGTATGCTTCAGCGGAAAGCACCTGATAGAAACTGTTGGTCGGTGTGTATACAATTCTTTTTTGTGCAGTAAGTATCCGGACTCTTTTCATCAAAGCCGGACACATACGAACCATATCTGCGGCAACGTCAAAAACAATCGAGGCTTGCTGTCGGTCTGCGGCACAACCATAGACCTCCGCTCGCTGTTCTCCGTCACCACAAGTTAATAGCAGAGCGACGGCAGCTGCAAGCTCACTCTTGCCATTTTTTTCGGGATTTCAATGTAGGCAGTGTTGAATTGCCGATAACCATTCGGTTTCAGAACCCCAAACAGGTCACGGATTATCTGTTCCTGCCAATCCAACAGTTCAAATTTCTTTCCTGCCCATGTGCCTTTGGTATGACTAAGGCATTCGATAAAGGAAACAGCATAGTCTGCCGCCTTTTTGTTGTATTTGGAATCTTCTGTCATAAAGCGTGTCGGTCTGAATCTTGCCATTGCATCACCTCCCTCAACAAAAAAGACCTGCCAAAAAGCAAGTCTGTATCATTTATTTTAATGCCCTCATGTGGCAGTTTTGTAATCGAGATTCCATTCCCATTGTAACCATGTTACCATACAAATTCAATGATAGCAAGTCATAACGAAAAAATATACTGCACAAATATATGGCTCAGATTTTGTGTACTATATTTCTTCGGTACGAGCCACAGCCCCCTTGAATCAGGGGCTGTTTGGAAAGAGTGAGGAAGGTTTATCTTCCCGTCATACTTTCCCATTCAAATTCGCAGGCGTTTTCGTACTCCTCATCGAAAAGGGCATCGTCATCGATTTCCTTTTCCGTAAAGTCAATGCTGTCGATTTCCTCAAAGGTTGTTCCGTTTTCCTCGGCATCTGCCTTTGCAAGGCTTTCTGCGTTTTCCTCAACCCATGCAGTGAACTCCTCGTTGTCCACCCTGTCCTCGTTTTCAATCTCCAGTTCGTATTCGTAGTCCGCATCGAACCAGGTGATGACCGCCTTTGTGATTTCAGTTCTTTCGTTCCAGTCCGTTCTGTTTGCCATTGCTCTTGCCTTTGCGATTCCGTATGCTACCATTGTGTTTTTCCTCCGTTTTTTTGGTTGTTTTCCCTTTCGGTAACTGTATATTACCATACCTTTCGGCGTATAGCAAGCGGCTAAACTGCCAGAATATACAGTCTGAAAACCGCCCCTGTATTGTGTAGATTATGACAGCAAAAAAGCAGCCGCCACGTTTGCGTTTGTGGCGTTGCTTTTCAAATCGGAAAGGTATTTGGAATCGGTTTTACCTGCCGTTACAGGCGAACGTGTGGGCTGTCAGTCCCTGATTACAATTGGCATCAGACCGTTTGGTGTGGGAATGAAAAGTTCAATGTTCCAAAATCGCTGTTTGTACTTTTCCATAAGTTCAGCAGAAAGATCTGTAAAATCTTCTGCTCCAAGACCTGCGATGAAAAATGTGCCTTTGATGATGTCGCTTGTTTCAGGGAGCATTCTGTTCCACTCCGTATCGGATTTCAACTTTGATTCATCATCACAGACAAGGGCAATTTCATCTTCAAAAGGGTATATCGCTTGCAGATACCCACCGACCGTTTTCTGCATGGATTCCAGACTGCCGTCAATTTCAGCTTCTCTTGGACGTTTTCTCGGTTCAACGATAAGTATTTTCATATGGGTTTCCTTTCTGAGCAACCTTGTCGGCTCGTGTGGGGCTTCATTGCAATGGGGAAAAACTACAGAGGAATCCCTGAATTGCCACACAGCCAAACGTGGCGGCTTGCATTGGATTATTCCACTGTGTTGCGATGAATGATGCTGATGATTTTTTCTGTTTCTTCCGGTGAGATTTCCAAGGCTTCAAGAGCCTCACGGATTCCGCAGTCGGGGCAAATCAGCGTTTCATTATCGGTTCTGGAAAGTGCAGGAACTCCAGTATAAACACATCCGCATTTCGGGCAGGTTCTTTCTGTTGCAGTTTCAGTTTTCATAATGGGCAGCTCCTTTCAGGCTCTTTTCATAGGCTTCATCAAGGTACTTGAAATCAAATCCGAAAATGGTGTATCCGAATTTGCAGGTGCTGACATATGCAGGAGTTGGAATTCCAAGCCTGCGTTCTTCGTGCATGATATACACAAAAGCATCAATCATTTTTCCGGTTTCGGAAAGTCTGATTTTCATATTTTTCTTGTAGTAGAAATTAGGATAGCCCTCGTAAATATCAAGGTTGTGTTCATTGGCGGCAGTCACTTCCCAGACTGCAACCGGAACAACTGAGCCCTTCTTTTTTTCAATGGTAAGGTAAGAGCCTGTTTTGCTGCCTTTGTAGAGAAGTTCATAATCCCCGATAACCGCCGTTCCAACGATTTTTGCTGTGGGGCATCTGTACTTCATCTGACGGACATTGAGGTTTGAACCGTAGGCGATATAATATCTTTTCATTTCAAATCTCCTTTTTGTAAATTCCGCTTTGCGGTAGTCACATATTAACTCTTTTTCGGAGTGAATGCAACCCGCTAAATCTACAAAATATCTGTGCCTTTTCCTGTGTGGTATTTGTTCAGATTACACTTTGCGAAATCAGGGGCTGTGTGGGTTTGTGTGGGCTTTTCTTGAGGTTGGGAAAACTATCCCACAAAAGCAACGTGGGCGGCGGTGTTGCCACCCGTTGCCTTTGTGGGCAAGCCTTTTCAGGCTCTGCCATATCTGAAAGCCGCATCTCCGTCAAGGTTCTTGGTAAGAAAACTTCTCGCTGTGGAGAACTCTTCACCCACCAGTCCCAATCGAATCAGCCATGTTCGCATTGCGAATTTTGGATTTTCCGTTTGCTGTGGCTTTGGACTTGCTGTTTTCAGCTCCTTTGCCATTTCGGAAAGTGCCAGGCAAAGCTGAATGTAGCTTTTCAATTGTCCTGCGTGAAGTCCGTTTTTCTTTTCTGCTGTTGGTTTGTCAAACTGGAAAAGTCGAAATTCGATTGTGCTTTTTGTAAAGGTTGCGTGGAAGTTCAGCATATGGTATCGGCTGTCGTTGTAGTGTTGATTTCTGCCATAATTAGCACCGTTTGCTGTGTACCAGATATCTGCAAACTGTGCCATCGTTGTTGGTTTTTTCTTGTTTATCTGCTCGATGAAATTTGGACTTACTGTTCTGCAATATCTGTTCATTCTGCCCTGGTCGATTTTCAAAGCGTCGGCAATCAGCTTTTCGTGGCTTGCCATGATGTTTGCAAGGTTTCTCAGGCTTTGTGGTGTGTGGCCGTTTGCTCCAATGTGAATATGAACTCCTGCCCCAACCCCTGCGTGGCTTACGGCTCCTGCCTTACGGAGTCTTCTCACAAGCTCCTGCAAGGTTTCAATGTCGCTGTAGTAAAGAATCGGTGTGACCAGTTCGCACTTTTCAGCATCGCATCCTGCAATGCTGACGTCTTTCTGGAATTTCCATTCTCTGCCCTGTGCATCCCAAGCTGACCAGGTGCTGTATCCGTTTCGGCTTGCTGTGAATTCGTATCTGCCTGTTCCAAAGAAGTCTGTGGCAAGCTTTGCAGCTCGTTCTCTTGTGATGTGGTTCATCTCAATTTCAACTCCGATGGTCTGGTTTTTCAGGTTTTCAATCTGTTTTTCTGTTTTAGCATTCATGATGTTTTCCTCCGTAATTTCGGGCTTTCCGCCCTTTCGTTGTATCACATATTACCGCATTACGGAGGGTATATCAAGCGGCTAAATCTACAGAAAAAGAGACTGTATATCCGCCAAAAGATTGTGTAATATACAGTCTTGATTAACTTGAATTTCTATGGTAACATACAGTACGATGGAATAGGTTCTGTCTTAATTTTCAGCTGCCACAACCTTGAAAGAATCCACTTCGGGAATCAGGGCAAGGGAGGAGCCATTCTGCCATTTCATGTGTATGGAACCCTTATGTAAAGCTTTACATAAGGGTTCTTATGAATAGCTAAGCATTATGAAAAGTTAAAGGGCTAAACTTTAATTTTATCATGAAATTTTGGGAAATATAAGACTTGTTTTCTATCCATAATGTGCTATAATAAAAATGCAGATTATCCATCAACATATTAGTTTGGAGGTGCATTATGGAAGAAATTGTTCACGATTTACCCGTTTCTGAAATAATCAACGAATTGGATGCGTATATGGTCAGTCTCGGATATTCGCCTAACACACATCGACATCTTCGCCAGGCATGGAATGCATTAAAGAATCTCGCCTTAAAAGAAGGAGCAACACACTTTTCAAAGGAACTTGGTTTTAGGTTGCTGAAAGAACATTATCATATTGATCCGTACGGTTCTAAATACAAGAGTTTCAAGTCGGTAACCAGGCGTGCAGTAATGCTTTTGCTTGAATACCAGATTTCCGGAACAATTGCCAAGCGTCAACCAAAAGGTGAATATGAAATTCCTGCCGGTTTTAATGATGCTGGAAATCAATTTATGAAGTTACTGCAAGAATCCAACCTTGCTCCTGGAACAATATATAATTATAGGATGTATATTTTCAGGGCGACAACATTCTTCGTAAAACATGAGGTGACCGATTTCGACTCACTTAACAATGACATTATAAACCTTTATTTAAAGACATTTGCCGGATATTCTAAGGCGTATATTGCTGATTGTATGCGTTCCATATCAAAGTTTCTTAAGTTTGCCCATGATTTCGGATATACCGATAAAACGTTTGATTTTCCGAAAATCACGGTTTTTAAAGACCGGTGCGTTCCAGAATATTACACTGCCGATGAAGTGTCAAAAATTCTTTCTGCAATAGACAGAGGAAATGCACTGGGAAAACGCAACTATGCAATGATTTTGCTTGGTGCAAGGTATGGACTTCGTATCAGTGATATCATATCGCTTAAACTCAGCGAACTTGATTTTGAAAACAACCGCATCAGTATCATTCAACAAAAAACCGGAAAGCCCCTTGTTCTGGATATGCTTCCGGATGTTGGGTGGGCACTGATTGATTACCTTAAAAATGGCAGACCTGATGTAGAATGTCCGAATGTATTTCTCAAGCATACTCACCCGTATGATGCATTTTCAAGGAGCAATAACATGCACCAGATGTTACGTCAATATGCAACATCTGTCGGCATATGGAAATCAGGAACAGAAAAGTCATGTAGATTTCATATGTTAAGATACAGTCTTGCAAGTGATCTCATCCAGCAAGGAGTTTCTCTGACAACTATATCCGGAATTCTTGGACATTCTGAGCTTAATGTCACTACTCTTTATGCACAGCTTGATGTTCCGCAGTTAAAAGAATGTGCTTTGGAGGTAACCATATGATTCCGCATAAGCCTGTATATGAATTTCACAGTGTGTTTGCACCTCATATTCGTGAGTATCTTTCAATAAAGGATGCACTTGGTGAAAAAACGACCATGCCTGGCAATATTCTCAGACAGTTCGACCGGTACTGTTCCTCTATTTGTCTTGATGAGGCAAAGCTGACACCTGAACTTGCAGAAAACTGGTTTATTACAAAGTTTGCAGAAAAATCGGCAACGAGATCGCACAGGATATCAGTCTTATGGGGGTTTGCACGACATTTTTCTTCTTCTGGCGGAGAGGTTACATGGCGGCCTACTCCTGGATATGCTGGACGCATGAGTAGGTATGTTCCATATATCTTTACCAAAAATGAAATGGTGAATATCTTGACTGCGGCAGATTCCATGCCGAAACCTTATGGTAAATCAAGGTTTAATGCTGTTTTCCCTGCCGTAATCAGAGTTTTATATGGGTGTGGATTGCGTATTTCAGAAGCCTTGGCACTTAAGGTAAAGGATGTCGATCTTGATAACGGTTTCATTTTTGTTCATGCCGGCAAATTTGGCAAGGACAGAAAAATACCAATTTCAGATTCGCTTTTGAAGTATTTAAGAGAATACCGTAGCCAAAATGAAGACTTCACCGGAATTGACGCAGATGGCTGGTTCTTTCCTAATGCAAAAGGTGAATGTTATTCCCAGCGCACAGTATATGACAAGTTCAGGCAAATCTTATGGATTGCTGGTATATCGCATCAAGGCAAAGGAAAAGGGCCAAGAGTCCATGATCTCCGTCATACATTTGCTGTCCATTCACTGCAGCAGAATGTAGAGAAAGGAAAAGATATTTATACGTCTCTGACCGGATTGATGGTGTACCTGGGTCATGGAAAGATTACATCTACCGAATACTATCTCAGGCTGACTGCAGAAGTCTTTCCTGATTTTCTGAAACGTGCGGACAAAGTATGTTCAGGAGTTATTCCGGAGGTGGTGGATTATGAAGATTAAAGAAGCTTCGTTTTCATATATTACAACCAGGTTCTTTCAGATTTATCTTCCAGGAGAACGTGGTTACTCTGAAGCTACTATTAATTCATATCTTGACACTTTTAAGCAGCTTCTTGTTTATTGCAAAAAGAAGCTTGGAAAAAGCCCTGATAAACTTACTATTGCAGACATTTCCAAAGATGTCATCCTTGATTTTCTAAAACAACTTGAAGCAGAAGGCAAATCTGTATCAACAAGAAACCAACGGCTCGCTGCAATCAAGTGTTTTTTCAGATATATTTCGTATGCATTCCCCGAATATCTCAATACTTCCAGTGGGATTATCGGAATTAAAATGAAAAAACAGTCTGAACCAGTAGTGAACTATATGAGCGTTGAAGGGGTTTCCTGTGTTCTCAATCGTCCTGATATGCGCTGCAAATCCGGTTACAGGGACTCACTGATACTTACACTCCTTTATGACAGCGGCGCACGTGTGACAGAAGTTACAAAAATCAGAATAGGTGACATAAGGACAGAACATCCTGCAACCATAGTACTTCATGGAAAAGGTTCCAAAGATCGGATAGTTCCCTTGTCCAGCAAAACAGCCGATTTAGTATCTTCCTATCTATCTCAATCAGGAATAATAGAAGCACAATACAAGGATAAGTTCCTTTTCACTAACCGCACTGGACAACAACTAACAAGAGCTGGAGTAGCATATATTTTGAAAAAATATATTGATGCAGCAAGGGCCGATCACCCTGAGCTGATTCCTGACAGGTTTTCACCTCATTGTATGCGCCACTCAAAAGCAATGCATCTGCTTCAAGCTGGAGTAGCCATAATATATATCCGTGATTTTCTTGGGCACGAAAGCATAAAAACAACCGAAGTATATGCAAAAGCAGATGGTAAAAGTAAACGAGAGGCTCTTGATGCCGCTTATTCAGCAGCAATTGATGACTCCAATGTTCCAAAATCTTCTTGGAATAATGATGATGCTCTTATGGACTTTTTAAAAAGACTATGCGATGGATAAATTTTTATGAAAAGCATTATTGGATGAAAGTACGTATTTTTCGGCTTTTGTTCGATAATGCTTTTCATAATGTTTAGCTATTCATAAGAACCCAGATCATCGATATGAGTGACCTCACCGATCGTTCCGGGAAGAATGGGATATTTTTCATCACGCATAGAAATCAGCTGTATCTTCGTTCCAACAGGATACTGTTTTCGGAGTTGTGCCAGATAGCTTTTATTCGGAAACTTCATTTGAATTACCCGCCTTTCTGAATGCTGAACTGCCTGAAAGATTTCTGAGCAGTACTTTTCTCACCGCCTTATATTCTGTACCAATCATACCCAATCGAAGAAGATAACAACGCATTGTGTATTTTGGATTGTCAGTAGTTTCGGGCTTATTGTTGATACGCTTCTGATTTTTTGCAAATTTGCAGAGCATGGAAATGAAAGTGCAGTAGGCATCTGCATCACCGTCTTGCTCTACTTTGAACCATGGAAATTCCACCTTTTCATCAGATGAAATCATGTCGAGCGTATCCGTCTGAAAAGCCGCCTTGAAGAGTGTGGCCTTGTTTTCGCAGATCTGCTGAAGATTACCCAGCGTATGTTCATCGAAATAGTCCGCAGGCATCTGAACTGTCAATTTTGTGGATTCCGGTTCTGCTGTTTCAGGAACATCGTATCCACGTTTTTTCAGTTCTTCCATAAGATGCTCTGCCTCCTTGCTGTCAGCTGAATCGCTGATTTCAAGGTTGCCCTCTTTGGTGACAGTATAACATTCCCCGATCTTGTAAGCACAAGTCGGCATATACTGATATTCGGCAGGAATTTCAAGTATTTCAGAAACAGCTTTCACCAGTGTTTTTCGATTTTCTCCTGTGAGATGAAATGCAATCGTCATATGTTTGACCTCCTTTTCGGTAGTACACATGATAACTCTGAATGGCACAGATATCAAGTGTGACATATGACAAACTTTCAGGCTGTATTCTGTGCATAATACGCTATCCCAGACAGCACAAACCACGCATTCCCTAAATATATGCCGTTGCCCCACATCTTGTAGGCGGCACTATCGGAATACGGATCTTTCAGCCATTTTTCAATCTGCTTACGGGATTTCGGTTTGCAGTTTTTCCCGACAGCCTTGTTGTAGGTTTCAAAGACATTCTGCCACCAACAAATTTGTTCTTCCGTTGGATTTTCAATGCCGATATCATCACACCACCAAGTCGGCATACCTTGCAGCAACGCACATTCCTGCGGTGTCAGTCGTCTTACGATGTATTCCGGAGCATTGACCAGCGGCGGATCTTTGTAATCTGATGCTACAAGTGTATTTGCTTTTTCTTTTTCAGCAACAGTATGATGTGAATTTTTGCTTGTGGAATAGACCGGATGAGCAATTCCGCCTGCACCTGATGCAACAATTGTCGGAGATTTTTCTTCTTCGATCTGAAAACTGAATCTTGCATTGTATCCCTGATTCATGGCAGGTCTGCCGATTCCATAGGCAACAGCATGATTTTCAGTACAATTGAGTGTGTACATTGTTTCCGATTCTTTATACCCGTTGCCGTGATGTGATGGACGTGAACCATTTCCCTCAACGACAACAATTCCACCCTGATTTTTGCATGGAAACTGATTGCTTGTATCAATCGTTCTTGCAGTATCTGCTTCGTAAAATCCGCTGTTGGGATTGTCGGAAAGCATGGAATTGCTGTATTTTCCACAGATGCCGTATGCTTTATGAAAATGTTCCACCACAAACGGCTGATTATTTCCGCCCGTTCCATATGTAGCAGAAACTGTTTCCGCTACTTCAACAGGACCCTTAAATCGTGTATCTTGCCCGTGATTTGAAAAAACTAACCCTGTGCTTGTTTCTTCAGAGCAAGTTCTAAAACTTCCGGCAGTTTCTTTCCACGAACAGAAGTTCTGCGGAGAATACCCAGACAGGCTTTCGGACTCAAATAATATTTTTGAGGCACATTCACCATCAAAATCTGCGACAAGGTAGATACGCATTCTTCTCTGGGGTACACCCCAGTACTGAGCATCGACTGTCCTGTATGCGAGAGAGAAACCATCTGCCAGGATTTCTCCTGCCTTTGTCCACTTTTCAGGTTTAGGGACAGATATGTCTGAGATTTTGATTTTGCAGAGTTCTTCAAGGACGCATCGGAAGTCCTCTCCTTTGTTGGAGGATAGGGCTCCGGTGACGTTTTCCCACACTGCGAATCTCGGGTATTTACCATTGGTTGCACACCTCATTTCCTTGATAATTCTGACTGCCTGAAAGAATAGTCCGGAACGTGCGGCATTCAAGCCCTGACGCTTTCCTGCGACACTAAGATCGGTGCAGGGCGAGCCAAAGGTGATAATATCCACAGGTTCGATTTCCGCACCGTTGATACAGTTGATGTCGCCCAGATGCTTTACAAACGGCAGCCGCTTTTCTGTAACAGCTATCGGAAACGGCTCTATTTCTGATTTCCAGACAGGCAGAATGCCGGAGAGCATTCCTGCCATTTCAAAAGTTCCGGAACCGGAAAACAGGCTGCCAAGGGTGAGAGGTTTATTCATCTGACACCTCCACATCCTTGTATTCGATCCTTTCGCCATTACGCATCAGATACACATCATCAGAGTTACCCTCATGGAGTTTGATGTATCTTTCCACCGCAACATCAACGAACTTTGGTTCCAGTTCAACACCAAAGCATACACGGTTTAACTGCTCACAGGCGATCAGGGTAGATGCACTGCCCAGAAATCCGTCAAGCACCATGCCGTTTGTCTGCGTACACTGAGAAATCAGGTAGGCGATCAATGGGACAGGTTTACTGGATGGGTGTCCGCAGCCGTCTTCCTTGCTGTTTTTGATACGGTCAAATTCAAATACGGTTTTCTGTTTCTGGTCACCATACCAGATATGCTTGCCGTCCTTACGCCACCCCCAGATGATCGGTTCATGAATGTATTTCCAGTCGGTGCGGGTGAGAACAAGGCGGTCTTTCTTCCAGACAAGTCCTGCACCCACCTTAAATCCTGCATCTTCATATGCATCATGAAATACACGAGCCTTTGACGTCGCATAAAACACATAAATGCTTGCATCTTTTGCCATGGATTCCTTGAATCTCTCAAATGCGGATTTCAGAAATTCATAGCCCTTTTCATCGTCAAGGTCATCGTTTTTGATCTTGCCGGATGTACTTTCCAGATTGACAAGATACGGCGGATCGGTACAAACCAGATTGACTTTTGTATCTCCCAAAAGTGCTGTATAGGTTTCAGGCAAAGTGGAATCTCCGCAGATGACGGTATGTTTTCCAAGATGCCAGATGTCGCCGGTTTTGGATTTGCAGGGCTTTTCCAGTTCTGCGTCTACATCGAAATCGTCCTGTTTTGCCTCGTCGCTGTCAATTGCAAATAAATCTGCGATTTCTTTTTCATCAAAGCCTGTAAGTCCAAGGTCAAAACCGAGATTCTGCAATTCTTCCATTTCCACGGCAAGGAGTTCATCATCCCAGCCGGCGTCCAATGCCATACGGTTGTCGGCAAGGATATATGCCTTCTTCTGTGCCTCAGTGAAGTGGTCAGCATATACGCAAGGGACTTCTGTGATGCCTTCTTCCTTTGCTGCCATGATGCGTCCATGTCCTGCGAGGACATTGTAATCTTTATCGATGATAACAGGATTGACAAATCCGAATTCACGGAGGGAAGAACGAAGTTTCAAAATTTGTTCTTTATTGTGTGTTCTGGCGTTATTTGCATAAGGCACTAACTTGTTGATGTCAACAAGCTGAAATTCTGTAGTTGTGGTCATCTGTAATTCCTCCTCTGCTGGATTCTAAGCATACCTTTTCGGGCGGCATCGATATTGCCTTTTACGGCTTGTCCTTTAATTGTGCGATATTGCTGTTTGGTCATGTTATTTCTCTGCTGTTTCAGTTCTCTCCAGAATTGAACATCTGCTTTCATGTATTTCTCACTTTCTGCTTCTCAGCAATTTTTCCATCATATCTTCCTGCGGATTGCCCTGAAATTCCACAGAACAATTTTCCCTCACAATCTGAAAAATCTGATTCCAGATTTGGTTTGCCTGTTTCATGTAGTTCTGTGACATTGCAACATACGGAGAAGCAATTGCCGCACCAGTTGTAGGATGCTTGGAAATATATCCGTATTTGGTGACGATCTGCTCGCAGTGAATCCAACGGGAAATGCTCATGGCATATTGTTCCACAAGCTGACGGCTGACAATTTTCTCACACGAGCGTTCTTTCAGCCATTGATAAGTTTCTGTATACACATCATCT
>ENA-UONV01002775-UONV01002775.1-human-gut-metagenome-genome-assembly--contig:-CS4-NODE-2775-length-12510-cov-4.753834_pt1 | contig 12510 bp, 8 predicted proteins | sample MGYA00242461_ERZ724008 | MGnify/ENA metagenome assembly ERZ724008 | reverse complement strand
ATATTGCATATAATTATAGTTTTGACTGTTGACTTTTTACAAACTTTGTGCTATACAAATTTTCGCAATAAAGATTAGCACTGACTAATGACGGTTCATTATATAGGTAATTATGTTGTTTTGTGTTGTAAGTTGCTCACTATCGGCACAGCGCGCAGAATATCAGACCGTCATTTTTTATTTTTTCGAGCATATAGCATATACAGTCCGTACTTAGTCCGCAGGAGGCGCGTATGAACGATAGCGAATTAAAAAAGCTCAGCCGCGCCGATCTTTTGCAGCTGCTTTTAGACGAGCGCCGCGAAAACGAGCGCTTGCAGCTTAAGCTTAAGGAAACCGAAGAAAAGCTCAGCGAAAGAACGATAGCCATCGACGAGGCTGGCTCTATCGCGCAGGCGGTAATGCAGCTGAACGGAGTGTTTAAAGCAGCCGAAGCCGCGGCTTCGCAGTATGTCGAGAATGTTCAAAGGCTGCAAACGGAAAAGGAAGCCAAGTTCTGGCAAATGGAAATCGAGGCAAAAGAACGCGCCGAAAATATCATCGAAGAAGCGCAGGCATACAGCCGCAGGGTTCACTCCGAAACGGACAAGTACCAAACGCTGCTGGCTGAAAAGCTGAAAGCAATGCTGACAGAGTATGAAAGCCGCGACGTTCCGCCAGTCACAAACGAATAGGAGCATAAAGCGTGAAAAAGCGTAAAACCCGCGATATGCCGTCCGCCAAACAGCTGGAATCAGAGCTGAAAAGGGTAAAATACAAAAGCCGCTACCGAACGGTTTTTCGCAGCACCATCTACACGCTGATAACCGTCGCCGCGATAGCAATTCTTGTGGCTACTCTGTGGCTTCCGGTTTTGCAGATCTACGGCAACTCAATGACTCCGTCGCTTATGGACGGCGAGATTATTTTCAGTGTTAAAACCTCGGATTTCAAGCCGGGCGACATCACCGCCTTCTATTATAATAATAAGATACTTGTAAAACGCATAATATGCGGTCCCGGAGATTGGATAAACATCGAGGAGGACGGCACGGTTTACGTCAACGACGTTATGCTTGACGAGCCTTATGTCTTTGAAAAATCCCTCGGCGACTGTAATATCGAAATGCCTTTTCAGGTGCCAGACGGCAGGTATTTTGTTATGGGAGATCACCGCTCTACATCGGTAGATTCAAGAAACACCGCTGTCGGATGCGTTTCGCAGGAGCAGATAGTCGGAAAAATACTGTTCCGAGTATGGCCCTTTAACCGAATGGGAGTAGTTAAGTAATAAAAATCTTATGAAAGGGGAGCTTGAATTGCAAAATATTGCTTTGCAGGATGTGTCAGTGGCAGTCGCGAAGAATCGCCGCAAAAGCATATGGAAAAGAATTGTAAGCGTTCTGGCGTGCATTGTAGTGTTCTGCACTACCTATGCGCTGATTCTCCCCGCCCTTACTTTGGAGAGAGATCCCAGCTGCGGCATCGAGGAGCACACCCACACCGAAGCCTGCTACGTTAAGGAAGAAACACCAACCGAGCAGGTGCTTGTATGCACAGCCGAGACGCTTGGTTTGCATATCCACACCGACGCCTGCATTGGCTTAGACGGCGAATACATCTGCGGCTACAGCGACTTTGTGGTACATTCCCACAACGAGTTCTGCTTTGATGAAAACGGAGTGCTTGTCTGCACCCTTCCGGAGATATTCCCGCACACACATACAGACGGCTGCTATCTTATGTCCGACCTCGATCCGGTGCTTTCCGGCGAGCTTGGCGGCATCGAGAATCCCATAGATAGTATCGTTGACGGCAGTCTTGACAATGCTTTTGACAACGGTCTTAATAATGGTATTGATACCGGTCTTGACAGCGCTGCCGGTCACATCCACACCGACGACTGCTACATAACCGAGCGCGGCGAGCTTATCTGCGCCCTGCCCGAAGCGACCGCTCATGTGCACACCGACGAATGTTATCTGAATACAAATGAGCTGACCTGCCCGCTGATTGAGGGCGAGGGTCACATCCACGGCGAGGGCTGCTTTGATGAAGCCGGTGCGCTTATCTGCACCATGCCGGAGAGCGCGGGTCACACCCACACGCCGGAGTGCTATCAGTCAAACTCGGCGCTTATCTGCACTATTGCAGATGGTGAGCAGGGTCACGTTCACACTGATGATTGCTATGCTCAGAATAGAGTCCTTGTTTGCGAAATCCCCGAGGAGCCGTCGTTTACAGATGACAGCTCGGCTTTGCCTTTCCCTGAGGACTCAGCCGACGGCTTTGCGCAGAATGGCGAGGCTGAGGGATTGCCCGCGGACAAGAATCCCGAAAATAGCATCCCCGAAAATAATATTTTAGACGACAACATTATTGATAATACAGCAGAAACCGACGGCAGGGGAGAGCCTATCTGCGGCATGACCGAGATTATTCTTCACCGACACGACGACAGCTGCTTCGACGAAAACGGAGCCCTTATCTGCGGCATGACCGAGGTGCTTGAGCATATCCACACGCAGGACTGCATGGGCACATCGGATAGTTCGGACGATTTAGTTAATCTGGGCTATATCGACAATGCCGACGAGCTTACCTGCACGATTGCCAAGGGCGAGGGCGCGCATGTCCACACCGCTGAGGGCGGCTGCTTCGACGCTGACGGCAACCTTATCTGCGAGCTTGAGGAGTCGGAGGGTCACGTTCACAGCACGATTTGCTACGGAAACTGGATTTTGGTCTGCGGCATGGAGGAGCACACTCACACCGACGAGTGCTATCCCTCGGATGAGCCGGAGCCGGAGCCCGACAGCAGGATTATCATCTGCGGCATGGAGGAACACGTCCATGCGGATGAATGTATCGACGAAAACGGTGCGATTGTCTGCGGAATAGAGGAGCACACTCATGCCGAGGAGTGCTATCTGGATACATCCGCCGAGCGCGAGGCGTTCTGCGGCAAGCTTGAGCATACCCATGGTGAAGAGTGCATCGACTCCAACGGCGTAATCAGCTGCGGAATTGAGGAGCATACTCATGGGGAGGAGTGCTATGTAGATACATCTGCCGAGTTGGAGACATTCTGCGGCAAGGTTGAGCATACCCATGCGGCGGAATGCTTTGATGAGAATGGTATGATGATTTGCATTCTTGAAGAGCATTTGCATGGTGAGGAGTGCTATTTGGATACGTCCGATGAGTTGGATACGTTCTGTGGCAAGGTTGAGCATACTCATAGCTTCGAGTGCTATGATGATGACTGTGCACTTATCTGCTTGCTTGAGGAGCATATTCATACGGAAATATGCTATACCGAGAAAACTGTCGAAGTGATTCTCGGATTCGAGCCGCTGGCTACTGCATATTTGGTAGAAGTAAATCTGTTAGAACAGCCGCTTATGATGTCTGCTGTTCAGGCTATGCCAAGAGAAGCTGGTGCTGAGACTGACTTTACGAATTACATAACTAAAGTAACGCTTCAATATAATGAAAACAATTCATGGAAAGATGCCCCTGCGGATTATGTAATTAAAAAGGGAGAGCAGGTGCGCTTCAAGCTTGACTATATGCTTCCGGCGCGTAAGTTGCAGGGAGAAAATAATACTATTAAGTATCAACTGCCGGATGCATTTAAAAATGTCGACTTGACTGGCGGCAATGTATATAATGGTGCAACCAAGATAGGCTCTTTCACTGTAAGTAATGATAATACCGTTCATATTGAGTTTCTGCCGACATATGTTGAAAGTAATGAAACCGGCAATGCGATTATCGGCGATGTTATCATAAAGGCTGAAATTAATGAAGGCAAGTTTGACGGCGACAAGGTAAATATTGATTTCGGCAATAACCTGAAGGTTGAATATGATTTTGATAGAAGCGACAAGGATTGGTCGAATGCTACGCCTGAGAAGACAGGTGCTGTAATAGACAGGGCTAACGGCATTATAAAGTACACTATCAAAGTTAAAACCGATCATAACGGAACAACTAATCCGGTCAGAGTTAAGGATACTATGGAAGGCGTTGAGCTTGTCGGCGGTGTGGAAGGTATCACCGTTACCCTTAATGATCAGAATGTTCCGTGTACTCCGACATTAACTGCAAACGGTTTTGAAATCAATGACCTTCCGAAAATGGCGGCCAACACCGAGTATATAATTACGTATAATGCAAAGCTTTCTGACATGCCGACTGATTCCACCGTTGATATAGGCACTAACAACAATGTTGTCGTTTCAACAAGGCGGAATGATGACACAATAATAGAAAATCGGGATGATTTTCCATTGACAATCGGGCAGAACTATATTTCAAAGGTAGGAGCGCTGAACGGTGATCAGATTGATTGGAAAATCACCATTAACGACGGAAAGCACGACATTTCCGGCTGGGAACTTAGGGACGAGCTTAACGGTGTTCTGCTCAATAAGCTTCCGCTTGAAATGAAAGACTCGAATGGCAATATAATTAAAATTGACAGTTGGCCTTATAGATTCCCAGATGGTTCAAATGGTACCTATACAATTGAATACAGCACACCGGTAACGCCGAAATTGGAAGCAAGTGAAGAAACAAATAAGGCAACAATCGGAAAGCCGAATGAAAAGCCCGCTGAATCAATAGCTGTAGTTCCTCTTCCTGAGCTCGACCCTGTTAGCAAGAACGCGCTATCAGTTGTTCCAAGCGGTGATGGCACTGCAGATGTCAGCTGGAAGGTTACAATTACAGCCGATAAGGGCGATATCCCTGCCAATTGGTATTATGAGGACTGGCTGAATTATGGTTGGCAAGGTGATCAGTATATTACTGAAGGTCAGTTTAATGACTTGTGCAAGGCGATAGAAAAAGCTATTCCGAAAGAGAAATATAATTATACCGTTAGCCGCAACACTGCAGACGGTAAAATACGCGGATTCAAAATTGACTTTACTACCAAGCTGAAAAAGGGCGAATCGTTTACTTTTGTATATTCATCAACCGGCGTTCTGACTGACTCCGAGCGTGAGTTCGGAAATAAAGGCAGTGTAAACGGCAAGAAAGAAAAATGGTCTTGGATAAAATACTATCCAGCCCTGAAGAAGGTCGATTTAAACAACGAAAATGGAGGAGCAAATACTCAGCATGAGTATTTTGACAGAGACCCGAACAAGGTCGGAGTTTTATCGTGGAAGGTATTTGTTTCACCGCCGTCTGACTATGAAAGTGGTGACTTAAAACTTATTGAACATCTTCCTGACGGTTTGACTCTTACAAAGATTTCTGTTCAGATTCAGGATTTGTGGTGGGGCGGCGATATTACAACAGCTGGCGAGCATATCATTAAAGACAATCCTAGGCTTACGTGTCAGACCGAAATAAGAGGCAATGATATCATCATTACAATACCTGAGGATGTTGTTAAGATAAAGACACCGAACAAGCTAAACTTTGAGGTTCATACTAGAATTAATGATGATGCTGAGTTTGGCATAAATGCTGACGGTCTTCCTGAGGCTTCGTTTGCAAACACTGCCGAGCTGACATATGGCAATGGCACACCCATAGACACCAAAACGCAGACCCAGACAGTAACCAAGGACGACACCAAGCCGCCGATTTCAAAATCCTACGGAACAATTGATGACAACATAATTCCGTATACAGTAATGGTAAATCCGGATGGTTTGGATCTGGTACCTGATACAGAGTATCTTGACTTTGTTGATACGATAAAGCTTCGGCTGAGCGATAAAAATGATCCCTACGTTCTTAAGCTCGATGAAACATCGCTTCATGTATATAAGATAAACAATGACGGCAGCGAAGCAGAGCTAAATATGGGAAGTCTTAAGTCTAAGATAGAGTCGGGAGTAGACTCAGATAACGGTGGTAACAACTGGTTTAAATATTCAACAATTTCAATGAGATTGCCTGATTCAACACCGCTGAAAATTGTTTACAGCTACGGCGTTATATCATTAAATAAAGAATTTAATGTAAATAAGAGCCTTCAGAATGAAGCATCCATTTCAGGAGTTTCTACAGACCCTCAGGATTCAAAGAAGGATGTAAGCTTCAATATGGAGGAAATCACAGCCTCTGGTGCAACCGGCGGAGTGGAATTTGTAAAGGTCGACGCCGATAACTATTTTGAGGTCTTGAAAGATGTTGAATTTGAGCTGTACTGCTACGGTGACGATGGTGAATATTACAGAGTTATGTCCGATAAAGATCCCACCAAACCGGTAAAGTTTAAACCTGACGCGCAAGGTAAAATAATAATAAACAACGTACCGTTCAACAGAGCTTGTTACCTTGTGGAGACGGTAACGCCGGCGGGCTACTTCGGACTAAAAGATTATTGGTATTTCTTAGTCGAAGATCCTGCAGGTAAAACTCCGTTGAAAGCTCCTGCTGATTTTGATGGTCGCATCTGTCAGGGCGGTAATACATATTACATCCCCAATGAAAAGAAAACCACTGAAATTGAAGTAATAAAGCGTTGGCATGATAAAGACGGCAAGGATATAACCTCAACCCGCCAAGGCAATATTCACTTCGAGTTGAGAAGATATATTCTTGATGAGGATCCGGGAAGTAAGCCGCAAAATGTGAATATAAATTGTCAAACAACTCAGTGGCCTACGTTTACTGTACCGACATATACCTGCCCATATGGTTCTACGGTTACTTTAACAATGAAGACACAAAATTATGATCAGTACAACGTACCTGATCCTCCAAAATTATCACTGAATGGTGCTGAATCGGTGTCAATGCAAATGGCAGAAGATAAAATGACATTTTCTTATTCATTTGTTGCGAACGAGGATACAACTGTAAATCTTACTTACGTAAGTAAGCAAGATCGCTTTGATGGATGTACCAAAAGCATCGTTCATACCGATCCCATCCCGCAAAAAATGGAATCAGAAGATGTCCCTATAAAAGATCTAGCTGCTTCCGGTTTCGATTCCAATATTATTGAAATCTCAGCCGAAAACAATTGGCAAGTACTAATCAAGGACCTCCCCAAAACCGGAGAAGTTCTCGTCGGCTCAGACGGCAAAAAAACCGTCTACTACACCTACTACGTAGTAGAAAAGCCGGATAGCAGTATCCCCGATTTAGTCGGCGAGCCGGCATACACCAACAACTCCGGCATAACCACCGGCACAATAACAATCACCAACACCGTAGACACCTCCCCCAAGCACGAGCTTCCTCAGACCGGTGGTGAGGGTACAAGCCCGATAAAAACGCTCGGCGGCGGTGTGATTGCAATAACGCTGGCGCTTGCGCTGATAAAAAGGCTGCGGGATAAAAAAGTGCGGGAAAGCGGGTAGATCGGCTTTCCAACGGTATAAAAACTAATCAATAGAATTTATATATGTAAGGAGAAAAAAGTTATGAAAAAGGCAAAAAAATTAGTCAGCTTGTTGCTGGCGGTAGTAATGCTGTTGTCTTTGAGTGTTAGTGTGGGGGCGGCGGCTGGTGGAGGAACAGAACAGCCCGTTGTTACAAAACCAATAAAGAATTATACGAAACCTCTTAATGATTCTGATACAACTTGCGGCAAACCTACCGATACTAGTTATAGAGGTACAATAAATGTAAATAATGCCAAGTATGGCGAAACCTATTCGCTTTATCAGATTCTTTATTTGGATGATGTTTCTACGTATACTGATGCTACAACTGGCGAAACAAAGACATCTTACTCTTATATTGTTAATGAAGCTTGGAGAGATTTTGTGCTTAATGCAAAAGTCAGTCAAAATTATAAATACTTCAAGGTTGAAGATTATCTTGATGGCTCAAATAGCATTCCAAACCATGTATCTTGGAATATACCTGGCGCTACTGATGGTTCAGCCCCTGTTATTGATTTTGCATAAAAGGCTCTGCGATATGCTAAAAAAGAGGGTGAATATGCATCAAGACCTGGTGAACCTATAAATCCAAACGCAACTTATACTATTAACGATAGTAGCATTACGAATACGGCTGAATATGATTACAAGGTTATATTTACTAATGCTGGCTTGGGTTACTACCTTTTAGACAGCTCTGTTGGCGCACTTTGTAGCTTAACAACAGCTGGCGGTAGCTCTGTAAATATTAATGAAAAGAACGAAGTACCTAAAGTGACTAAGGAAGTTCACAATGGCACATCTTATGAAGATTTTAACACAGCTGATGTCGGAAATGTAGTATACTTCAGAAGCTTCATAACTGTTCCTTATTATACAACCAGTCTTTATTTCAACGATAAAATGGATTCAGGTTTAACATTTAACGATCCTACTGATGACGAAGTTGTTGGTGCAGATGTAACAGGCGATACTACAAGACACGCTAAGCTTACCGTTACATATCAGGTAACTAATGGAACAACACCTCGTGAGTTACAAAGAGATACTGATTATCAAGTTATAAAAGAGGGTTCTGAATTAAACGGTTATTCTTTCAGAATTAAATTCCTTGAACCCTTCTATGATAAGATTAACGCTAAAGGTTCTGGCGGTGCATACACTACCTCATGGACAGTTACTGTTTATTACTCAGCGATTGTTGATAAAAATGCTGTTGATAAAACAGATGGTGTTCTAAACAAAGCAAATGTTTCATATGGTGATAAACCATCATTCACACCTGATGCTACAACTAAAACGTATACATTTAATTTTAATATCGCGAAGTACACCGGCGACTTAGCATCACCGCGTTATCTATCTGGCGCTATATTTAGGATTTATCAGGTATTTAATTCCACAGCACCGGGTGAAACTCAAAGAAATGTATATTATAAGTTCACTAAACAGGAAAACACAGATGTTAGTAAGCCAGATGTTTACATTTGCAATGGTTACACCACTAATCCAGATGAAGCTACACTTATTGAAACGAATTCATCAGGTAAATTTATAATTAAAGGTATTAATGCAGGCGATTACAGAATCGAAGAAACTAAGGCGCCTATTACATTTAATCCGCTTAGAACACCTGTTGTCGTTACGGTTGGCGCTGACGGTAAAACTTCCTATAATGGTAGTGTAATTGACCCATATGATACAGATAATCCAGGCTATGTTATGATTAAGAACAACTCTGGCACCGAGCTTCCCGAAACCGGTGGCATAGGCACCACAATCTTCTACGTTTTAGGATCAATCCTCCTCGTTGGCGCAACCGTTCTCCTTATCGTTAAAAAGCGCATGAACGACGAAAAATAATCATTCCGCAGCTATATTAGCATTTTGCAAATTTTCGCATAGGAAGAAGACTTGGCTGAACGCCGGGTCTTCTTCCAAAGCTTATGAAAAAGCTCAAAATCTGTAAGCCAAGCTTTCGCATATTGGCTTTTTCACAAACTTTTGTCTATTTTGTTCCGAGGTAACCCTCAATGAAGAAAAAACGCAATACAACCCCGCTTTTGTTCCTCGCGCTGCTTGCCGGTCTGGCGCTGGTGCTTTATCCATCCGTCAGCGATTACTGGAACTCCTTTCACCAGACAAGGGCAATAGCCGTGTATTCCGAAGATGTCGCCACCATGGACGATGATGAGTACGACGAGCTTTTCGAGGCTGCCTATACCTATAATCAGTCGCTTATAACAAAAAAAGACAGATATGCCATGACCGACGAGGAACGAGCCGAGTATGAAAGCCTTTTAAATGTCTCCGGCAACGGCATTATCGGATATATCGAAATCCCCATTATCGGCTGCTCGCTTCCAACATATCACGGAACCGACGAAGTGGTGCTGCAAATTGCTATCGGACATATCGAGGGAACCTCGCTTCCGGTCGGCGGCGAGGGCTGCCACTCCGTTCTTTCGGGACACCGCGGTCTGCCGTCTGCCAAGCTTTTCACCGACCTTGACCGCCATACCTTTGGCGATACCTTTATAATTCAGGTGCTTAATCAAACCTATACCTATGAGGTCGATCAGATTTTAATAGTCCTTCCTTATGAGATGGATTCGCTTGCCATCGACCCCGCAAAGGATTACTGCACCCTTGTAACCTGCACCCCCTATGGCATAAATTCTCATAGACTGCTTGTCCGCGGTCACCGTATCGAAAACGAGGAGATCGCCCAAACCGTCCGCGTAACTGCCGACGCTCTGCAAATCGACCCGATTGTAGTCGCGCCGGTCGTCGCCCTGCCAATGCTGCTGGTGCTGTTTATCGTGCTGATGATTCCTAAAAAAACAGTAAATGTAAACGGAGGTAATTCAAATGAAGAATTTTAAGAGATTCACCGTCTCGCTTTTAGCCTTGTGCATAGCTTTTCTTCTTCTGCCGTCCACTCTGAGTGCGTCCGGCGTTATAGATACCGCGCGCGACTGTGCGTTGACTATTAACTATGCCGACGGCGAAACCTCCATTTCGGGCGCTTCATTCTCGATATATAAGATAGCCGAAGTTGATGCCTATGGCGGATTTACCACAACCCCCGATTTCTCCGGCTTTAATGTTGATATCAAGGGCAAGGACGATGAAGCATGGCGCACACTTGCCTCCACCTTAGAGGGATATGTCCTCCGCGATTCAATCACCCCCACCGATAAGGGCGTAACCGATTCGCAGGGAATCCTGTCCTTCCCGACCGGAGAAGCTAAGCTCGGAACCGGACTTTACCTTGTCCTCGGCGCTCGTCACACCCAGAATAATACTGTTTACGAGCCGTCGCCGTTTATAGTAATGCTGCCCAACACACAGTCGGGCGAATGGGTATATTCCCAAACGGTCGACCCCAAGTTCAATTCAACCCCTGTTCCGCCTACGCCATCCTTTAATTATGTCGACCGCAAGGTGCTTAAGGTATGGAACGATTTGGAACATGAGCATCAGCGCCCCCACTCGGTAACGGTTCAGCTTTTAAGAGATGGTATAGTCTGGGACACTGTCACCCTTAGCGATGCCAACAACTGGCGCTATTCATGGAGTATGCTCGACAGCAGCTATAGCTGGACGGTTGTTGAGGAGTTTCTCCCCGATTATTCGGTAAGAATCTACCGCGAGGGTATCACATTTGCAGTCACAAATACCTATATCACCGATCTCCCCGACGATCCGCCGACCGAGTCCGACGACCCCGAGGAATTAGAAATCCCGCCGGAGGAGCCAACTCCCGACGAACCTGATGAACCCACCCCTGATGAGCCTATTCTTCCGCAGACCGGACAGCTTTGGTGGCCTGTACCCGTATTATCCTGTGGGGGACTGCTCTTCATCGCCATAGGTATGCTTCGCCGCAGAGGTTGAGTCATGTCCGCATCAGGAAAAAAGGGAATTATCCCTATAGCGATTGGTTCGCTGCTGATTTTTTCGGCGATCTTCCTTTCGGGCTATAATATGTACGACGAGCACCGCGCCCAGACCTCGGCAAATAACGCGGTAAGCCTTTTGGAGGAGTTTATCCCCGAACCTCCGGATAATGCTGCTCCCGCCGCCCCAGACTCCGAAGCCCTGCCGACTGAAATTGAGATCCCCGACTATAAGCTCAACCCGAATATGTCAATGCCCAAGCAGCAGGTTGACGGCGTGGATTATATAGCCAAGCTTGAAATCCCCGTGCTGAACCTCGACCTGCCAGTTATCAGCGACTGGAGCTATCCGAATTTAAAGCTTGCCCCCTGCCGCTATTCCGGAACGGCGTATCTTAACAATCTTGTAATAGCCGCGCATAATTACAAATCGCATTTCGGCAGCCTGAAAAGCCTGAATCCGGGTGATATGGTAATTTTGACTGACATGGACGGCAATGAGTTCCGCTACGAGGTCATCGAGACAGAGACTTTGCAGCCCACCGCCATCGAGGATATGACCTCCACCGACTACGACCTTACCCTGTTCACCTGCACCCTCGGCGGCTCTGCAAGACTAACCGTCCGCTGCGACAAGGTGGAATAGCCACAGAATAATGAAAAACAAAACTGCGACTCACACAGCTGAGCCGCAGTTACATTTTTCAGTATTTTTACCGGGACAAGTACCGATTTCAAGTGATAATACCGTTTTATCAACCTGCTGAGTATATTCCAAAAAACGCCGTTGTAGGCAGGGCTTTAAGACCTCGAGCCGCTTAATTCCTCCGCAATCTCAGTAGCGATATAATCATCGCTCTGCAATGCATATCCGAAATGCCGTCACGCACAAGTGTGTATGTGAACGAGGAATAGAACTGCTTAAGAGCTTCGGATAAAGAGATATTTTCCTTTTGAGCGAGGCAGGCAACCACCCTCGCATATTTTTTTTGAAGAAGAATAGGGTTGGCTGTCATACCTCCACCCCTCTCTGAGCCATCACATCAAGAATGTCATCGACAATATAATCCTTGCCTTGGGTGTGCAGAACATCGTAGCACGGGAGAATATAGCTGTCAAGAATATCGCTTTTTTCGGTCAGGGCAACAAAGACCTTTTCCGCACCGACGCCGAGCCTTATGGCAACGTTTTCGATACAGAATATTGCAAATTCAAGTTTGCCGAAATATATTTCTAACTTTCCCTATTTTACAGGCTTTCCAGCCTGT
>ENA-UONV01002772-UONV01002772.1-human-gut-metagenome-genome-assembly--contig:-CS4-NODE-2772-length-12525-cov-4.825501_pt1 | contig 12525 bp, 11 predicted proteins | sample MGYA00242461_ERZ724008 | MGnify/ENA metagenome assembly ERZ724008 | reverse complement strand
CTGCACTTACCTATGTGCTGACATTTTCTACTTACCTATGTGCTGAAACTGGACAGTGTCGGCAAAGCCGACGATATCTTTTGCGGCTTTGCCGCTTTTTTCGCCTTTATGGCGAAAAAAATCCCATCGCCGCAAGGCGATACCTCATCTTTTCTCTTTTCTCTCTTAACTTTTATCTCTCCCACAAGCCAATTTCAAAGCACAAACCACCCCACACCACAAAAGCATAAATAATACACAAACTACTATTATAAATATATGCTTATTTCATGCTAAAAATCTCTTGAAAAATGAGAATAATTATGCTATTATTAATGATGAAAATAATGATGGGAGAATGTCGGCTTTTATTTTTTTGCGGCTTTATTTCGGCATTGCCGCGCGCTGTTGCTGCGTGATAATATCACTCCCGGAATTGATAAAAATTCTACATATAGCAGGAAGGGTAAATTTTCTATGGATTCATTCAACGAGCTTTACGAAAATGTTCTTCGTTTGTGCCGCCTCGACCCCAAAGTCAGCGAAATTGGCTATAACAGATGGATTAAATGCTGTGAACCCGGCAAGCTGGAAGGCACAAAGGTAACTCTTATCACCCCAAACGACTTTATGCGCAGAACCACCAGTGAAATATACGGAAGCGTTTTTGAAAACGCCTTCGAGCAGGTTTTAGGCTTCCCCGTAGAGGTCATTTTTACCGTGAAAGACGCTCCGGCAGCCGAGCCTTCAAACGGCTTTACCGAAATAGAAAAGCGAATGGACGATTTAATCAACAGCCACCGCAGAAGCGACTACGACCTCACCTTTGAAAACTTCATCAAGGGCAAATCCAACGAGCTTGCATACGCTTATTGCATAGCAGTCAGCGGAAAGAACAACGTCAACAGCCAGCTGCACAAATCCATGTTCAATCCACTATTCATATACGGAGATTCGGGACTGGGCAAAACCCATCTTTTAAAAGCGATAGAAAACGAGGTAAGAAAAAATCACCCCAACCTCAACGTCATCTACACCACCGGTGAGAATTTCACCAACGAGCTTGTGCGTGCGGTCTCCGAGCAGAACACCACCGAGTTTCATGACAAATACCGCAACTGCGATTTCTTGCTGGTAGACGATATCCAGTTTATAGCCGGCAAGGAAATGACTCAGGAAGAGTTCTTCCACACCTTTAACGAGCTTTACAACGCAGGAAAGCAGATAGTTTTAACCTCGGATATCTCCCCGAACAGAATCCGCCAGCTTGAAGACAGAATTAAAACAAGATTTACTCTCGGTGTTCAGGCAGACGTTCAGTCGCCCGACTTTGAAACAAGAATGGCGATAGTAAAGCGCAAGGCTGAGCTTTTAGAACTGAACCTGCCCGACAATGTTGCAAGAGTTATAAGTGAAAGAATAAAGAAAAATATCCGTCAATTAGAGGGCGCGGTAAATAAAATGAAGGGTCTTACCATGTTCTCAAACGAGACTCCTTCGCTTTCCATGGCTCAAAGGGTTATTAAAGAGACCCTTATCGATTCTCAGCCCAGCGAAATAACGGTTGACAGAATTTTAAACGACGTTGGAAACGCCTTCAACGTCGTGGCAGACGATATAAAGTCCTCAAAGCGCAACGCACAAATATCTCAGGCAAGAAAGGTTGCGATATATGTCATCAGGAAAGTAAAGGGAATGGCATTTAATGATATCGCAAAAGAGTTAAACCGCAACCATTCTACCATATCAATATCCTATTCCGACATTCAGGAGGCTATGAACACCAACTCCGATCTGAAGGAAACAATTGAGGACATCATAAAGAATTTAAAGGTTTTCGACTGAGCGTTGATAATTTTTTTGCAAGGTTTTAAGCGAAGTTTTAGACATTTCAACAGAGTTTTAAACATTTTTATTTACTTTCAACCGATAATCAATATTCAACCAACATTTTTCAACCTTTTCAACTTAAAAATTCCGTTTCAACATTTGCGGATTTTCGGTTTGAAAATATGTTGAGTAAAAAACTCCCGAAAATAAAGGACAAGCGCCCGATTTCAACAAATCAACGCCCCCTACTACTAAAGCTATAAAAAATATATTTATCTCATTTATAAATCAGAAAAAACCGATAGTTCAGAAAAGGAGATTTCAACATGAAATTTTTATGCAACAGACAGAGCCTTTACGAAGCTCTTACCAATGTTTCAAAGGCAGCCGCTGAAAAATCCTCCATACCCTCGCTGGAGGGAATAAAGCTTTCTTTAAATTCCGAAACTCTCAGCCTTACAGGCTATAACCTTGAAATAGGAATTCAGACCTCGATAGACGTTATTTCCTCGGACAGTGCCGAGCTTGTTGTTAATTCAAGGCTGTTTTCCGAGATCATCAAAAAAATGCCTACAGACGAAATAGCTGTAGATGTCGACGAAAACCTTACTATGACCATATCGGGCGGAAACACCGAATATTCTATAACCGTTATCAATGCTTCAGAATACCCTGCTATCCCCGATTTTTCAACCGAATCCAGCCTTACTATTTCTCAGTCCGTTTTAAAGGATATGATAAATAAAACCATCTTTGCGGTATCTCAGAACGATTTCAGACCGATACTTAAAGGTGAGCTTTTTGAGATTGAAAACAACGAGCTTAACGTTGTAGCGATGGACGGCTACAGGCTTGCCGTAAGAACAGAGGCTGTAAAGTCGGACAATAATATTAAATTCGTTGTTCCTGCAAAGACCCTTAACGAAGTTTCAAAGCTTTTAAAGGACGACGACGATCTTACCTGCGATATTATGGTTTCCAAAAAGCAGGTTGTTTTCGATATCTCAGGATACACGGTATTTTCAAGACTTTTAGAGGGAGAGTTCCACAACTACCGCGGCTCTATCCCCCAGAACAGCGCAACCGAGGTTATTATCGACAAGAGAGAGATTGTAAACTGCTTGGAAAGAGTTTCGCTTGTAATAAATGAAAAGGTAAAAAGCCCGGTAAAATGTCTTTTCGACAACGGCACGGTAAAAATATCCTGCCGTTCACAGATAGGCAAAATAAACGATGAAATAGACGCCGACATTGCTGGTCCTAAAATAGAGGTCGGCTTTAACTGCAAATTCCTTTTAGATTCGTTGAAGGTAATTTCTGACGATAAGGTTAAGCTGATGATGAACGGCGGAAACCTTCCGCTTAAGATAATCCCCGTTGACGGAACAGGATATACCTATATCGTTTGTGTTTTAAGGATCAGGAACGATTGATTTTCAACGCAGATAAAACATTTATGTTGAAAAAATAAAGGAGTTCATATGGAAACTCAGAAAATTCAGATACGCGGTGATTTTATCAAGCTTGATTCCCTTTTAAAGTTTGCGGGTTTAACCGAGACAGGCGGCATTGCAAAGGATATTATCCTTGAAGGGCGAATCAAATATAACGGCGAGGTTTGCTTAATGCGCGGAAAGAAAGTTTATAAAGGCGATTATGTAGACATAGACGAAGTTCAACTTCGGCTTGAAGTGGTCTGATGAAGATAACAAAAATATCGGTGGACGGCTTTCGCAATTTGGAAAGCGTTATGCTTAGTCCGTGTCCTGAAATAAACGTTCTCTGCGGTGAAAACGCTCAGGGAAAGACAAATCTTTTAGAGGCTGTCTGGCTGTGTTCGGGCGAAAAAAGCTTTCGCGCGGCAAGGGAAAAGGATTTTATCGGCTTTGACAGGGACAAGGCGGAAATCAACATCGAATATGAAAATTCCTTCCGCACCGAAACGGTATCGCTGACCCTTTCAAAGAATGTAAGAGAAAAGAAAATTCTTTTAAACGGCGTTAAGCTCAGATCAAACTCCGAGCTTATCGGCAGGCTTCTTCCGGTGATATTCACGCCGGAGGATTTAGAGCTTACCAAAGGCTCGCCCGAGGCGCGGCGGAATTACATCGACCTTTGCATATCCCAGATAAAGCCAAACTATCGCAGCGTTACAAACAAATACGAAAAGATTTTAGAGCAGCGCAACGCGGTTTTAAAAAACATCTTTTTAGGAAATTCCGAAGTCGCCGAGCTTGACATATGGGACATTCAGCTTGCGCGCCAGGGTGCTTACATCTCCATGATGAGAAACACCTACACAAACATACTTATGACAAACGCGGCAGAGCTTTACAACGATATTTCAAGGCAGCAAGAGAAGCTCGAGCTGAGCTATATATCGACGGTATACGATTCGCTTGACTTAAGAACCGACTATAAGGGCAAAATGACCGAGGAATATTACAGCAAGCTTGTTTCAACAAGAGATGATGACATCCGCTTCGGCTACACCCAGTCGGGGGTACACAGAGACGATATTGCGGTTAAGATAAACGGCATATCGGTCAGGGACTTCGGATCACAAGGTCAGAACCGCTCCTGCGCGCTATGTATGAAGCTGGGTCAGGCAAGAGCTTTGATGAATGAAACAGGCGAAATGCCGGTGATACTTTTAGACGACGTTCTTTCAGAGCTTGACAAATACAGGCGGGATTTTGTTTTAAGTCAGATTAACAACGCGCAGATTTTCATAACCTGCTGCGAGCCTGTAATTAAAACAAAAGGCAGGATTTACGAAGTTAAAAGTGGCAGGATAATTTAAAGATATGTTTTTACATTTAGGAAACAACGTTTCGGTTTTTAAGAAAAACGTTATAGCTATACTTGATATTGAAAACTCTTCGACCTCGAAGATAACCAAGGAGTATCTTTCAAACGCAGGCAGGTCGGGGTGGGTTATTACCTGCTCTTACGATATGCCTAAAAGCTTTGTGATTACCTTGGATGAAAATTTCAGCGAGAGGGTTTATATATCTTCTATTTCGGCGGGGACGTTGAAGAAGAGGTTTGAGATGTTGGAGTGAGATTTTGAAATTATAGTTTGAGCATATATCGGTATTTGATGTGAATTATTAGTTTGTGCAGTCATGGACGCACTTCGTGCGCCCATCGGGAGACCCCCGGCGAGGGTCTCCCACGGTAAAACAGTCCACTGGACTGTTTTACCTCCCATCCTGCGCTTTGCTTGCGCGGGGATTTCGCTCCCTGCGGGGAGCGATAATGGGCGCTGCCCCTTAAACCCTGCAAGGGCTCCTCGCCCCTTGACCCTCGCGAGGGCTCTGCCCAAGTCGACATCAAAAGTCTGGCGTTTCCGTCCATCGATTGCAAGCATATGTCATAAACAACATATGGTTGAGTTTTATAGAGAAAGTAAAGTCAATTACGAAGGAAACGCATTGCGTGACGGCATACTATTGACAAGCGACTTACAAAGTTTGCGCCGTCGCCTGCAGCCTTGAAAGGCTGGCGAACTTTTTGATTTTTTGTTTTTGAAAGATAGATTAGATATTATAGATAGATTTGAAAGGCGGTTATAATTTGGATAACTTCAATGAAATTGATGTCAACGCAACTGCGGTTGACAAGGGTAACAACTATGATGCAAGTGAAATTCAGGTCTTAGAGGGGCTTGAAGCTGTAAGAAAACGCCCCGGTATGTACATCGGTTCTACCGGTCCCAAAGGCTTACATCATCTCGTTTACGAAATAGTCACCAACTCTATCGACGAGGCTTTGGCAGGTTACTGCAAGCGCATAGACGTTGAGCTTTTAAAGGGCGACATTGTAAAAGTCACCGACGACGGACGTGGAATCCCCACCGGCATACATCCCAAGGAGGGCATAAGTGCGGCTACCGTTGTTTACACCATCCTCCACGCGGGCGGAAAATTCGGCGGCGGCGGATACAAGGTTGCGGGCGGACTTCACGGCGTTGGTGCGTCTGTTGTAAATGCGCTTTCCGAGTGGCTCGAGCTTACCATTTATGACGGCAAGCACATCCACTTCCAGCACTTTGACAGAGGTCATTATTCTGAAGAGCTTAAAATAATCGGCGAGACTGACAGAACCGGAACGGTTGTAATGTTCAAGGCTGACCCTCAGATTTTTGAGCAGACCACCGAATACGACTATGACACCTTACTGACCATGCTTCGCGAGCAGGCATTCCTTAACGCGGGTGTGCGCATAGTCTTCACCGACAGGCGCGGCGAGCTTGACAACGAGGTTGATTTATGCTATCAGGGCGGTATTCGCGAATTTGTTACTCACATTCACAACACCCGCGGGTTAGAGGTATTAAGCCCCGAAGTCATATATGTCTCCGGAATGAAGGACGATTACACCGCAGAAGTTGCCATGCAGTATAACGACTCCTACAACGAGCTTATACTCTCCTTTGCAAACAACGTCCACACGCCCGACGGCGGTACTCATGAAACCGGCTTTAAAAATGCCCTGACAAAAGTTATAAACGACTACGGCAAAAAGTTCAACCTTCTTAAAAAGGACGAAAAGCTTTTGGGCGACGACGTTCGCGAGGGCTTGACTGCCATAGTATCGGTAAAGCTTACAAACTGCGAATTTGAAGGACAGACCAAAGGCAGGCTCGGAAATCCCGAAGTAAGACCGTTTATCGAAGCTATGGTTTATGAAAAGCTGATGAACTACTTAGAGGAAAATCCGGCGGTCGCCAAATCTATCTTTGAAAAGTCGATGCAGGCGCAGAAAGCAAGAGAGGCGGCAAAGCGCGCGCGCGACTTAACACGTCGCAAATCAGCTTTAGATTCTGCCAACCTCCCCGGCAAGCTTGCCGACTGTCAGGAAAGAGACCCTGCGCAGACTGAAATATTTATCGTCGAGGGAGACTCGGCGGGCGGCTCTGCCAAGGAAGGCAGAGAAAGAAAGTATCAGGCGATACTGCCTCTTTGGGGAAAGATGCTCAACGTTGAAAAGGCGCGAATCGACAAGGTTTACGGCAACGAAAAGCTTACTCCCGTCGTAACCGCTTTGGGCACCTCCATCGGTGAGGACTTCGACATTTCCAAGCTTCGCTACGGCAAGGTTATAATCATGGCGGATGCCGATGTCGACGGCTGTCATATCAGAACCCTGCTTTTAACCTTCTTCTTCCGCTTTATGAGACCTCTTATCGACGGCGGACACGTCTACATCGCCCAGCCGCCGCTGTTTAAGGTTGCCAAGGGCAAGCAGGTAAGATATGCCTTTTCAGACGAGGAAAGGGACGCTTACATCGCCGAGCTTACCACCAACGACGGCAAATCCAAGCCTGATGTTCAGCGTTACAAAGGTCTTGGTGAAATGGACCCCGAGCAGCTTTGGGAGACCACCATGGATCCAGAAACCAGAACCATAGTAAAGATCACTCTTGACGACGCCGTTAAGGCTGACGAAACCTTTTCCATCCTTATGGGCGACAAGGTAAATCCCAGAAGAGAATTTATTGAAAAGAACGCGCGGTTTGCAAGCAATCTTGACTTTTAAAGGATTAAGATTATGGACGAAAAATACAGTTTGGAATTTACCTGCGACCGCGAATGCTGGCTGGCGGGGTATCGCGAATATATCAAAAGCATATCCAAAAAAAGAATTATTATCGACTGCATTATATTCGGAATTTTATCGCTTTTATTCATTCAGCAGATAGTGCTTCAGCCTGATTACGGTGTGGGCTGGATATGCCTTGCAATATCGGTGTTTATGATAGTAATGTCGTTTATAACGCCGATAAGGCAGATAAAAAGCGTTGAAGCCACTTTAGACGATATCGACGGCAGGAAATACATTTTCAAGATATATGATGATAAATACAGCGTTGCGGGAATGCAGAGCGCAGAACCCGACGTTACATCTCTTGCAGAAAAAAGCCTTTGGGCTTGCGACAGAGAAAAATATTATGGTCTGTACTCCAAAAACACCATCTGCGTTATCCCGAAAGCTTGTTTAAGCGAAGCCGACAGCAGGGCGGTTTCGGAATTGATAGAAAAAATCAGCAAAAAATAAACGAAAGAGCGTGATTATATTTGTTCGCACAGGATAAAAAAGTAAAACTGACAGAGCTTAACGACGAGATGAGATCCTCATTCTTGGCATATTCAATGTCGGTAATAATTCAGCGCGCGCTGCCTGATGTTAGAGACGGCTTAAAGCCCGTTCACCGGCGTATTCTTTACACCATGTATGAGGATGGCTTAACCCCCGATAAGAAATATTTAAAGTGCGCGACTACCGTCGGCGACTGTCTGGGACGTTATCACCCCCACGGCGACTCCTCGGTTTACGATGCACTTGTAAGACTTGCACAGAGCTTTTCATTAAGATACCCGCTTGTTGACGGTCATGGAAACTTTGGTTCGATCGACGGCGACCCTCCGGCGGCTTACCGTTATACCGAATCGCGTATGGCAAAGATGGCTCTGAATATGCTCACCGATATCGACAAGGATACGGTTGAGTTTACCACCAACTTCGACGACAGATTGAAAGAGCCTGTAGTACTTCCCTCACGTTTTCCAAATATTCTGGTAAACGGCTCGGTTGGTATAGCCGTAGGTATGGCTACAAATATCCCGCCGCACAATCTGGGCGAGGTTATAGAGGGCGTTAAGCTGGTTGCCGAAAATCCCGACTGCACGCTTGACGAGCTGATGGAGAAAATAAAGGGACCCGACTTTCCCACCGGCGGCATCATAATGGGCAGAGCCGGCATAAGGGAAGCTTACGCCACCGGCAGAGCAAAGATAACCCTTCGTTCAAAGACAAATATCGAAGAGGTTGACGGCAGAAACGCTATAATCGTCACCGAAATCCCTTACATGGTGAACAAGGCAAGGCTGCTTGAATCCATCTCACAGCTTGTCAAGGACAAGAGAGTTGACGGTATCCACGCCCTGCGCGACGAATCCGACCGCAGCGGCATGAGAATAGTTATCGAGCTTAAAAAGGACGCTAATCCGCAGATAATCCTGAATAAGCTGTTCAGCTACACTCAGCTTCAGGACACCGTCGGCGTTATCATGCTTGCACTTGTAAACGGCGTTCCAAAGGTTCTCACCTTAAAACAGATTCTGGAAGAATACCTTGATTTCCAAGTAGAAGTAGTAACCCGCCGCACCAAGTTCGACCTTAAAAAGGCAAGAGAGCGCGAGCATATTTTGCAGGGTCTTGTTATAGCTCTTGACTTTATCGACGAGGTTATTAATTTAATCCGCTCAAAAAAGACCCCTGCCGAAGCTAAGGCTGCGCTTATCGAGAGATTTAATATCAGCGAGATTCAGGCTGAATACATTTCAAATATGCGCCTTATCCAGCTGACAGGTCTTGAAAGACAGAAAATATTCGACGAACTGGACGCTTTGGAGGCTAAAATCAAGGATCTTGAAGACATTTTAAACAGGCACGAAAGAGTTTTAGAGGTCATCATCAAGGAAATTGAGGAAATCAAGGATAAGTTCAACGACGAACGCCGCACTGAAATTCAGTCAATCAGCGGCGAGGTTGATATAGAAGACCTTATCCCCGAGGATACAAACGTTGTAGCCCTTACAAACAACGGCTACATAAAGCGCACAAGCTCCTCGGAATACGCCGTCCAAAAGCGCGGCGGCAGAGGCGTTAACGGCATGAAGCAGCGCGAGGAGGACTTTGTCTCCGAAATGCTGGTATGCTCAACTCACGACAATATACTGTTCATAACCGACAAGGGCATAATGTTCAAGCTTAAATGCTTCGAGCTGGCGGAAGGCTCTAAGGCTTCAAGGGGAACCAACATTGTAAATGTCCTGCCGCTTACGCCGGGTGAGGATAAGATCGCCGCAATGATTCACTGTGAGGACTTTTCGGACGATAAATACGTCACCATGGTGACCAAAAACGGCAAGATTAAGAGAACCCACCTTTCCAAGTACCAAAACGTAAGAAAAGCCGGACTCATTGCAATAGGTCTTGACGAGGGCGACGAAATCAGGGGCGTTCTGATGACCGACGGTTCGAGCGAGCTTATGGTTGCCACTAAGAACGGCATGGTTATAAGGTTTGACGAAAACCAGCTCAGGGCGATGTCCCGCTCGGCTCACGGCGTCAAGGCAATTAAGCTGAGGGGCGACGATGAGGTTGTTTCGTTGCAGGCACTCAGCGAGGGCGCAAGCGTTCTTACCGTCACCGACAAGGGCTTTGGCAGACGTGTAAGCCTTGATAGCTACCGCTCACAGCGCAGAGGAGGCTTTGGCATGCTCAACTATAAGGTAAATGAGCAGAAGGGCAGAGTCTGCGGAATAAGGGTTGTTAAGGACGACGAGGACGTTATTCTTATCTCGAACGACGGCATTATTATCAGGGTGCGCGCATCCGATATCAGCATGATGGGCAGATACTCAGGCGGAGTTACCATTATGAAGACCAAGAATGCTCCCGACAGACTGGTTGCCGCATTTACGACAGCCACTCATGACGAAGACGCCGAAATCGAAGAGGTCGAGCAGCTTTCCGAGGATGAGCTTAAGGCAATAGCCGAAGAAGAAGCCCGCGAGGAAGCGGCAGAAGTTATAACAGACGACGCCGAATCTGATGATGAGGAAGAGGCGGAAGATAATTCGGACGCTGAGAGCGAAGAATAATATTACTAATTGTAATAAGTAAAATAAAAATAACTGCAAGGAGTTGATTCTTGCAGTTATTTTATTTAAAAAACTATTTGTATTGCCCTGCCAAAGACATAAAAGCTTTCCGCCCGCCCTTTCTCGAAAGGGCGGCAGGGTCGAGGGGCAGAGCCCTCGTCGCTCCCCGCAGGGAGCGAAATCCCCAGCAGAGCGAAGCGCAGGAGTGGGAGAAAAAACAGTCCGGTGGACTGTTTTTTCGTGGGAGACGGTAGGCGAAGCCTAACGCTACCCTCAGCCGGGGGTCCTCCTATGGGCGCACAGAGTGCGTCCATGACTGCACAATGTAGTAGTTCAGAACAAACCTATATATGATAGTTTCTTATTCAACATCTCAAATAAGTAACATCACAGCCTATCAGGATAAACTCCCATGTCATGAAGCTTAGCCAGTTTAGCCTCAACATCCTCCTTATCCGCACGATTAGTCATGCCAAACCATACATCATGTGAGGGTGATGCAAATACTGTCAGCTTCTTCTCCGCCAGCAGGTCGTTCACCATTATTGGCAGAAGGCACTCCGCTTTGAGCATATCGGGAGTGAGGGATTTTAAGAAGTCGTTGAAATAATCATCCATAATCTTTAATGTGTCGGGATGGAAGCCCCAGAAGTTCATTGACACCTCGGAATCGGGGTCAACCTCGCCTTTTGCGCTGATTATCCTGCCGTTTTCGGGAGCTATGCCGCCTGTTTCGTCCACCCGCGTAAGCCTGCCGTTTTCGACTGCGCATATTCCCCTTGTTACCGAGCCGTTTTCGCTGACGGTGTTTTTAAGTATATATGTCACCATTGCGGCTTCGGAGCCGTCTTTAAGCAATTCAAGATAATTCCGCATGATATTAAAGCATTCCGCGCCGTAGTAATCGTCGGCATTGACGGTTACAAACGGGTCGGTAAGAAACTCCTTTGCGCACAAAACAGCGTGAACAGTTCCGAACGGTTTTACCCTGCCTTCGGGGACTTTATAGAACGCAGGAAGGCTTGAAAAGTCCTGAACGGCATATTCAAGCTCTACCCTGTCCTTAAACTTTTCGCCGACAGAGGATTTTACGGTTGCTATCATATCCTCCTTAAGTACAAAAACTACCTTTTTAAAGCCTGCATTAATAGCGTCGTGAATTGAATATTCCATTAAAAGCTCGCCGTTCGGACCCACGTGGGAGACCTGCTTGTCCCCGCCGAAGCGCGAGCCAAGTCCTGCGGCTAAAATGAGTAAGGTTGGTTTCATTGCGTTTTCTCCTTCTTTTTAAAGATGATTTTTTTCTGAACAAAGTAGTTGACAACAAATATAGCGACCTCGGCAATCGGCTTAGCTATCCATACGGGAAGCTTCATAACGCGGACAAACAGCTCCATCAGAACAAACGTCCTTATTGAGAAGCTGACTAACGCCAAGCTGTAATATCCGCCCATTTCGGCTAAAACGCTTTTGTTCGATTTGAACACCCAAAGTCGGTTGATGTGGAAATTTACCTGCGAGCTTATGGCAAAGGATATCACCGCCGCCGCTTCCATGGCAAGCGTGAAGCCCAAGCCTTTGAACAGTTTTTCGAGAAGCAAAAGAATCGTGTAATCGATGACAAAGCATATCACCGAGGAAATAAGGTATTTCACCGATTTTGCTTCGGCAAGCTTTTTGATAAGCTCGGATAGTGATTTATTTTTTTGAGACAATGCTAAGGACTTTCCTTTCTATATTTTCACTGAGATTATTATGACATATTTTTCTTCATAATACAAGTATGTTTTTTTAAAAAGTGTACAAAAATGCTGATAATCTATTGACATTAAAATTTTATAGCGGTAAAATAGGAGTAAATTAAATAATTAATTAAATTAGCAAACTAATTCATAATAGCTATAAGAATTGATATTCGGGACGGGCTTGATTGCATATCTGAGTTTGATATGGAAACGGGTTTGTGCAGTCATTGACGCACTTCGTACGTCAATAGGGAGACCCCCGACGAGGGTCTCCCCACGTAAAAACAGTCCACTGG
>ENA-UONV01002766-UONV01002766.1-human-gut-metagenome-genome-assembly--contig:-CS4-NODE-2766-length-12546-cov-4.768393_pt1 | contig 12546 bp, 9 predicted proteins | sample MGYA00242461_ERZ724008 | MGnify/ENA metagenome assembly ERZ724008 | reverse complement strand
GCCGAAGAGGCTTACGGCGAATATGACGACGAGCACGTTATCGATCTCCCGAAGAATATTTTCGAGATAGAAGGTAAGTTCGATAGCGAACGTGTAGTAGAAGGCGCTGTAATTCCTTTGATGACCTCAGAAGGTCAACGCATCAACGGAAGTGTAGTAGAAGTAAAAGACGATGTAGTAGTAATGGACATGAATCATCCCTTGGCAGGTTGCGACTTGAACTTTGTAGGTGAAATCACAGAAAACCGTCCGGCTAGCAATGATGAATTGTCAGAAATGGCACGCATGATGAGTGGCGGCGGATGCAGTGGCGGATGCGACTGTGGAGACTGCGGCGGCGGATGCGGCGACCATGAATGTGGAGACGGATGCTGCCATTGATAAATTGAGAATTGAGAATTAAAAATTGAGAAATAAATGCTGCGCTATATGCTGCATAGTATTTCTCAATTTTTAATTCTCAATTCTCAATTTTTATTCGTCATTATCTCTAGTACCAGTCTATCCGTTTCATCCATTCCTTTAGAACCTATCTTTGTCAGGTTACGGATACTTTGGTCTACATCTTCATCAATAATTCCTTCAACGGAAGTGACACAACGATTTTCCATTGCCATGATGGCGGAAAGAACGGCGGTAGAAACACCGGTAGTTACTTTCAAAGCGCAACTGGGCTTGGCGCCGTCACAAATCATTCCGGTAAGGTTGGCAATCATATTCTGAACAGCAAAGGCTACCTGTTCGTAAGTACCGCCCATCAGCCAGGTAATACCGCAACTGGAGCCTGTGGCAGCTACCACGCAACCGCACAGGGCGGACAGGCGTCCCAGACTTTGTTTGATATAAATCACGGTCAGATGACTAAGCATCAGGGCGCGAATCAGTTCTTCTTCCGATTTACCGTTCTCCTCGGCATAGACAAGAACGGGTAATGTAGCGGAGATACCCTGATTTCCACTTCCCGAATTACTCATTACCGGTATCATGGCACCTGCCATACGGGCATCGCATGCACCGGACGTATACGAGAGGATATGGGAGAACACGCTATCACCCAATATCTTATGTTCATAAGTACCACGCAGCATCCTGCCCAGTCCGTGACCGTAATTCCCGTCGAAAGACCGTTCGGCAGCGGCTTTATTCAAACGGGCAGTCTCGAGAATGAAGCGAATTTCGCCCAATGGAGCATTCATGGCAAAGTCGTACACTTTTCTCAAGGTCAAATCTACGGTTTGCTCTTCCGTCTCTCCGCAACTTGTATTTTGCTTATTTAAAAAGACATCATCGTTACGGGCTATATATATAAAGGTGGTATGACCTCCGGCTATAATGGCGGTAGCCTTGTTACCCGCTGCCTCGCAAAAGACTTCGATATAGAGTTTCTCCGTGATATCCTCTTTCAGGGATATATTGATACGCTTTTCACCGATAAACCGCTTTCCCTCGTTCACGGCATCAGGGTTACTGTCTTTCAGCACTTCCAGTTGATATTCCGATTTACCGATTAACGCTCCCAAAGCTACGGCGATAGGCAACCCGATCATGCCCGTACCGGGAATCCCGACACCCATTGCGTTTTTCAGAATATTGGCGCTCAACAGGACATCTATCTTTTCCGGCTTTGCGCCCAAGGTTTCGGTTGCTTTTGCCACACATAAAGCAACGGCGATAGGTTCCGTACATCCAATGGCAGGAACTACTTCACGCTGCACCAAGGCAATAATCTGCTTCCTTTCTGTTTCAGTCATATTATAGACATATATTTTATTCGATATTTATGCAAAGATAGACGGAATAACAAATAAATAACAGACTTTATCGCACTTTTTTCATCTTGAATCTGTTATTACAAAATAATAGCGTATTTTTGCAACTCACTAAACTATATCAAATTATCAACTTTCAAAAAAGAAGTATATGAACTTTAAGAAGTGGACTACTGCCCTCATGCTTGCCTTAGCCGTCTCGTCCTGTATACAGGATGAAGCGCTTAACTCCGAAGCAGCCATTGATGCCTGTACGGGCGCGGATGTACAATTAGCTCACATCAACAGTGACTCGAAAGAAATAAATATATATGTGCACAAAGGAGCGAATTTATCGAAACAACAACTGTCGTTTACATTGCCTGCCGGTGCGACGCTCAGCGCAGACCAACATTATCCGGACGACATAATGAATACCTATGACTTCAGCAACGAGTCGCGTTCACGTACCTTTACCGTAACTTCCGAAGACGGCGAATGGCACTCTACTTATACCGTAAAGATTATACCGACCGAGGTTCCCGGTTCTTTTCATTTTGAGGAATTACTTCCATCGAACAATACCGAATACGATATTCTTTATGAGTTCGAACCAGGAACTTCAACCAGCGTGTCACGCGTTCTGCAATGGTCAAGCGGCAACCCCGGTTTCAAGCTAACCAGCATGGCCGACGGCCGTACCGGTTATCCTACCCAGCAAATCACCGATGGCTATCGCGGCAAAGGATTAAAGCTGACAACCTGCGACACCGGCAGTTTCGGTGCCATGGTGAAAATGTATATCGCGGCAGGGAACCTGTTTATCGGTTCTTTCGACCTGGCGAATGCTTTAAAAGACCCATTACGCGCCACTAAATTCGGTATACAATATTATAAGCGTCCCGTATCTTTAAAAGGCTACTATAAGTTCAAAGCCGGAGAGGTTTATACCGATGAAGGCATCGTCCAGAAAGACAAAAAAGACCGTTTCGATATTTATGCCATACTATATGAAGCCGATGATAACACTTTCATGCTTGATGGCGGTAACAGCTTAGATTTGACTTCCGGCAAACTTGTGTCTATCGCCCGTATCAAAGAAGCAGATGCTAAAGAAACCGATACATGGACAGCATTCGACTTGCCTTTTGAAGCGGTAAACGGTAAAAGTGTCGATACCGGCAAATTGCAGAATGGTAAATACAAATTAAGTATTGTCCTTTCTTCCAGTGTAGACGGCGCTTACTTCAAAGGAGCTGTTGGCAGTACATTGTATGTAGACGAATTAGAACTTATAAGCCAAGACAACTAATATAAAGTATGAAAAAGTATCATTTTATTTGCATCATAGCCGTTCTGCTGGCAATGGTTACCGGCGTACAGGCACAAGAAGAAAGAAACAAAAGTCTTATCAACTCCTATCTGCATGGTTGGGAATACGGTATAAAGGCCGGATTCAACATCGGCGGTACATCCCCCATCCCTCTGCCTAAAGAGATACGTAAAATAGACAGTTACGCACCGGGTATAGCCATTGCCATCGAGGGTAATGCCACCAAGTGGTTTGACAAAGACAAGAAGTGGGGACTTACATTAGGCCTGCGGTTAGAGAATAAAAATATGACTACCGAAGCCACCGTAAAGAACTACGGTATGAAAATCATCAACACCAACGGTGGAGAATTGGCAGGTCTTTGGACAGGCGGTGTCAAGACCAAAGTGAAGAACTCTTATCTGACGATTCCTATTTTGGCAAACTACCATATCAGCAAACGCTGGATATTGTCCGCCGGTCCCTATTTCTCCTATCTGCTGGAAGGTAACTTCTCCGGACACGTTTACGAAGGACATCTGCGTACTCCTGACCAGACAGGTTCAAAAGTGGAATTCACAGGTGAAAGTATTGCGACTTATGACTTCTCCAATGATTTAAGAAAATTCCAATGGGGCTTACAACTCGGTGGAGAATGGAAAGCATTCAAACACCTTACCGTCCATGCCGACCTGACATGGGGACTGAATAATATCTTCCAGAAAGATTTTGATACGATAACGTTTAACATGTACCCCATTTATCTGAATTTAGGATTCGGATATGCGTTCTAAACAAGAATTTCTTATTTTTATCGTCACTCGTCACTTTTCACCTCAATGCATTAAGGATAAAACAGTTATCGAGTAACGACAAGGTATATGAGCAGTGGCGACCCAATATTGGTCGTCACTTTCTGTATCATCCTAAATCACACTAATTGATTATTCTGTCATTCAGGGCGAAGCGAAGAATCGCTTCGCCTTATATAAGAAAAGAGCGCAAGTTCTAATACACCCTTAAAAAGATAAAATGTGTATTGGTTATGATAAGTACCAATTGAAGGTACCTATGTAGTACTTGTACCATATTGTTTTATAGCCTGTTATAAAGACATTTCCTTTCCCGAATTTCATAACAATTCGTTTACTCTTCAAGAAAGTACTCCTATATTTGCTCTATCGGATTTCAAAGATAACCATAGATATCGCTGCTATAATACAAAAAACAGATTACCTATCTTCATTAATAGATAATCTGTTTTAATTATAACTTATAGGTTACTTCTCAATACAATTATTTGTTATCTCAAAAAAGCAACTATATTATATTTAAGTTATTCTCCTATAATTTCAAGTTCATCAACTATTAAAGTACTATTAGCTGCACCATTGAAATTAGCACCATCTTTACTTGAAGAACATACAATCGCTAACTTATAAGTTTTTGTAGCATCATAAGTGACGCCATCCTTCCACTTAAATTCAAGATTAAAAGCAGTCCAATCAGCTTTAGCTGTTCCATCTTCTAATCGTGCTCTTGCTACAATCCTCTCATCCTCACTATCAATATTAGTACCATCTAACGTTTCTGTTTCTGAATCCACTTTATAAAGGACAGCTTGAATGCCACATTCATCCACAGCATCAGTTTCTAAGAATTCATACTGCGGAAAACCATTATCGTTTTTCTGTGTTTCAATAAAAGGATGTCCCGAAGTATATTTATAGAATCCTTTGAAATACAGAGGTTTTTCAGAATACAAAACTCCAAATTTGGTATATTCAATTGTACTTGCCCCATCACCAAACACAAATCTACCAGTAAACAACGAACCTGAAGTTATACCAGCACCCATTAGCGCTGCTGCAGTTTCTCTTGTATCAAGTGTTACCAATTTAATCGCACTTCCTACAACTCCTTGAGCTTCTTCTAAGGCTGGCCAATCAGTCAATTGCCCAAAAGAATGAAGCATAGCAGCACCTACATTGGAAGTTGCAAGTAAATCTGTCGGACTAGGAGCTGGATAAGGTCCAAAATTAGATTGAAGCTCTCCCCACTCATCAAAAGTAAATTTCATCAAAGAATTTTTAGTCGGAGCTTTCACTATATATTCCGCTATCGTTCCATCTTCTGCCGTTACAGTAATAGTTACATCCTGTGAAAGATTCATAGCCTTACCACTTTCAACAGAAGCAGTTGCTTTATCAGAAACAATGAAAGTAGGAACTAAAGTTTTCAATACATTCGCATCAGCTTCTACCGCAGCCTCATCTACTCTAAATGTAATTGTATTATCATCATTAATGACAGGTTGTTCAATAACAATCGCATTTGCTTCATTAGACATATCAAAAGAGAAAGTTTTAATCTTAGCCTCACTGCTTTCAGAACCTGTCAAGCGAGTACCTTCGTATACAACTTTTACACTCTGCTTCAAACCGCCTACAGTAGCATCAATATCCATATCAACCTTTACTGCACCGTTTGTAACAGTACCTTTAGCATTAATTGTACAAGACAAGGCATCAACCTTTAATTCCTGAGTACCGGTAAATGTATAAGTATCACCATTTTGAGACAAAGCGCAATTCTTCAATTCCACATCTCCGATAGCAATTCCCATAAAGCTAAAATCAGCCAAAGAAAGATTTATAGCGGAAGGACTTGCCTTTTCAATCTTAATCTTTTGGGGCTCGGAGGGCATCGTAGTTCCCTCTACTGTCACAGTAAGGGATCCTTTATAATTACCTGCTATTTCGCTTTCGATGACTTTAGAGTAATCCGGTGCGTCATCATCGTCGCTACAAGCAGTAAACAAACTCATTGAACAGATCAATGCAAATAAATAAAACAAATTTTTCTTCATACTAAGTACTTGTTTAGTTAATAAATTCCCCATATAGTTAGGGGATACATAATACTCTCTTTTTTATCAAGGGCACAAAATAACAGTTTTTAAAACCTTTAAACAAGGTCTTTTCTATAAAATAGATGTTCCTTTTTTCAGATAGGAACAATTATAAAGTTTCTTCACATTCTTAAATACTTCTATGTATTTTAAGGCGGAATCCATGCTTTGAACCGATAATCGGCGTAACCAAAAGCCCGGAAATAAAAGATTTATTGTCATTTTTGAAACGTTTTACAAAAAAAATTGTTACCTTTAAAAAGTCAAAGCCTCTTATAGCAAGGCAAATTGGCGCATTAACCTCATTATAAACTCTTAAAGCAATTGATATGTTCAACTCATTCGGCAATATTCTCCGTCTTACCAGTTTCGGAGAATCACATGGTAAAGGCATAGGCGGCGTAATAGATGGATTCCCCGCAGGAATTACCATCGATATGGACTTCGTGCAATCGGAGCTCGACCGTCGCCGTCCGGGACAATCACGTATCACTACCTCACGAAAAGAATCTGATAAAGTAGAATTCCTTTCCGGCATTTTCGAAGGTAAATCTACCGGATGTCCCATCGGATTCATCGTATGGAACGAGAACCAGCACTCTAACGATTATAACAATCTGAAAGAAGTATACCGTCCCTCGCACGCCGACTATACATATAATGTAAAATACGGAATACGCGACCACCGTGGCGGCGGACGTTCATCGGCGCGCGAGACCATTTCGCGTGTTGTAGCGGGAGCTTTGGCCAAGTTGGCTTTGAAACAGCTTGGCATCCGCATCACAGCATATACTTCACAGGTAGGCCCTATCAAGCTGGAAGAAAATTATACCGCTTACGATCTCGACCTGATTGAAACCAATCCGGTACGCTGCCCCGACCCGGAGAAAGCGAAAGAAATGGAAGAGCTTATCTTCAAGATAAAGGGCGAAGGCGATACCATTGGCGGCGTGGTGACTTGCGTAATCAAAGGATGCCCCATCGGACTGGGACAACCCATTTACGGTAAACTGCAATCAGCCCTTGCTGCCGGCATGCTCAGTATCAATGCCGCAAAAGCATTTGAATACGGCGAAGGATTCAAGGGTTTGAAGATGAAAGGTTCCGAACAAAACGACGTGTTCTTTAATAACAACGGACGCATCGAAACGCATACCAACCACTCCGGCGGTATTCAAGGCGGCATCAGTAACGGACAGGACATCTACTTCCGCGTAGCTTTCAAACCTGTGGCCACCGTACTCATGGAGCAGCATACCGTAAATATGAACGGCATAGACACCACACTCAAAGCCCGCGGACGCCACGACCCCTGTGTACTGCCCCGTGCCGTGCCTATCGTAGAAGCCATGGCCGCCATGACCCTGCTCGATTTCTACTTGATTGACCGTACTACGCAATTATAATAAATACCACTTTACATTATATGGAAATAAAGAAATATATTGCAGAGAACGAGTCCAGGATGTTGGAAGACCTGTTCAGCCTTATCCGTATTCCCAGTATCAGTGCCAAACCCGAACATCACGACGATATGCTGGCATGCGCAGAACGCTGGGCCCAACTGCTGCTCGCAGCGGGCGCGGACGAAGCGTTGGTAATGCCTTCTGCGGGCAATCCTATCGTATTCGGACAGAAGATTGTAGACCCGGAAGCTAAAACAGTATTAATATACGCACATTACGACGTGATGCCCGCCGAACCGCTGGAGCTTTGGAAAAGCAACCCCTTTGAACCGGAAGTACGTGACGGCCATATCTGGGCACGTGGCGCGGACGATGATAAAGGACAGTCTTTCATTCAGGTAAAAGCGTTTGAATATCTGGTAAAGAACAACCTGCTGACACACAACGTAAAGTTTATCTTTGAAGGAGAGGAAGAGATTGGTTCACCCAGCCTCGAGGGCTTCTGCCAAGAGCATAAAGAGCTGTTGAAAGCCGATGTAATCCTCGTTTCCGACACCAGCATGCTGGGCGCAGACCTCCCCTCACTGACTACCGGCCTGCGCGGACTTGCCTATTGGGAAATAGAAGTGACCGGCCCGAACCGCGACCTGCACTCCGGACACTTCGGCGGTGCGGTAGCCAATCCCATCAACGTACTCTGCCGGATGATAAGCAAAGTAACGGACGCCGACGGACGCATCACCGTTCCCGGCTTCTACGATGATGTGGAAGAAGTACCGCAGGCAGAACGTGAAATGATAGCGCGCATCCCGTTCGACGAGGAGAAGTACAAAAAAGCCATCGGCGTAAACGCCCTTTTCGGAGAAAAAGGGTACAGCACGCTGGAGCGTAACAGTTGCCGTCCGTCTTTCGATGTATGCGGCATCTGGGGCGGCTATACGGGCGAAGGTTCCAAAACCGTACTCCCTTCCAAAGCCTATGCCAAAGTATCGTGCCGGCTGGTTCCGCATCAGGATCACCATAAGATTTCGCAACTGTTTGCCGATTATATCATGGCTATCGCTCCCGACACCGTACAGGTAAAAGTCACTCCCATGCATGGCGGACAAGGCTATGTATGCCCCATCACGCTCCCCGCATACCAGGCGGCGGAGAAAGGCTTCACCAAAGCTTTCGGCAAGAAACCGTTGGCAGTACGTCGCGGCGGCAGTATTCCTATCATCTCCACATTCGAGCAGGTATTGGGAATTAAAACCATACTGATGGGCTTCGGTCTGGAATCCAACGCCATTCACTCTCCCAACGAAAATATCCCGTTGGATATTCTGCGCAAAGGCATTGAAGCAGTTGTTGAATTTCATCTGAACTATTGATATGGACGACTTTCAGATACAAGCTATCGGTCTTATGTCCGGCACGTCGCTCGACGGGTTGGACGTTTGCTGCTGTACCTTCCGCCGTAAAGCGGGCAAATGGTCATTTCACATCGACTGCGCCAAAGGTTACGGCTATCCGGAAGAACTGAAATATAAACTGGGTACAGGCGCGCAAAATATGAGCGCGCTTGAATTCATCACCTTTCACAGCGCCTATGGCTCATTTCTCGGGAAGCGCGTCAACGAGTTCATGCAGGAGTTCGGCGTACGGCCGGACATCATCGCATCGCACGGGCATACCATCTTCCACGAACCGCAAAGGAAAATCATGTACCAGATTGGAGACGGTGCGGCCATTGCCGCCGAAACCCGTATTCCCACGGTATCCGACTTCCGCAGGCTGGACATCATGCTGGGCGGGCAAGGCGCCCCGCTCGTACCCATCGGCGACCGCCTGCTCTTCGCCGACTATGACTACTGCCTGAACATCGGAGGATTTTCCAATATCTCGTTCGAGCAAGACGGCAAACGTATCGCTTTCGACATAAGCCCAGTGAATTACGTAATCAACCACTATTGCCGCCAAATCGGTCTGGAGTTCGACCGTGACGGAGAGATTGCCCGCCGTGGCGCTATCTGCCAACCCTTGCTGGACGAACTGAACGGAATGGAATTCTACCACCAGTCCGGCCCTAAATCATTGGGACGCGAGTGGGTGGAAACACAAGTCTACCCCATGCTGGAACGATACGGACTGAGTTTGGAAGACAAGCTGCGTACTTTCTACGAGCACGCCGCTTTCCAGATATTCCGCATCATCAACGCCAATCCGTCTTCAGCGGGTAATGGCAAACTGCTGATTACAGGCGGCGGAGCATTCAATAAATTCCTCGTAGAACGGATTGAAGCCTTATGCCCCTGCCAAATCGTAATCCCCGGCCGACAGATTATAGAATATAAAGAAGCATTGATATTCGCCTTTCTCGGTGCGCTCTACATGGCAGACGAACCCGGCTGCCTTGCATCCGTCACCGGAGCGTCGATGGACAATATAGGCGGAATGTTATTCAAAGTATAAAAATCATGAAACCTATGAACGATTCCGACAGCCCCTGGGAAATCATTTCCAGCGAGTACCTGCATAAAGCCCCGTGGCTCACCGTACGCAAAGACCATGTAGTCTTGCCGAACGGTAATCATATCCCTTCCTATTACATATTGGAATATCCCGATTGGGTAAATACCATCGCCATCACGCACGACGGGCAATTCGTTTTTATCCGCCAATACCGACATGGCCTGCAAGAGACATCCTATGAACTTTGTGCCGGCGTATGTGAGGAAGAAGATGCCTCTCCGCTGATTTCCGCACAGCGGGAGCTGCTTGAAGAAACCGGCTACGGCAACGGTACGTGGCAGGAATACATGCAAATCTCCCCCAACCCGAGTACCCATACCAATATTACGTATTGCTTTTTGGCTACCGATGTGGAAAAGATTTCGGAGCAGCATCTGGAAAATACGGAAAGCCTCAGCGTACATCTGCTTACGCTTGCAGAAGTAAAGGAGCTGCTGCAAAAAGGAGAGATAAAGCAAGCGCTGATGGCCGCTCCATTGTGGAAATATATAGCCGAGAAAGGACTATAATCCGGCTACCGCTCTACTCAAACGGCTTGCGGAATGTACAGCCGCCTTTCCATTCGGAACAGCCGTAAGCCGTTTTTCCTTTAATAATCGTTCCTTTTCCGCAAAGCGGACAAGGTGTGCCAACCAATGCATCGGCAGGCTGATTCTCACCGGCCGTTTGCTCCGTTTTCTTTGCCGCGGACTTTCGCGGCGCTCTTTTCTTTGGCTCTTTTTTCGGTTTACCGGCAGCGGAAGCTGATGCGGCAGATGTCTTTTCGCCCTTTTCCGACACAGGGGCTTGTATGGTGATATGACGGTTGCTGTTATCGGAAAGGACACTCATCACAATCTCCGATACCATTTGCTTCAGTTCTTCCAGAAACTGCGAAGCGTTGTAGGTACGCTTTTCTATTTCACGCAATTTCTTTTCCCACATACCGGTCAGCTCGGCAGACTTCAACAGTTCCTCGTGAATAATCTGAATCAACTCCACACCCGTAGGGGTGGCTATCAGGTTCTTTTTCTCCTTACGGATATAGTTACGCTTGAAGAGCGTTTCGATAATGGCGGCACGCGTGGAAGGACGGCCGATGCCGTTTTCTTTCAAAGCGTCGCGCAGTTCGTCGTTATCCACCAGTTTACCGGCGGTTTCCATGGCGCGCAGCAAGGTAGCCTCGGTATAAGGGCGTGGCGGTTGCGTCCACTTTTCGTACAAATCCGGCAGATGAGGGCCGCTCTCTCCCACCACAAACGCAGGGAGCACGTTTTCATCTTCTCCGCCTTTCTCCTCTTTTTCTTCTTGCGACCGTTCCGAGAGCGTACCGAACACCACCCGCCAACCGGGCTCCAATATCTGCTTACCCGAAACTTTGAACTCGATCTGTTCCACCTCACCTATTACGGCAGTCGTCGCAAACAGGCAGTCCGGATAGAATACGGCAATGAAACGGCGTGCAATCAGGTCGAATACGCGACGTTCCATATCCGTCAGGTTCTGAGGAGGCTGGCCGGTAGGAATGATGGCATGATGGTCTGTAACCTTCGAATTGTCGAACACTTTCTTCGACTTCGGCAGCGTAGCTCCATCCAGCGGGGCGGTCAATGTCTGATAATCACGCAAACCTTTCAGTATGCCGGGGCATTTGGGATAGATGTCGTCACTGAGGAAAGTGGTATCGACACGCGGGTAGGTCGTTACTTTCTTCTCGTAAAGCGACTGTATGGTTTTCAACGTTTCGTCGGCGGAAAAAGCAAACTTCTTGTTGCACTCCACCTGCAGGGACGTCAGGTCGAACAAACGGGGCGGAGCCTCTTTGCCGTTCTTGCGGGTGACGTTCGTTATGATAAAAGGAGAATCCTTTATCTGCTCCAGCAGAGCCATTCCGCGCTCCCGGTCGGTGATGGGTTCTATCCCCCGGTTTTCTTCGGGTTTTGCGGCTTTGGCGGCGGTTCCCTCTTTCTGCTTTTCCGCTTCCAATACCAGTTCTTCATCACTTTTGCGGAGAATGGCGGAGAAAGTGGTATCCCGATACACCGTCTTCAGTTCCCAGTATTGTTTGGGAACAAAGTTCTGTATTTCGAGCTGACGGTTTACGATTAGCGCAAGCGTAGGCGTCTGTACACGTCCGATAGAAAGCACCTGCCGGTTCTGACCGTACTTCATGGTGTACAGGCGGGTGGCATTCATACCCAGCAGCCAGTCGCCGATGGCACGCGAAAGCCCTGCCTCGTACAACGGCTGGAAATCGGACGCATCCCTCAGCTTGGCAAATCCCTCGCGGATGGCTTCTTCCGTCAGCGAGGAAATCCACAGACGCTTCACCGGGCAACGCGCACCGGCTTTCTGCATCACCCAACGCTGAATCAGCTCTCCCTCTTGTCCGGCATCACCGCAGTTTATAATCATGTCGGCATGCTGCATGAGGTTCTCAATCACGTGAAACTGGCGTTCGTACGTAGGGTTGCTGATAAGCTTGATACCGAAACGGGGCGGAACCATAGGCAGGCTGCCCAAGCTCCACGATTTCCAGTTGGGCGTGTATTCGTGCGGCTCCTTAAGGGTGCAGAGGTGGCCGAACGTCCAGGTCACCTGGTATCCGTTTCCTTCGATGTATCCGTCTCTCTTATCTTTCGCTCCGAGTACATCGGCTATGTCACGCGCCACAGA
>ENA-UONV01002764-UONV01002764.1-human-gut-metagenome-genome-assembly--contig:-CS4-NODE-2764-length-12554-cov-4.939755_pt1 | contig 12554 bp, 10 predicted proteins | sample MGYA00242461_ERZ724008 | MGnify/ENA metagenome assembly ERZ724008 | reverse complement strand
TAGAGAAAAGGAAGATTCGTAATGAAGACAAAACGTGAAGATGTACGTAATATCGCGATTATCGCCCATGTTGACCATGGTAAGACAACATTAGTAGATGAATTATTAAAGCAAAGCGGTGTATTCCGTGAAAATCAGGAAGTAGAAGAACGTGTCATGGACTCTAACGATATCGAAAGAGAACGTGGAATCACAATCCTCTCCAAGAATACTGCCGTCACCTACAACGGTGTAAAGATCAATATTATAGATACTCCGGGACATGCTGACTTCGGTGGCGAAGTAGAACGTGTCCTTAAGATGGTTAACGGTGTTATCCTCGTCGTTGATGCATTCGAGGGAGCTATGCCGCAGACCAAATTCGATACCGGTGGATAATCCATAAGCTCACGGTACATTATCTCCTGCTCATAAAAAGCATCATAATCATGCTTCATAGCAGTCTGTATGCTGTAATGTGACGGGTCGTAGGTCTGTATAATAACATTCCCACGCTTATCGCCTCGTCCTGCCCTTCCCGCCGCCTGTGTAAGAAGCTCAAAGGTTCTCTCCTGCGCCCTGAAATCCGATGAATACAATGACAAATCGGCAAGAAGTATTCCCATAAGTGTTACATTCGGAAAATCATGCCCCTTTACAATCATCTGTGTTCCGACTAATATATCTGCATTGCCGCCGGAGAATTCCTCAAGAATCTTTTCATGCCCTTCCTTTCCCTTGGTCGTATCAAAATCCATTCGCAGAACTCTTGCCGCAGGAAAGGCCTCCTTCACAGCCTGTTCTATCTTCTCTGTTCCTACCTTGAAGCCACCTATATATTTTGAACCGCACTTTGGACATAGCTTCTTGTCCGGCTCGGTATATCCACAATAGTGGCATACAAGTCTTCCATTGTTATGTGCTGTCAATGAGATGTCACAATGAGGACATTTTATCACATGTCCGCACTCTCTGCAATTAATAAATCCAACATATCCGCGCCTGTTTAAAAATAGCATAACCTGCTCCTTATTATTCAGACGCTCCTCAATCATTTTTTTTAGTCTTCTGCTAAAGATGGATTTATTACCACTCCTTAATTCTTCCCTTAGGTCAACTGTCTCAACCTCTGGGAGGGTGCTTTCACCCGCCCTGTTATTCATGACAAAAAGCTTATATTCTCCGCTTCGCGCCTTGTAATACGCGTCCACCGATGGTGTGGCAGAGCCAAGTATAACAGAAGCATTACACATGGCAGCAAGCTCGACTGCCGTCTCCCTTGCATGATACCTGGGCACACTGTCACTCTTATATGCACCTTCATGCTCCTCATCTATAACAATAAGTCCAAGCCTGTCAAATGGTGTAAAAAGAGCTGAGCGCGGACCAATCATAATCTTTATCTCTCCCCGTTTTGCGCGGAGGTACTGGTCATAACGCTCACCCTTTGACATTCTTGAATTGAGAATAGAAACCACATTACCAAATCTTTTGTAGAAGCGCATTACCGTCTGGTAGGTGAGCGCAATCTCCGGTATGAGCATAATAACCTGCTTATCCATGGACAGCACATGCTCAATCACCTCAAGATATACCTCCGTCTTACCGCTGCCTGTGACTCCCTTTATAAGATACGTGCCATGTATGCCCTTATCGTAGTCCTCTATTATCGAATCAGCCACATAGCTCTGTTCCGGGTTAAGCACACATTTGGCAGCCGGTGCATACTCCTTATGGATTGGATTGCGGTAAACCATATTGTCACTTCTTATTATTACTCCCTGCTTTACAAGTGCTGTGATTGTCGGGCCGGCAATATTAAGCTTCGACCTTATGATTCCTTCGTCTAAGTCCCCATCCTCAGCCAGTGCCGTCACAAGCCTTTTCTTTGCGGTGTAATGCTTTTTCTCACACTCTGCAATCAGGCTTTCAAGCTTATCCTTATCCTGCACAAACTCAGGTGATAATGCAATAATGCTCTCTTTCTTCTCCTTGACCGTCTCCTTAACCGGAAGCACGGTCTTGAGAGCCTGATTGATTGTAGCTCCGTAATTGTGCTTCATCCAGTAGGCAAGCTTTATCATGCGTCCGTCAATCGTAACCGCATTCGTTACCATTGATTCAACCTTTTTCATCCTGTCCGTGTCAAATTCAGCCTCATCGGTTATATTTACAACATAACCGGTTATCCTCCTGTTTCCAAACGGCACGTTCACCTGTGAACCAATCTCCACACTCCCTAAAAGCTCATCCGGCAGAATATACTGAAATGTCTTATCAAGTTTATCAATAGATATATCAACTATGATATCTGCGAACCACATTTTAATTCCTCAAGCACTTCCTTTATAAGGACTCTCTCATCCATAGGATATTTTACACCCTTAATCTCCTGATAATCCTCATGTCCCTTTCCGGCAAGCACGATTATATCTCCTTCTCTGCCATTCTCTATGGCGTAGCGGATTGCCTCCTTGCGGTCCGGAATTTCTATAAACTCTCCACCCGTCTTTTCTATGCTGCTTCTTATGTCGGCTATAATATCGAGCGGCTCCTCATACCGCGGATTATCTGAGGTTATTATTGTAAAATCGGCAAGCTTTCCCGAAACCTCACCCATCTCATATCTGCGGAGCTTGGAACGGTTTCCGCCGCAGCCGAAAACACTGACGAGCCTCTTAGGATTATATTCCCTTAACGTCTCCAAAATGCTCTTTAAGCTCATCGCATTATGCGCATAATCGATCATAAGTATAAATTTATCCGAAACCTTCACCGGTTCAACTCTTCCCTTTACCGCAACCGTTAAAAGTGCCTCCTTAAGCTTCTCATCAGCGACATCAAGATGTCTTGTCACAGCAACGGCACAGAGAGAATTATAGACGCTGAACTTACCCGGCAGTGAAAGCCTGATGTGAAGCTTCTCCCCGGCTATATCGTACTCCGTGCTTATATGTCCCGGCTCATGGACATACTGTATGTTCACGGCTCTAAGCCCAGCACCCTCATTAAGTCCATAAGTCTCTACCGCACATGTATGACCTTCTAACACCTGTGCGGTATGTTCATCATCGAAATTGACTATACCTGTCCTGCACTGCTTAAACAGAAGTCCCTTGCAGTGCATATAGTCCTCAAAACTTGCATGCTCGTTAGGTCCGATATGATCCGGCTCAAGATTGGTGAATACTCCGATATCAAACGTAATTCCCGCGCATCTTTTCATCATGAGAGCCTGCGAGGACACCTCCATGACAACACACTTGCAGCCGTTATCGACCATCTCCCTGAAGTATCTCTGGACATCGTAGGATTCCGGCGTGGTATTGGCGGATTCAATATGTCTTGCTCCTGTTATTATCTCAATTGTTCCTATAAGTCCGGTCTTATACCCACAGCTTTCGAGTATCCCGCGAACCATGAATGCCGTGGTAGTCTTTCCCTTAGTGCCTGTAATTCCTATAGTGAAAAGCTCCTTTGCCGGGTGGCCGAAATATGCCGCCGACACCATCGCAAGTGTATTTCTGCAATCCTCCGCTGCGACAAAGGCAGTATCCTTCCTGTTTTCAGTAATCTCCACCTTTTCCTCAGTTATAATCGCAGCCGCACCCTGCCTGATTGCCTCATCTATGAAGGTATGGCCATCAAATACCGTTCCCCTCACACATACAAAAAGGCATCCCTTTACAATCTTTCTTGAATCACAGACCAGCTCTGTAATCTCAACATTCTCATTTCCATTGTACAGCGTATAATCAAGCTCTGAAATCAATTCCTTTAATATCATGTAAAACCTCCCTGAATGTCGCAAATCGTGTCCGGTCAAATTATATTCCTACCACATATCTATTATTTATCAACCAAGCAGTCCATCAACCACTTCGTTGAGCTTCATTCCTCTTGAACCTTTAAACAGCACCGCTGTCCCCGGTTTTATCTCCGCCTTAAGATATTCCGTGATATCTCTCAGCGTATCAAAATGCTTTATCTTTCCTATATACTGTTCAGCACCATATCCTATGTACCTGGCAAGCTCTCCGTAGAGCAGAAGCTCATCGACCTTGCTCTGACCGGCATATTCACCGACCTGTCTGTGATACTCCTTGGTATTCTCACCCAGCTCCAGCATATCTGCGAGGACAGCAATCCTATAGTCCGCCGGCATCTGACACAGTACACTCAAGCCTGCCTTCATTGAATCGGGGCTGGCATTGTAAGAATCATCTATATAGGCAGCTCCGTCTTTTTTTGTTATATGCTGTCTCATGGCAACACCTGTATAGCCCTCAAGAGCTTTGACAGCCGCTCTTAAATCCACTCCCAAAAAATCTGCCACGGCAAGCGCCACAAGTGCATTGTTCACATTATGTGCTCCAAGCACATTTAACCTGACCGGTATTCTGACATCGCCATGAAGCATGTCAAAACCCACTCCGTTTTCATCGGAATACTCATTCTCCGCCCTGTAATCGCAGTCAGCCGAATGACCGAATGTGCATATTCTAAGCTTCCTGTTATCCTCTTTTCCAAACACCCCGGCATAGCTATTCCTGCAAAGGTCTGCACGCTCTTTCAGCAATACGTCATCCCCATTGAGAAAAATGCAGCCGCCCTCAGTGACGGCGTCCGTTATATGCCACTTCTCGCGAAGTATATTCTCCTGTGAGCCAAGCTGTTCAATATGGCTTACACCGATATTTGTCATAACAGCGGCATTGAGGGAAAGTAGAGTGGCAAGACGCTTCATCTCGCCCTTCTCGCTCATTCCCATCTCAATAACCGCAGCCTCGTCATCAGGCGCTATATTCATAATAGTAACAGGAACTCCTATCTGACTGTTGGCATTCCCAGCGGTCTTAAACACCTTAAGCCCGCTGGACAGGGCACAGGCTATCATCTCCTTGGTGGTTGTCTTTCCTACACTTCCGGTTACTCCCACCTTATTAAGCGAAAGCCTGCTCTCATACTCTTTCGCGGTAAGCTGCATAGCCCTCACGGAATCCTCCGCAAGCACTATCGGCTTAGGCTGTATTCCTAAGCTTCTCCACTTGTCAATCAGGCCTGCAACAGCCTCCTCATTCTGTGTCAAAGACGCTGATGCACCGCAGTCAAAAGCGCTCTCTATGTACTTATGCCCATCGACGCGCTCACCTACAATAGGTGCGAACATAAGTCCCGGTTCAGCCTTGCCTGAATTGGTCGCAAAATTATCTATCTGTACATTCTCATCACCACAGAGCAGGCTTCCGCCCACAGCCCTGACTATATCTTTGACACAAAAATCTTTCATCTTAATAAAATTCCTCACTTAACTATTTTTAGAACAATCCTACAATCTTATCATCTACGACATCAATGTTCTCTGCTGCCGGAACCTTAGGAAGACCCGGCATTGTCATGACCGTTCCTGTGATTGCAACAACGAAGCCTGCACCTGCGCTCACATATACCTCACGGATGTTTACATTGAAGCCCTCCGGACGTCCGAGTGCATTAGGGTCATCGGAAAGTGAATACTGGTTCTTTGCCATACATACAGGAAGGTTTCCATACCCCATCTTCTCTATCTTCTTTAACATTCTTGAAGCCTCAGCGGAATAGGTCACTGAGCCTGCACCATATATCTTCGTTGCTATCGCCTCAATCTTATCCTTAAGCGGAGCGTCAAGCTCGTATGTGAACTTAAGCTCACTCTTCTTATTTTCAATAGTCCTTATAACCTTAGCCGCAAGCTCCTCGCCGCCCTTTCCGCCTTCTGCCCATACTCTGGCAAGAGCAAATTCGCAGCCCATATCCTCACAGTGCTTCTTGATAAACTCATACTCCTCCTCAGTATCGGTAAGGAAGGAGTTGAGAGTTACAACAACCGGCACACCAAAGGCATGAAGATTTTCAATGTGCTTATCAAGATTGACAATACCCTTCTTTACAGCCTCAAGGTTCGGTGCGGCAAGCTCATCCTTCTTCACCCCGCCATTGTACTTAAGTGCCTTTACGGTTGCAAGAATGACCACTGCGTCAGGCGCAATTCCTGCCTTACGGCACTTGATATCCATGAACTTCTCAGCTCCAAGGTCGGCACCGAAGCCTGCCTCTGTCACAACATAATCTGCCATCTTAAGAGCCGCCTTCGTTGCCCTTACACTGTTACAGCCATGCGCTATATTAGCGAACGGTCCACCATGTACAAGGGCAGGTGTTCCTTCAAGTGTCTGAATCATATTAGGCTTGATCGCATCCTTTAAAAGTGCAGCCATCGCGCCTACAGCCTTGAGGTCTGCCGCTGTGACAGGCTCACCGGCATAATTATATGCTACAATTATCCTTCCAAGTCGGTCTTTTAAATCATCCATATCATTTGCAAGGCAGAGAATAGCCATTATCTCCGTCGCAACAGTGATGACAAAGTGATCCTCCCTTACAAAACCATCCGCCTTGGCTCCAAGACCTACAACAACATTTCTTAAAACTCTGTCATTCATGTCAAGACATCTCTTCCACACAATCTGTCTTGTGTCAATCTGAAGAGCATTTCCCTGCTGGATATGATTATCGAGCATAGCTGCAAGAAGATTATTTGCTGAAGTGATTGCATGAAAATCACCTGTAAAGTGGAGATTAAGCTCCTCCATCGGTACAACCTGCGCATAGCCGCCGCCTGCCGCACCACCCTTCACACCAAAACAAGGTCCAAGTGACGGCTCTCTGAGTGCTACCATCGTCTTCTTTCCAGCCCTGTTAAGCGCATCAGCAAGTCCGATGCTGATTGTTGTCTTTCCCTCACCTGCCGGTGTCGGATTGATTGCTGTCACAAGAATAAGCTTACCATTCTCATTGCTCTCAATGCTTTTAAGATATTCATCCGAAAGCTTGGTCTTGTACTTACCATAAAGCTCAAGGTCTTCCTCACCTATTCCAAACCTTGCCGCAATCTCCTTGATTGGACGCATATCAGCGCTCTGTGCGATTTCAATATCACTTTTCATGTATATTCTCCTTCTCACTATGTAATGTGTTTTCATTTATTTTCAGAGCTTCTGCAGAAGCTCCTCAAATTCATCCATGGTCATAAGAACCTTTCTCGGCTTAGTTCCCTCCTCAGGTCCCATAACTCCTGCCTCCTCAAGCTGATCCATAATTCTGGCAGCTCTGTTAAAGCCTATGCGGTACACTCTCTGAAGTATGCTTACCGAACCCTTGCCCTTCTCAATCAGATATCTGCCCGCCTCAGCAAAATAATCATCGTAATCATTTCCGAACGCCTGGCTTTCTGCGAAAGCCGGATTATCAATCTTACGGGCAACATCATCATGATACCCTCCTGACTCACCACAGTTAGCCTTCAGGAACTCAACCACGGCACTTACTTCATCATCCGAAACGAATGCTCCCTGTATTCTCGCCGGCTTAGGATATCCCGCCGGTGAAAAGAGCATATCGCCCTTTCCTAAAAGCTTCTCCGCTCCGACCATATCAAGAATGGTTCTTGAGTCCACACCCGAAGATACGGCAAATGCGATTCTTGAAGGAACATTCGCCTTTATGAGTCCTGTGATGACATCGACAGATGGTCTCTGGGTCGCAATTACAAGATGTATTCCGGCAGCTCTTGCAAGCTGTGCAAGACGCACAATGGCATCCTCGACCTCATTCTTGGCAATCATCATGAGGTCTGCAAGCTCATCAATTATAATTACGAGCTGTGGCAGCTTCGCCGGCTTATCCTCAGCCTCTATATCCTTTAGCTGCTCAACCTTCGCGTTATAACCTTTAAGGTCACGCACACCTGCCTGTGCGAACTTCTTATATCGGTCATCCATCTCCGCTACCGCCCAGTTGAGTGCGCCCGCTGCCTTCTTAGAATCCGTGACAACAGGAATCATAAGATGCGGTATTCCATTATACACGCTCAGCTCAACCACCTTCGGGTCAATCATTATAAGCTTGACCTCGGATGGTTTGGCTCTGTAGAGAATACTCATAATTATCGTGTTGATACATACGGATTTACCTGAACCTGTCGCACCGGCTATAAGCACATGTGGCATCTTGGCAATATCAGCAACAACGACCTGTCCCGCTATATCCTTACCAACACCGAAGGCTATCGGTGACTTACTCTCCTCAAACGGCTTGCTCTCAATAAGCTCCCTCAGGGTAACTCCCGAGGTCTCCTTGTTAGGAACCTCTATTCCGACTGCCGCCTTGCCCGGTATAGGAGCTTCAATTCTTATATCCGCCGCCGCAAGATTGAGCTTAATATCATCGGCGAGTGACACGATACGGCTTACCTTCACACCCTGTTCAGGCTGTATCTCATACCGCGTTACAGCCGGTCCGCAGCTCACATCGGACACCGTGACCCTCACTCCGAAATTCGACAAGGTCTGCTGAAGCTTAACTGCTGTATCGCGAAGCTCCTTCTGTGATGTCGAGCTTGTCGATTTACCTCTGTGAAGAAGCTCCACCGGTGGAAACTCATAAGGCTTTTCGACAATTTCCTCACTAAGCTGCTCAGAATGTCTTACCTCCTCATCTATCTCAGCGTCGACCTGCTCCATTGTCTTTTCAGGCTGTGCGCCTCTTGTGGAAGCACTTGATGAAGTTCCCACTTTGTCAGCTCCGCCTGTTCCCGTGCTGTCATGCTTCGCTCCTGTTCCCGGCGTCTGCTTCTGCAGGCCTTCAAGCACCGTTCTTCCCACGGCATCCGTTTTCTCCTGTCTCTGCCACTGCTCTAAGCCGTCGTCCTCAGGCAGCTCCTGAAGGTGCTCACCATAAGCATAGTCTGAATCAGCACTTTCATTCCTGTATGAAGTCTGCTCCTGTGAGTAATCGGCATAATCATCAACAAGGTCATCGCCAACGGGCTCTTTTCTATAGGCTTCATCAGCATAATCGGCTTCCGTATAAGCTTCATCCGCATAAGCACTGCTGTCATCGCCATGAATATCATGGTACTCTTCCTGCTTATCATATCCTCTTGCAAAAAGACTGTCATCCGCTGCCCGGACAGATTTATCCCTTTTACTATGGGCGGACTTAGGAAGATTAAATATGCCGCCTGTACTCTCATCCGAATTTTCATCGGAATCTATCTCTATAATATTCTCGGAATATCTGTCATTCTGAAATACTTCTGCGACATCCGGGCCTGATAGCCTTCCGGCTGCTGAGGTTCTCATATTCTCAGCCTCCGGCTGCTTCGGTCCTAATATATCATTTCTCCTGTTCGTGCCCGGAATCTCAATTGACAGATCGACCCCGCTCACCTTCTGGTCAAAACGTCGACGCTGTCTTTGCTGTTCCTCCTTAAGCTCCCGCTGTTCCTGCCTTATAGCTCTCTTTTTCTCCGATTCCTCCTTATATTCGTTGATATCGTCTTTTGCGGTGTTGATAACCTTCCTGCTTCCGTTTGTAAGACTTCTTATTATCGAGCGCTCTGAGATAATAAGCACGGCTATTATGATAAAAACAATAATTATTATATATGTCCCGACCTTGCCGACAGCAGGTGTCAGGAATGAACAGACGGCACCGCCTACGATACCTCCGCCTTTCTTTAATGGAACCTCAAAATTATAGTAATCCGACAGCTTTTCTACCTTTATGTAACCGCCGCCCACCATTTCGATGAATGCACATACGAACATCGCACCGATAAACGCCGTTATGAACTTGACCCTTGCAACTCCGCTGTTCTTTCCCTTTCTAAGCATTATCACCGTACCCACGACAAGCACCACGGGAAATATGTATGCAAATATTCCGAAGGTTCCGAACTGGATTGCCGCAAAAAATGTTCCCGCCTTACCTGCTAATCCAAAATTACTTATAAACAGGATAAGTGCAACTGCCAGTGCAATAAATAAAGCTGCTTCCGTGAATGCAGCGCTGTTCACCTTTTTCTTTTTTCTCTTTTTGGATGATGAACGCGATGCACTTGTCCTCGTTCCTTTCGATGCTGCCGGCTTTGAAGCCGCTGTCCTCTGCTGTGAGGCTGTTCTCCGAGACTGTGTTGTCCTCTTTTTTTCAGATGATGTATTCCCGGTTGAAGCCATTGTTGTTACCCCATTTCTCTAATTTAATATAAATGTCATATTCTGATTGCATAATATTTTATTATATGACTTTTCATCACTCAATATATTATCATGCGATCAGCTGTTATGTCCCGATAAGCCTGCCTGCTATGGCTGCATGACTATCATTGAAGCAAGCATAAAGCCGCCGAGCGCAAGGCAGTACACAGAAAGTATGCGGAAACGGCGTCTTTTAAGTATCTGATTAAGAATAACAAGCCCTATATAACCTGTTATTATGGCAAAAACCGATGCCGATATGTACCATCCTGTATTTCCAACGTCATTTACTCCAAATCTTGCGATGTCAATTATATCCAGTATCACAGCACCTATAAGCGAAGGTACGGCGCACAGAAATGAGAATCTCCATGTAAGCTTCCTGTCAAATCCCAACAACAGGCACGTGGTAATTACCATACCGCATCTTGATAATCCCGGAAGTACCGAAAGTCCCTGAACACCTCCTATCACTACAGCCTCAAAGAAGCCTGCATCCGATATCCTGACCTCGCCCTTCTTCACTCCGTCCGTGACAAAAAGCATAACGCCTGTCAATATCATAAATATTCCGGGGAAAAAAACCGTATCAGCCGCATAGACCGCAAAGCTTCTGCACCCCAGTCCGACTATACCTGTCGAAACGGTCGCCGCAAGTATCATAAGTGCAAGCTTGACATATATTCCGCTCTCAAGCCTTATTATTCTTGCAACATCCTTCCTGAAAGCAAATAATATCACAATTATTGTTGCAAGCTTCAGACACAGGTCAAAAATTATGCTGTCTCCCTCTCCAAATCCAAATACATTCTTTAACATCAACAAATGTCCTGAGCTGCTCACGGGAAGAAATCCCGTGAGTCCATCAATCATTCCACTGACTATAATCTTTAGCGCCTCCAACACAAGCCCTCCACATATTTACACAATTAATATAATTATAGCATTTTTTTACAATGAGGTCAAATTAAACTGAAAGCTCCTTAATCCTGCCCAGTGCCATGTCAAGTCCTCCGACTTCGTCTATAAGTCCCGCCTCAACAGCCTGTCTTCCCACAAGCATTGTCCCCAAATCCTTTGACAACATGCTGGTGTTCATCATCATCTTTTCAAGGCTTCCCTTTTCTGCTCTGCTGTGTTCCTCAATGAAGCTCACAATTCTATCCTGTATCATTTTAAAATAGTCATAAGTCTGCGGTGCCCCTATAACCGTGCCGCTCATCCTCACAGGATGAATGAGCATTGTCCCGGTAGGTACAATGAACGAATAGTCTGCGGCAACGGCTAACGGCACACCTATTGAATGGCTGTCCCCTATTACAAGCGATACTGTCGGCTTGCTTAGCGACGCAATCATCTCAGCAAGCGCAAGCCCCGCTGATACATCCCCGCCTATTGTATTTATTATTATAAGCGCGCCTTTAATCTTTTTGCTGTCCTCTATCCGTGCAAATATCGGGATAAGATGCTCATATTTTGTTGTCTTGCAATTGTTAGAGAGCACCTCATGTCCCTCTATCTCGCCTATAATTGTAATCAGTTTTATACTTTCATCGTCCTTCTCCGACAGGGATAGCTGTCCGAAGGACTCTATCTCATCGCGATCCTTTTCTGATTTATCTTTTTCCGCCATGGAAACCTCCTTTAAATTATATCTGGCTGACACCCAAATCCTGCCTCATCTAATATCTCCAAATAATACAGGAATATACCTGAGTTCTTCACTTTGAAGGCTTCTCCATATATATCTTCAAGAGCTGCAATGCCCCGGGCATCACACCGCCTAGAAGGAATAAACCCATCCTGAAGGTCTGCATGGTCAATGAGAAATACCATCTGCGAACGGCATTTTTCAAGCTCTGTTCTAAGAAATTTTTCTGACTATAATATTCCCACGTTCAGCGATAGTATAATTATATTCCCTTCTTCCTATTCTTATGAGGAAAATACATTATTCTGCCTTACCCTCAACTATACGTCTCAAATTCGTAAATCCTGCCCTGCTCTCTGTTTTGCTCAGGAGATACAGCTTGTCGAGCGTCTCCACGAAAGCGTTGCACTCCTCCTCCGGAAGCTTGTCAAGCAGCCACTCATAATACAGCCCTTCAAGATATGCCTTTGAGTTCTTAAGCTTCTCTGCTTTCCCGGTTGCATACAGATTGGCACTTCTCTTGTCATATGGATTTTCCTTACGCACCAGGTAGCCCTTGCTCTCAAGACTTGCCGTTCTCCTCGCTGCAGCTCCCTTGTCGAGCTTTAGCTGCTCCCGGATTGCCGTCTGCGTTATGCAGGGATTATTCCTTACAAGATGTATGAAATCGAACTCAGCCGTTCCTATTCCGTCCTCCTTCATCGTCTGAACGGTGAACTTGCTGACCTCACGCGCTATCTTTGTCATTTTTCTTTCTGATTTATCCATATTAACCTCCGCTCTCTACATCGGTGCTGGGACAGTGGTGTCAGACCCCGTGTCCCAACGCGTGGGACATGGGGTCT
>ENA-UONV01002755-UONV01002755.1-human-gut-metagenome-genome-assembly--contig:-CS4-NODE-2755-length-12583-cov-5.125798_pt1 | contig 12583 bp, 10 predicted proteins | sample MGYA00242461_ERZ724008 | MGnify/ENA metagenome assembly ERZ724008 | reverse complement strand
GCCACGGCATCGCAGGCGGACGCCACGCCGAGATAGCCCATGGCAAAGGGATTCTGCACGATCAGCGCGTCCATCTCGCCGGTCTCCAGCATGGCAACCGACTGCACATTGCTGTCAAAGCCGACGGCATACACGCCTGCCGCCGTACCGAGCTCCTGCATGGCATAGCCCACGCCGAGCGTCATCCACTCATTGAAGCCGACCAGCACATTGATGTCGGGATGCTCCCGCATCATGGACATGGCGGTGAGCTTGGCAATATCCGTGTCCGAGGCGACATGCACCGAAGCGACGATCTCAATATTCTCCGCCTCGGCGGCGCGGTCGCGGAAGCCCGCCTCGCGGCTGCTGCCGTTTTCGGTATTCTCATCGTAGTTGACAAGCCCCACCTTGAGCGGCGTATCCGTCCCCATGCCGTCGAGCACCGCCTCGCAGACCATTTTGCCCGCGGCATAGTTGTCCGTGCCGATGAAGCATTCCGCCATCTCGGTGTCCGCACTGCTGTCGATCAGAATGACCTTCACGCCGCGGCGCACCGCGTCTTCGAGGTGCTTTTTCGTGGCGTAGCGGTCAATGGCAGAAAAGACGATGGCATCCGCGCCCGCCTCCACCGCCTCGTCAATCATGCGGTTCTGCGTGGCGTAGTCCTCCTCGTTTGCCGGTCCCTCGAAAATCGCCGTCACGCCGTTTTCCACGGCGGCGGCGCTGACCCCGGCGCGCACACTCTTCCAGAAGTCCGAGCTTGTCCCCTTGGTGATGACATAGACGACCGTCTCTGTCTTTTGATACACCCCGCAGGACGCAAACGCAACGCACAACGCCAAAAGAAGCGCGGCGCATACCGCAAATCGCCGTTTTCTCATGCCTCGTCCTCCTTCTCCACGCGCGGCAGCCGCACGGTGACGCAGGTGCCCGCATCCAGTTCGCTGCGGATGGTGATGCCGTAGCGTTCGCCGAAGAAAATCTTCAGCCGGTCGTTTACATTCTTGATGCCGATGCCGCTGGAATCGCTGCGCTCCTTCCTGAGGATCGCGGCGCACTGCGCCTCGGTCATGCCGACGCCGTTGTCTTCCACCTCAATCAGAATATCGGCGGTGTCCGCATCGGCTGCATCGGGATCGCGGCGGACGCGCACGGTAATCACGCCGTCGTCCGGCATGTTGCCGATGCCGTGATAGATGGCGTTTTCAATCAGCGGCTGAATCGTGATCTTGTTGCACAGATAGCCGAGCAGTGCCTCGTCTGCCTCAAAGCTGTAGGCAAAACGGTCGCGATAGCGATAGCTCTGAATGACAAGGTAACTCTCCGCATGGCGCAGCTCGTCCCGAATCGGAATCAGCTCATGTCCGCGGCTGATGCTGATGCGGAAGAGACGCGCCAACGCGCTGATCATCCGGACGGCATCCTCGTTTTTCCCCTGCTCACACATCCACTGAATCGAATCCAGCGTGTTGTAGAGAAAATGCGGGTTGATCTGCGCCTGCAGCGCCTTCAGCTCGGTCTTGCGGAGCGAAAGCTCCTCCGCCTTGATCCGCGCCATCAGCCCCTGCACCATGCCCACCATGTGCCCGAAGGAATCCGACAGTGTCTGCAGTTCTGCGACCGGCTCGCGCATCGGCGCATAGGTATAGGTCTCCGCCGCGCGCTCAAACGCCTGCATGGCGCGCACGAGGCGGTTGACCGGGCGATTGACGATGCGGGCATAGAGCAGCACCGTCGCCGCGGCGATCAGCACGCAGCAGAGCAGCACCGCCGCCACAAAGCGGACGACCGCCTGACGGCGCGAGGCTGCCAGCTCGTCCGTATAGCTGACGCCGACCACGCGCCAGCCGTCCGAGAGGGTGGAAACCGAGCGGATTGCATCGTCAAAAACATGCGCGCCGTCGGCAAGGTGCAATACCTCCTCCACATTTTCGCTGCGAATGCCGGCATAGAGCATCTGCTGCTGCGGGTGGTAGACGGTTTCGCCGTCCCGGTCAATCACATAGCAATAGCCGTGCTTGCCGTAGCCGACATTGTCGATATACTGCGCAATGCCCGAGAAGCTGAAATCCACGGCAATGGCAATTCTCTCGCCGAACGCCGCGGCATCCAGCCTCCGCGTCAGCGTGACGACCCACGGATAGTCCGCCTCATACAGATTGCCGACATGCGGCAGCGAAATGACGCATGCGTCGCCCGCGTCAAAGGCGCGCGCGTCGAAGGACAGGCTGCCCGCCGCGGCAGACTTCACCTGCCGGTCGCCCGCCGAGCACACCGCAAGGCTCCCGTCCGCGCGCCAGAGCATGACCGCCTCCACATCGGTGTAGAGCCGCACGGCAACATCCAGTTCCCTCGCGCTGCCGAGGCTGTCCGCCGTGACCTCGGCGGCGATGCGGTTCAGTTTTTCTTCCATATTGGAAAGGTAGTTTTCAAGGGCGGCGGCGGTCTGCCTTGTCGCCTGCTCCGCGCGGGTGGCGGTATCCGCCGTCATCGCCTGCCCATAGACGGCGATAAAGCTGACGGCGCCCACCGCCACAAAGACGGCGGCAGCCACACCGAGCAGCGCAACGGTCAGCGCCGAGAGCCCGATGTGCCGTGATTTGTTAGCTTTCATCCGTACTCCTGCTGTTCTCTCTCATTTTATTCGGCGATATGCCGTAATGCTTCTTGAAGCAATAGCTGAAATAATGCTGGTCGCTGTAGCCGCAGCGCTCGGCAACCTCGAGAATCTTCATCGTCGAGCAGACGATGAGGTCGTAGGCATGCCGCATCCGGCAGGCGGTGAGCAGCGAGATGAAGTTCTCGCCCTTGTTCTTCTTGATGAGGGCGCTGAGGTAATTCGGGCTGACGGCGAGGCGGGTGCTGACATCGGTCAGCGTGAGCGTCTCGTCGGCATAATCCGACTCGATGATCGCCACGGCGCGGTCACAGAGCAGCTGTGAGCTCTGCGTGCGATAGCCCGAGATGATCCTACGCGCATCCAGGCACAGGCGGCGCAGCTCGTCCCGCATCGTTTCGCTGCGCTCGGCAAGCCCGACGCGCGCGCAAATGGGGTTGTCCGCGACAAGCGCGGTCAGCGCCTCCTTCTGCGAGACGGTGCTGACCGTGCGGTAGACCGTCGCCAGGATCTGAATGACGAGATAGTCGCTGCTGCGCTGGCTCGGCTCGCGGCACAGCTCATCGAGAAAAGCTGCAAGTGCCTCCTCGGTGCCGACCTTGAGCAGCTCCTCCAGGCGGAAGACCGACTTTTCAATGTATTCATACTCGTTCTTCGAGCCGCGCTCCTGGTCGGTGATGTACCGCAGTGGGGTCGCACCCTCTGTGGAATAGCGGCGCGCCGTGACCGCCTCAAAATAGGCGGCGGCGCTCTGCGACACCGAGGTGAACAGGCGGCTGATACCGACCGTGCAGGTTTCGTCGTAGAGTTTGGCGGCGCTCTGCACAAGATCCTGCATCGCGATGCGGAAGTTCTCGCTGTTGTCCTTGTCGGAGTAGGCGAAAATCACGATTCTGCCGTTGACGAGGAAGACGCAGACCGAAATGTACTTGGATAGGATCGCCTCGGTGAGCGCAATGTGCCGCGTCGCCGTGCGGTTCTCGCCCGCCTTGCTTTTGAATTTCGCCACGGCGACGCAGAAGCGTTTCGGCGGCGTCTCAAACAGTCCGATTTCGGCGGCGCGGGCATAGAGCGCCGCATCGCTCTCAAAATCGTCGCTGGTGCCGAGCAGGAGCGGCAGCAGAAACTCGGTCGTCGCCAGCCGCTTTTCCACCCGGGGATCTGTGGCCGCATGGCGCAGTTCCTCGAGGCGTGCATCCATCTTTTCACGGATGTGGAGCAGTTCCTCGGACAGTTCTGCGGCGGAGATGGGCTTGAGCAGATAGCGGATGACATTGTAGTTGATGGCTTCCTGCGCGTAGCCGAAGTCGTCATAGCCGCTGAGGAAAACGATCTGCGTCGCGGGGCAGACCTCGCGCACCCGCCGCGCCAATTCCAGCCCGGTCATCAGCGGCATGCGGATGTCGGTGATGAGCAGATCCGGCTCGTACTGCTCCACCGCCTCCAGTGCTTCCACACCGTTCTCGGCGTCCGCCACGACGGAAAAGCCCAGCCCCGCCCAGTCAATCCGCGCAAGGATTGCCTGCCGCAGCTCGACCTCGTCATCCGCAAATACGACTGTGTACATACCATGCCCTCCGTCTTCTTGGTTACTACCTATTATTATATCGGAAAGCCGCAAAGTTTTCAACATAAAAAAACAGGCGGCGATGCCGTCTGCATTTTTATGTGAGGAAAGTGCAAACCCGTAGAGAGCGACCGTCGAATCACCCGTCGCGTCTGGCGGGCGTCGGATGGTCGCCCCTACAGGTTTGTGCGCTTTTACACCTCCGGGTTGGTCCGCACGCCGCAAGGCTCGTAGGGGGAATCGCCGACCACGGTCGTACCGTAGATCTCGCCGTCCGTGCCGAAAGCATATTCAACGCGCACCGACGGCACAAAATGATTGTCGTCGGCAAAATACTGCACGGTGAGCACATGCCGCCCGTCCGTCTCTGTGCGATGCGCTAAAAGCACGGAATAAAAGCCGCCGCCGAGGCTGCCGGCATACACCCATCGGCGACCGTCCTCGTCCGCCGTCGAAATCTTCCCGACAAGCGACCGCGGAAAGCCGAACAGCCGCTCGGCAAGGTCGGCAAAGGTGTCCTCCGCCATCACAGCGCTGTTGCCGTAACGGTCAACAATGTAGTTTACCGGAAGCCAATAGAAATTTTCCTCATTCCATGCGCCGTATGCGGGGTAGTTCCAGACATAGCAGGAAGTGAGCAGTGCATAATAGGTCTCGGAGCAGGACTCACAGCCCTCTCCCGCCGCGGGATATGCCGCGTCACGCGGGTCGTCACCGAGGAAGGTCATCATCGGGTCGCGCAGCTCTTCAACCAACGTCTCATACGTTCCGGGCGGCAGGGTGTCCAGCCCCGAGGAATCGACGGTGAATGTGAACGACAGTGTGCCTATGCTGCTCCCTTCCTCCGGTTCGAGACGCGCGATGCGATAGTCCGAAATCTGCACCGTGTCAAACTCGGCAATCCCGGTGGTGTTCTCCCCGAGAAATCTGCCGAAGAAGGCGCGCATATCGTCGGAATAAGCGCCGTCCGCATTCAGTTTGTCCCAGTCCGCAAGCGAGGTGATCGCATCCCCGGATGCGGGTTCGGTCGTTTCGGTCGTTTCGATTGTTTCAGAGGTCTGCGCGGCAGGCTCCGTCTGTGTCGTCAGCGAAGTCGGCAAATCGGTTGCGGGCGCGTCCGAATGCATCGGCTGCTCCCCGCCGCAGGCGGCGAGTGCCGCCGCAAGCGCGGCGACGGTCAGTGTAAGTAACAGTTTTTTTTGCATGGTATCCCTCCCATTCACCCTGTATATCGTCAGTTTCCCTGTATGGTTTCAGTATAGCACAAATGGGAGAAAGTGTCAAGCATGCGTGCCGCCGACGATGTCGCAGTACGCGCCGGAGGTCACACGCCAGACCAACGCATAGAGCGCGGCGAAGACTGCAAAGCTCACCCCCGTGGTAGCAGCAAACAGCCCGGTGTTGTACATGCCGAAGAGCGTGAGCAGTTTGGCGATCATCGGGAAGGCGCAGGCGAGGTGCACCCCTGCCAGGAGCAGCGGCAGGAAGAACACGGTCAGCATCTGTGAGTTGACGCTCTGCCGAATCTCCCGTGCGGTCATGCCGACCTTCTGCATAATGGCAAAGCGCGACGCATCCTCCGCCGCCTCGGTGATCTGCTTGTAGTACAGAATCAGCACGGCAGCGCAGATAAAGACCGACGAGAGCAGAATGCCGAGGAAGAACATCCCGCCGAACGAACCGTAGAAGTCCCCGCGCGCCACCGCGCGGCTGTCGCAGAAGAATTGCGCATAGCCGTACTGTTCTTTTGCTTCATCCGTTCTGAACCGCCGCAGCAGCGCGCGCCAAAGCGCGGTCTGCGCATCGTCGTCCGCCGCCGTGTCAAAGGTGCAGATATAGCGCGCGTTGCCGTTTTTCGGATAAACGGTAAAGTTCTCCCGGAAATCGATCGGCTCGGCGCCCGCGTCCGCCGCCTCGGCAAGCACAAGGGCGCGTAAAGCGTCGGTATCCGCTGCAGCTGCGTCCGTTTCCTCGTCGTCCCAGAACACAAATTCAACGCGCATATCCTCGGGATAACGGGTGCGCACGACATCCTCCTCGCCGAAATAGAGGCAGGTGGTGGAAGAAATCATCACCAGCACCATCGTGGCGAGAATGCAGACCGAGGCAAGCCCCGCACCGTTCCGTTTCATACGGAACGCCATCGAGGAGACCGAGACGAAGTGCGCAGGCTTGTAGTAATACCGCTTGTTCCTTTGCAGCAGGCGGCAGAGCAGTACCGAGCCGGCAATAAACACAAGATATGTGCCCACAATGACCATCAGCACCGCAAGGAAGAACAGCCCGATGGCGGCAATGGGGTCTTTGATGGTGATTGCCAGCGCATACGCGCCGCCGAGCAGCAAAAGGCCGAGCACGCCGAGGACAGGATTGGCGCGCGGCGGCTTCTCGCCGAGGCTCTCGCTCTTGGTGAGCGTGACGGTGTCGGCAAGACCGATGCGGCGGAGTGAGTCGAAAAACAGCAGAAGGAAGATGACGCCGAAGATGGCGACCGTCTCGCCAAGCCCCGCTCCCGACAGGCGGAGGCTGTAGTTCACTGTGCCGCCCGTGATGCGATAGAGTCCCAGCTCCGCCAGCTTGGCAAGCGCCGCGCCCGCGAGGAGACCTATCGAGAGCGACAGGACAAAGGAAAAGAGCGTTTCCCAGAAGAGGATGGAGGCAAGGCTGCGCTTGCCCATGCCGAGCACGCTGTACAGCCCGAATTCGCGCCCGCGCCGCCGCGTGAGAAAGGCGTGCGTGTAGAACAGGAACAGCGCCGCGAACGCCGCGATGACAAAACTGCCGAGCTGCAGAATGGCGCGCAGCGTTGCGCCGCCGGAAATTTGGTCAAGCCCGGCATCACCCGCGAGGAAGAAGAGAATATACTGCACCGCGCTCACACCCGCGGCGGTCAGCAGAAAAGGGAGATAAAACCGCCGCTCACGGCGGATGCCGTCTGCGGCAAGGCGAAGATACAGTGCTCTCATTCGGCAGCCCCTCCCGCGGCAAGCAGCGTCAGCGTATCGCTGATGCGGCGGTAGAACTGCTCGTCGCTGCCGTCGCCGCGATAGAGCTGGTGGAAGACCTCGCCGTCCCGGATGAAGAGCACGCGCCCCGCCGTGCTTGCCGCGCGCACCGAGTGCGTCACCATCAGAATCGTCTGCCCGAGGCGGTTGATTTCGCCGAAGAGGCGCAGAAGCTCGTCGGTCGCCTTGGAATCGAGCGCGCCGGTCGGCTCGTCGGCAAGCACCAGCTTCGGCGCGGTGATCAGCGCGCGGGCGACGGCGCAGCGCTGCTTCTGCCCGCCCGAGATCTCATAGGGGTATTTTTTGAGGATGTCGGTGATGCCGAGGCGTCCTGCCACAGGGAGCATCCGCCCGTTCATCTCCTTGTACTTCTTCCCCGCCAGCACCAGCGGCAGGTAAATATTGTCCTCCACGGTCAGCGTGTCGAGCAGGTTGAAATCCTGAAAAACAAAGCCGAGGTTGTCGCGGCGGAAGGCGGCAAGCGCCGCGTCGCCGACGGCGGAAAGCTCGCGCCCGTCCAGCACCACGCTGCCGCCCGTCGGCTTGTCAAGCGCCGCTAAAATATTCAGCAGCGTGGTCTTGCCCGAGCCGGATTCGCCCATCACGGCGACATATTCGCCCGCATCCACCTTGAAGGTGACATTTTTCAGCGCCTCCACTTTGCCGCCGCCAAAGCGCGGGACATAAACTTTTTTCAGATTGTTGACTTCAAGCATATACATGAAACATTCCTCCGTTCATGTCCCCATTTTAGCAGAAGCGGGAAATGTCCCGCCATCGTTTCGGCTTACATTTCCCGCAAAGTCCTTACAGTTTTGTAAGATTTATTCCATCCGTGACCGTTTCTGCGTAAAATCCAGCGTCACCGTCGTGCCGACGCCGACCGTCGAGGTCGCCGTAAGCCCCACGCCGAGCAGGTCGCACACGCGACGGCAGAGATACAGCCCGATGCCGCTGGAATGCGCGTCGGTGCGCCCGCTCCCGCCCGTGTAGCCCCGCTCAAAGATGCGCGGCAAGTCCTCGGGCGCAATGCCGATGCCGCTGTCCGCAATGGACAGCTTGCAGGGGGCCGGCGAAAAGATGCGCACGCCGCCCGTGCGCGTGTACTTAAGCGCATTGGAGAGCAGCTGCTCAAGCACAAAGGAGAGCCACTTTGCATCCGTGACCGTCACGATGCCGGTCCCGGCAATGTCTACCGTGAGGTGCTTTGCGATAAACTCGCCCGAGAAGCGCTTGACCGCCTCGCGCACGAGCGGGTCAACCGCCGTCTCGCGGAAGACATAGTCTCCCTTGGCATCGTCCAGCCGCAGATAGGTCATCACCATATCCGCATACCGCTCGGTGCGGGCAAGCTCCACGCCGAGCGTCCGCGCCGCGGGACTGTCCTCGCCCGCCAGCGTCAGCCGCATGGCGGCAAGCGGCGTCTTGATCTGATGCGCCCAAAGCGTGTAGTATTCCATCATGTTGTCATAGCGGCTCTGTGCCGCCATCTCATCGACATCAGCGCCTGCCGCAGGCGGACAATCACTGCCGCAGCATCTGCCTCCGCCACCGTCTCGGGGGGCGGCAGTTCGCTTTGCCGCGCGGCGGCAGGCGCGTACAGATGCCGCCAGACCTTGTGCCGCCGCACCGTCCCCGCATAGTCGATCGCCAGAAGCAGCAGGCCGAGCGCCGCGCAAAGCCCGGCCGGGTACAGCACGGCGCGAAGCGGCAGCCGGTAGAGATAGAAGGACGCCGCCAGCAGACAGGCGAACATAAAAAATACCGAAATCACAGTCCTGCGCGACCGCAGCCATTTTTGAAAAATCCGCTCTTCTTCCATTCTTCTTCTCTCTTTTTACTGTATCATGTAGCCGACACCGAATTTGGTGGTGATGAACGACGTCAGCCCCGCCGCATCCAGCTTTTTGCGCAGGCGCGCCACGTTGACGGTCAGCGTGTTCTCATCCACAAAGGCGTCGGTCTCCCACAGGCGCTCCATCAGCCGCTCACGGCTGACGACCTTGCCCTTGTTTTCAAGGAGGCAGGCGAGGATGCGGTATTCATTCTTGGTCAGCTCGATTTTCTGCCCGTCATAGCTAAGCGATTCGCTGCCCGTGTCGAGCATGGCGCCGCGATGCGCAAAGAACGCCGCCTGCGGCGCGAGGTCATAGCTGCGGCGCAGGAGGGCGCGCAGCTTTGCCATCAGCACGCTGCCGTCAAAGGGCTTGGCGATGAAATCATCCGCGCCCATCTCCATCGCCGTGACGATGTTCATGCCGTCCGACGCGGAGGAGATGAACACGATCGGCACATTGGAGAGCTTCCGCAGCTCGGCGCACCAGTGATACCCGCTGAAAAACGGCAGTGAAATGTCAATGAGCACGATATGCGGCGCGAAGGCGGCGTATTCGGTGAGGACGGCGCGAAAGTCCGAGACGATGTGCGTCTCCATCTCCCATGCGGCAGCCAGCTTTGCCACCGCCGCGGCGATGGCGGCGTCGTCCTCGATAATCAGCAGTTTGTACATGCGTTCCTCCGTTGCGGATGTTGTCAGTCTTTCCTTTACTATATCAAAAAATGACTTTGGGGTCAAGCGCCCGCCCGACCCCAAAGCCTTAAGATTCGATTAAACCGTCACAGCGCGGCAAAGCGTTCCGCACCGCGCGTGCGCAGCCAGCGGTAAAGCAAGAAGCAGAGCGCCGCCGTCAGCGCGGCAAACACCGCCGCGAAGACCGCAAACGGCACAAGCGCGCCGAGGAACAGCGCACCGAGCACAAAAAGCGCGGCATAGCCCCAACCCGAGAAGATCGCCAGCAGCACGCTGCCACTCTGCTTGATGGGGATGATTTCGCTTGACCAGACAAGGTTGGCGTTTCGCACGCCGAGCGTCAGCCCGAACAGCGCCGAAAGCAACACATAAAGCTGCGGCAGCACCACAAGGGCGACCGCCGCCGCAGGCGACGGACGCAGCACGAGCAGCGCCGAGACCGAGGCAAACAGCACCGACGGCGCCGTGAGAATCAGCTGCACCATGAGTTTTGCGCGGAGCACCGTCCACGGGTGCACGGGTAGCGACTGCGCAATCCAGAGGTTCTTCCCCTCCAGCGAAACGCTCGGCGTTGCCATATCGTTCATGGACGCGAGGGCGCAGATGCAGCCGATGGCAATCGCGGCGGGAAAGTCGGTGTCCCACGCAAACCACGAGGAAACCACATCGCGCACCGTCTCACAGCGAATCAGCAGGTACACAGCGCCGATAGGCAGCATCAGCGTGCCGAGCCCGCAGTTGAGCATATAGTTGGGGCTGGACACGAAGCGGGCAAACTCCTTTGCCAGCATCGCGCGCGCAGGTGTGCGGCGCACGGCGGCACGCTCTCTGTAGCGCGCCTTTGCCGTGCCGCCCTTCGCCGTGGCGATTGCGATGAAGCTGCGGTCCAACAGGAAAAAGGTCAGCGCCGTGAGCGCAAGGACCGCGGCAGTGACGACAAGCACCGCCATGCCGTCCCCCTCGCCGACGCGCCCGAGCAGATAGAGCGGGTAGGCGCTGCCTTTGATTGCCGTGCCGACGGTTGCCATATTTTCAATCAGCGCGTTGATGATGGCGCTCGCACGGAAATAGAAGAAGTAGTACGCGCCGAGGAAGACGAGCGAGAGGAGCACCGTGAGGAAACTCTTGTTTTTCAGTTTTGCGCTGATTTTCGCCACGACAAAGCCGAGCGCGCAGGTCAGCACCAGCACCACAAGCGAGATGAGCAAGACCAAAAGAAGCGCGCCGAGCACAGCGCCCGCCGTGGGCTTTGCAAAGAAGAAATACACCACAGCCCCCGGAATGAGGATAATGCCCGCAAACAGCAGGCCGAGCAGATAGGTGCCGAGCAGGCGGGACGCGAGAATGTACCGCACCGGGATCGGCAGGGAGAGGAGCAGGTCGTTGTCCTTCGCCATGTACAGCCCCGAAAAGGTGTTGAACACGCTGCCGAACACGCCGAGCGCTGTCGCCATCAGCGAAAACAGCACAAAATACAGCCAGCCGTAGCCTGCCGGTATGAGCGCCGCGCCGAGCGTGAAGGCAAGCATCGTGAAGATGCCGCCGAGAAAGCCGACCACGAGCAGCGCGTACAGCGCGATGTAGAGTGCCGCCGCGCCCTTTGAGCGCATTTTACCCTTCTTCGCGTCGTAGAAGAAGCCGCGGTTCAGCTCATAGAGCTGTTTTCTGAGAAGTGTGCCGAGCATCATTCACCCTCCAGTTCGAGGAAGACCTCTTCCAGACTGTCGTCGCCCTTGACCTCCTCCCTCGTGCCGGAGCGGATCAGGCGGCCGCCCTTGATGATGGCCACCTTGTCGCAGAGCTTTTCCGCGACCTCGAGGACATGGGTGGAGAAGAAAATCGCGCCGCCCGCGTCACACAGCTCGCGCATCATGCCCTTGAGCAGGTGCGCCGCCTTCGGGTCAAGGCCGACAAACGGCTCGTCCATGATGACGAGGCGCGGCGCATGCAGCCAGGCCGCGATGATCGCCAGCTTCTGCTTCATGCCGTGCGAATACGCCGAGATCGGCTGTGCAAGATCGGCGGTAAGTTCAAAGAGGTCGGCGTACTTTTTGATGCGCGCCGTGCGGTCTTCGGCCGATACACCGAAGACATCGGCGATAAAGTTCAGATACTTGATGCCCGACATGAAGTCGTACAGATCCGGGTTGTCCGGAATGTAGGCGATCTGCTTTTTGCAGGCAAGCGGGTCGCGCTTTAAGGAAACGCCGCCGACCGTAATCTCGCCTGTATCAAATGCGAGAATGCCGACCGCCGCCTTCAGCGTGGTGGTCTTGCCCGCGCCGTTGTGCCCGATGAAGCCGTAGATTTCGCCGGGCGCGATGTGAAGCGAGAGGTCGTCCACCGCCTTTTTGCCGCCGTAAAATTTCGTCAGATGTTCGATATTCAGCATAATTTACTCCGTAAAAACTTGTTTTCCTTATTTGTCCGTGACGGTCAGACTGCCGCTGACGGTGGAAACCGCGGCGGTGCAGCCGCCCTCTCCGAAGACGGACGTGCCGCCCTTCACGCGGTAATCGTCGCAGTGCAGGCTGCCGCTGACCGTCTTATAGCGGAAGGTCGCACCGATCGCCGTCGGGACGGTCAGCCGGACGGCGCCGCTGGTCGTGTCAATGTCCACGTCCGCCGCGGCGGCAAGCCCGAGCTTCACACTGCCCGAAACCGTCGATACATCGACCGTCCGCGCTTCAAGCTGCTCTGCGTCGACCGCGCCCGACACCGTACCCACATGCAGGGCATCCGCGCGGGTCTCGCCCGCAAGGTCGACCCTGCCCGAGGTGCTGCCCAAATGCAGGTCGGCAGCCGTCACATCCGTAAGTCCGACCGCGCCCGAGGTGCTGCCCAAATGCAGGTCGGCAGCCGTCACATCCGTAAGTCCGACC
>ENA-UONV01002744-UONV01002744.1-human-gut-metagenome-genome-assembly--contig:-CS4-NODE-2744-length-12616-cov-5.862670_pt1 | contig 12616 bp, 8 predicted proteins | sample MGYA00242461_ERZ724008 | MGnify/ENA metagenome assembly ERZ724008 | reverse complement strand
TGCCATTTTTGCAGGTAATACCATGCTGCATGTAGTACATTGCTAAAACATGAACACACATTTTTAATAATTATATACGATAAATTATTTTATGCCAACATAGTGTATGTTAAAAATGTATTTTAAGAGGCGCTGCTAAATAGGTGTTTCTAATTGACACTGATATAATGCAAAATAACCTGCACCACATTCTGCCCCCTGCAATAACACACAATATATCAATAGTCATTTAAGGAGATAAAAAATGAATCCAGCCAAATTATTCCAGTTAAAATCATCATGGGACCGTTTCACGGCAGCCCATCCGAAGTTTCCGATGTTCCTTCGCGCAGTATCGGGAAGCGATGTCATAAAGGAAGGTACAATTATAGAGGTTAATATTACAACCGCAGATGGACGCAGTTTTTCCACAAATGTGAGGCTCACTCCTGAGGATATGCAGTTGTTTTCGGATGTAAAGGATACAGTAAAATAGCTTCGGATGTTTCTGCACCAGCCTTAATATTAAACAGGGATGTATGAATCCACACTATTGAAGATTCATACATCCCTGTTATCTTATATTTCCGTATCAGCACACAAAAGTAAATGACTTCAAATCTGCTGCTCCTGTACCTGAATATTCCAGATATATCGAATGTACACCATCGGGTATCGTAATTTTTATCTCGTTATACTCCCATATATTCGCATTATCGATTGGAATACTTGAAAGCACATCCCCATCCCATGTAGTCTTTATTTTAACATTTCCATGAGCATAGCCTCTGGTCTTAATTCCAAATGCGGTAAGACCCTTACAGTCAAAATACTTGAAGCCGATAACCGAACCATCACATAGGTTTGTAATATATGCCGGCTCAATATCTCCATCACGGCCATCCTGCATAATATATGGATGTCCAGCTCCTCCTACATACATCTGCTCATCGTTTGTAAAAATATTGCATGCAATAAATGAAGGATACTCTCCCTCCCCCTTCAATGGTCCATCGTTAAGACCGCATGAGGTCATCTCTGCCTGAATTATCTTTTCACCATCAAAGCTTAGCTTCTCTGCACAGCCCTGCCTTGAATACCATGTATTGTTAGTATGCCTGTGATAGAATATATACCACTCACCTTCTATCTCTACAATGCTGCCGTGATTATTTGCTCCGAATGCTGCCGGCTTAGCTGCAGGCTTATATGAATCAATACCAATGTCACAGTTGCTTACAATCACCCCTCCGTATCTGAAACCTGACAACGGATTATCGCTCACCGCATAGCACAATTCATGCATTACAACCGAAGAATATATAAAATAATATAGACTGCCTTTTTTTCTTATTGATGAGGCTTCAAAAAACTCATGACCTTCAAAGCCTGTGCCATCGCTGTATGAACCACTCGGTACTACAAACACAGGTTCTGTTATTACTGTGAGCATATCCTTGTCAAGTACCATTCCCATAGAGCCGTGACGCGATTTATCCTTGCCGTTGCAAAATCCCGTATAAAGATATGTCTTGTCACCCTCCGTGAGCACTCCCGGATCAAACTGCGGCTCATCACCTGGTCTTTCGCCAATTCTTAGTCCATCCTTATCCCTGACATAGCCGTAAAAAGCGTATGGTCCCTGTGGTCTGTCTGCCACTGCTACAGAAACGACCGATACCTTATCAAGCACATAATACAGATAGTATCGACCATCCGGTCCTATTGTCACATCAGGTGCATACAGACACATTCTCCCATCGGTGTTGAGCGGATCCTGTGTTTTCCGGTAAATAACTCCTTCATAATGCCAGTCTCCAAGATTATCTATTGGTGCAGACCAGCATACATAATCTCCAAGACAAAATACATGTCCGTTATACATGTCATGTGAACCATATATATATACCCTGCCGCCAAACACATATGGTTCCCCGTCAGGAATATATTCCCATGATGGAAGATATGGGTTAAAAGCTTGTTTTTTCATTTAACTATCTCCTATCTCTTTTTCTTTCCTGCTTAATCCTATACATCATCTTATCCGCCGTCCTGATATAATCCTCCATCACCATTTGTGGTTCATCAGGTGACGAAATGATATGCCCTATACTCGCCGATAATGCCGCAGGAAGCATGCCTGAGCTGTTGTAAGCATCTATCTTTTTTTCTATCTGTTTCTGAATATTTGCTGCCTCATCCTCATTATCACAACTTCCCATAAGCAGAAATTCATCGCCGCCATATCTAAGACAGAAAAACGAACTATCAGGCTTCACGTCATTTAATATTAGTGCCATCGCTTTGATAGCAGCATCCCCAACCTCGTGACCATAGGTATCATTTATCTTCTTAAGCCCATCCATATCAGCAAACAGAAACAGAGTGTGCCTGCCCTTTCTGCGATTTTTCTCAAATAATATTGCCCCTACATGTTGAAGTGCAAATCGGTTGTAAATTCCTGTCATTACATCATACATGTAAAGATGTGCCAGCTTCTTATTAAGCTCACGGATACAGATGCTCTGCCTGATAGTCTCAAGAGCTGTATTTAACACACTCAACCAGTAATACAGGCTTCCATTCTCAATATATTCAATTCCATTCTCCATAACACAATATCCGAACTGACGCCCATTATGGTGAAGCGGCATAAACACTATAATATGTGATTTCTCTTTTTCATCAATAAAGCCATCAGGTATAAGCTTAGACGTGACAAATGAAACAGGTCTGTTGTCCGTACTTTTTTTATTGAGCAGAACCAGCATATTTTCGGGATATTCCAATGAGGGTGCTTCCTGCGCGTCTGCAGCAACAGCTTCATCATCTATTCCGTATGACGGCTCCACACCATTTTCCTTATATTGACTTTCGTCTATGAGCAGACAGAAATTATCAATCTTAAAATTGTTAAGTTCCCACCACAGCTTGACTGCAAAATCTTCAAGAGAGGGTGCTGTCATAAGCCGTGTCTGCATATAATTAATCTTACGCCTTATATCCTCATTCGTGTACAGGATATCAAATATCTCTTTTTTTCTGTGCCTTTGTGTCACTCCATATGGTACACAGCCGCAGCTCTCATTTGGCATATATTCATGTGTGCTGTACTCATTTTTAGGATATATCCCACCAGCCAGCAGCCCAATCATCCTGTCAACACACTGCCTGCCAAGTTCCTCATCGCAGCGCTTAACGCTTGCAAGTCCGGGAATATTGCTCTGTGCCCTCAGCGTATTGTCAAAGCCTGTAACCCTCATATCCTCAGGCACCTTATAGCCACACTGCTCTAACCTGCTTATAAACCCTATCGCCATCATATCATTGGCACACACAACCGCATCAGCCAGCAGGCAGCCTCTGTCTGCAAAATCATTAAACGCCTTCTCGCCATCAGACTCACTGAACGAATAATCTCCCATCCGCCTTGTCTCAGGCTCTATTCCGTGCCGCCTGAGAGTATCGCAGAAAGCCTGCCTTCTCTGCATTGCCTCCATATTCGCTGCCGGACCTCCGATATAGTTAAAAACCCTGCACTTATGAACCTCTATAAGATGTTCAACCACATCCGACATAGCCGCATAGTTATCCGTTCCCAACATACACACACCGTCTATTTCCTGCTCCACACTGATACATGGTATGTTCCTTTCCTTAAGCTGTCCCACAAGCTTAACAACCCTCTCTCTTGAAGCAATATTGTTGGAAATAATGACGGCACCGTCAAAGTTAGACTTCAGAGCAAGCTCGAAGATATTGTATTCACAGTCATTATACTCCTTCTCACCATGGAAGCCTCCATAGTTGTTAAAGATATATAGACTGTTGCCTGTTTCTCTTGCCCGCCTGCTCATTCCACGCAGAAACTCTCCGATGAGCTCTGCATTCCACGCCGTAGAAAAAACAGCAATCCTTTTACCCATGCTAATCCCCATTTCTTTGGCGCTCTGTCAATCCATTGACAAACCGCCATCCACAATTAAAAAATATCCGCTCCTGTAAATTCACATATCGAACTTATCTATTAAAATATATTTTATATTATCGCCAAATCGTTTACTAACAATATATTGCTAATCAGTGGGTAGAAATTGCGGTTTTACAGCATATTTCTCAACGGCATGATAAAAAGCGGCATGCAGCCTAATAGCCGCATACCGCCTCATCACAATGTATGTGATTATAATATATAGTTTACCCACACACTCATCTCGCCCTCACCTCGGTTGTTCCATGCATAATACGGAACATACATCAATTTCACATCCTTATAATCAGGCTTTTTAAGCGTGGTATATAACGGAGCAGTTTTCGTCTCTGCGTCAACGTCTGGGGAATCGCAGACGTTAATCAGCTTCTTTCCATCAGTCCGCAGCGCAGCCACATCCGTACCGGCAATATTCATCATAACCGTCTCAGGCTTAGCTGCCGCGCAAACGCTGAGGGTATGAAGGTCTGTTCCGTTGTCTGCCTCCTCAAGACAATAGATGAACGGTCCGCGGCGAAGTGCCGTCTTATTTATATCCTCGCGTACCTCATTGTTGGCAGCAATAAATTCCGGCTCCATTGAGAGTTCAAGCCTGACTGTATCCCCCTTCCTCCAGTCATGCGCTATATATAAATATCCGTCCCTAAGCTGTGCGCTGTTCTCATCAAGCTCTCCGGTGACACCGCTCACCTTGAAGCTTCTGCTCCACTCCGGTATGCGGATTGCAAGGCTTCCATGTACACTCTGCTCATTGGTGCACGAGTATACCGTGGTTCCCTGCCATGGCATATCTGTAGTGACCTCAAAGCTCAGCTCTTTTCCATTGACAGCCTTTTTCACACTTCCTCCTACGAAAAGGTGTGCAAAAAGTGTATCCTCATTCTCTGTATAGGCATACATGGCAAGTGAGCTTAAAAGCCTTGCAATGTTAGGAGGGCAGCATGCGCAGCCGAACCATTTCTGGCGGATTGGTTTTACATGAAATTTTCTGGCATCCTCATGACATGCCTTCGGATATACCTCCAATGGATTTACATAGAAAAAGCTTTTTCCGTCCGCCGCCATTCCTGCAAGGACTGTATTGTAAAGCGCCCTTTCCATAACATCCGAAAATCTTCTGTCCGGCTTTATCTCAAGCATTCTTCTGGCAAAGAACACAAGACCGATGGCTGCACAGGTTTCAGAGTAAGCCGTATCATTAGGCAGGTCATAGTTAAATGAAAATGCCTCACCTAAATGCGTCGCACCGATTCCCCCTGTCACATACATCTTCTTCTGTGTGATATTGTTCCACAGCTTAAGACATGCCTCATAGAGTGCGTCATCATCATCCACTCTCGCGACATCTGCCATTCCGGAGTACAGATATACTGCACGCACCGAATGTCCTAATGCCTCATCCTGCACGCGCACAGGCAGGTGCGCCTGATGGTAAAAATGGCGGAGCTCATTCTCATGTCCCTTCTTCACAACCTCAGGGTGCTCCTCATCAAAATAATACGGTCTTGTTCCTCTCTGGTTTATAAAAAATTCTGCAAGCCTTCTGTATTTTTCTTCACCTGTCACATCGTACAGTCTCATAAGCGCCATCTCGGCAATCTCATGGCCAGGATAGCCCTTCTTCTTTCCCTCTTCCTCACCGAAGCAGTCATATACATAGTCTGCAAATCTGCGCGCTGCGTTCAAAAGCTTATCCTTTCCTGTAGCCTCATAGTATGCGACCGCACCCTCAGTAAGGTGTCCGAAGCAATAGAGCTCATGGTTATCGCGGAGATTCGTGAACACCTTCGACATGTCATTTATTATATAATATGTATCAAGATAGCCGTTATCCTGCTGTGCCGCACATACTATGTCGATTGCCCCATCCGCTATGCGCTCAAGCTCCTCATCCGGATGCTGCGTAAGAGAATATGCGACCGCCTCAATCCACTTGGAAAAGTCGCTGTCCTGAAACAGGAATCCATAAAATCTGTCCTCTAGATGTTCCATGTCCTGCGGTAGTGTCTCAAAGGTATCAAGAGGCCATACCTTATCCTGATATTTATCACCCAGCTCACGTCTGTCCTTCGTAATTTTTCCCGCCACCTTGAAATTTCTCATGCAGAAGCTCGGTGCTGCGCCTTCCACCTTGTCATTCAATGCGTCCCACTGGTATGGAATAACCTCTTTTCTTACAAGCTCCATCTTCTCCTTCCAGAACTTGTCATTTACCTGAACATTTCTCAGTGATAATGGTTTTGTATACTGCTTCATAATCCCTCCATAAATTGTTTTTGCTTATTACAACCATGGCTTCATATTATCAGTTTGTTATAGGATAGTACATGCAAAAACCACATTAAAAAGTGAAAAAAGGTTAGATAAGAGTGCAGCTATACTTTAAGCTGTTCCCCACTTCCTCATGGATTACATTTCCTGCACGGCTCATATCCCATACTTATAAGCTCTTCCCTCGTTCCTGTATAATCCCATCTGTTTTCCGCATTTATCTGCCTGACTGATGAACACGATGGATAATGAAACTTCTTAGTGTTCATATTCGCAACATAGCCCCCGCCTGACTGCGTTGTCTCCTGTGCTGTCTCTTCTGTGGTGCTCTGTTGTGTTATCTCCTGTGTAGTCTGCAAATCATCCGCAAGCCGGCTGTCACCCGTCGCATAGTCTATTACAATTCCATCCTGTACATTGTAAATAAACATGCAGAAGCTTAACCCATCACCATCTCCAAGGCTTGCCGCCTCCATCAGGACCCCCTTTGCAACAAGATTATCCCCATCAAATATAGGTGTTACCCTGTACAACAGTTTCACACTCTCATCATACTTCAGAGTATCTAAAACCTGATTTTCAAGCTCCAGCATATCAAGATTCAGCTGTCTTGTTCCTGTAATAAGATTTCTTGTATCATCATTTATACCTGAAACAGCATACATGAGAAGATGACATCTGTTGTATAAATACATATCCGGTATAACCGATTTATCGTACTTTGCCGTGTGCCAGCCGCTCGGCTTAATATGTCCGATTTCTCCCCTTTCCTCCTCAGGCAGGGTCATGTAGGAAAACAGTCCTGCACATGTACCACACCTCCCCAGTTCATCCAGCTCCGACAGATAAATAAAGCTGTCCCCCGGATAAGCTTTTATTTTCTCATTGAAAAAAGGGACATTGTCATTGACCACATAGAAATCTGTCCCACTATATTCCGGTATGGAAAGGCTGCTGACATCTACCAGAACATCCTCTTCTGATAGTGCCTCACCGGTCGAAACGATGTCATCTGAGGTATCCGTGGGAGCCATTGTCTCTGTATGTGAAAACGGTTCCTTTATGGAGGCAGTATAATCCGGACTATCACACCCTGTAATTGTACACAACAAAAAAACTGATACTGCCAACATAATACTTCTCAGTTTTTTTGTATTTTTATTATCTTTTTCTATACTAACCTTAAATTCTCCGCCATGTTGTTCCAGCATTTCTCCAAAACACTTTTTTATGTGCATATTCCCATCTCCTCTGTATATACTTTTGCGTGTCTAGTATATCATCCGCAATTATTGACGACAATATAACGATATTGCATTTTTTATTAACAAATTATTATTTTGAATTTTATTTTTGTTAAATTTTTAATTATTATATACAATTATCACGCAACTATGTTATACTTTACATATATAGTGTATTAAAGTCGATACTTATATACATTAATATGCCTACTAAACTTAATTAAATTATTCAGAAAGGGGTATTAGAATGGGATTTTTGACAGGTAAGACAGCCATTATAACGGGCGGAGGAAGAGCCATCCTCAAGGACGGAAGCTGTGGTTCTATCGGTTACGGTATTGCGACAGCCTATGCTAAGGAGGGGGCAAATCTTGTAATCACCGGAAGAAATGTTAAGAAACTTGAAGAGGCAAAGGCAGAGCTTGAAGAGAAATTCGGTATCAAGGTTCTCCCTGTACAGGCAGATGTGAATGCCGGCACAGATAACGAAGCTACTGTTGCCAATGTTATCAGGCAGACAATTGATACCTTCGGACGTATTGATGTGCTCATCAACAATGCACAGGCATCCGCATCCGGTGTCACTCTCGCAGACCACACAACTGAGCAGTTCGACCTTGCTGTCTACTCCGGACTGTATGCCGCCTTCTACTATATGAAGGCATGTTATCCATACCTTAAGGAAACCAAAGGTTCCGTTATCAACTTTGCATCGGGCGCAGGTCTTTTCGGAAACTTCGGTCAATGTGCCTACGCTGCTGCCAAGGAGGGTATAAGAGGTCTTACAAGAGTAGCTGCTACCGAATGGGGGCCTGATGGAATCAATGTAAACATTGTATGTCCGCTCGCATGGACCGCACAGCTTGAGAACTTTGCAAATGCATACCCTGAGGCATTCAAGGCGAATGTCAAAATGCCGCCTATGGGACACTACGGAAATGTAGAGACAGAGATAGGCCGTGTATGCGTACAGCTTGCCTCACCTGATTTCAAGTTCATGACAGGTGAAACCCTTACTCTCGAAGGTGGGCTTGGACAGAGACCATAGTCTCTGCCCCCACTATATTACATACTTTTCAGAAATGTATATCATAACATCAGATGGTGTTGAATATCAAAACATCATCTGATTATTTTATATACTTATCAACATTCGCCGCATCGACCTTCTCAAAATCCACCCACACCTGATAGCCTGTATCCGATGTTCCGGCATAGTCCTTTATTGATTTTCCTGATGAGAGGAGCACCGCAACATCGACCGCCGCATTCGCCTGATTGACTGCATTCTGGCAGACTGTAAAGTCCATCTTTCCCTCTTTTACCAGCCGGCATGCATCGGCAGTGGCATCAACACCACAGACCACTATTGTGGCAGGGTCAATTCCGCATGCCTCCATTCCCGCTATCGCTCCGACTGCCATTGAATCATTATTACTAATTACACAATCCACAGTCCTTCCTGTGGAATTAAATATCTCAAAATACTCCTGTCCTAACTCCGGGCTCCAATCAGCATAGTCCTGAAAAAGATAATTAATCTTCTTGCCCGACTCATTGAGTACCCTCTTCGCTGCCTCAGTTCTGCCCTTTGTTGCGGAATGAGTCTTTTCACCCTGTAAAATCATTACATTTATCTCACTCTTACCCGACAGCTTGTCCAGAACATACTGTGCCTGATAGCTTCCCGCTACATTCTCATCGGAAGCAACATATATGTATTCATCCGCCTTCAGATATCCCTCATCAGGACAGTTGTTTACAAATATTACCGGCAGCCCATCTGCTGCCCTCTCAACCTGAAGCGCCGTATCTACATCTATAAGCCTGCATATTACCGCTGTATAGCCCTGGCTCTTAGCTTCCTTGACCTGTGCTACCTGCTGCTCTGCCGACTGCTCCGCATAGACGGTGTCATGTCCTATTCCCTGCTCATCGCATGCCGATTCCAATGCCGCTATCAGCATATCCCTGAAAGCATCTCCCTTAGCGCAGGTTGCTATAAGAATCCTGGCATCGCCTGTTGCTACTGTCCCTTTACCGCCTGAACACCCTGTCAATAATACAGCAAGCATTGACACACATAACAGCAAAGAGCATATCGATTTTCTTATATATTTCATATCGCAGTCCCTCCTATACTCTGAAAGAATTAATCTGGGTCATAAGCTTTTCCGATGTGTCGGCAAGCTTCCTTGCTGTCTCAGCTACCTTCTCACTGTCATCTGTAATATTCTTTGATTCGGAAGCGATATTTCCGGCATTTCGTGAAATAAGCTCCGCACTGGCTGCCTGTTCCTCCGTTATGGAAGCGACATTGGTAGATACATCCGCAACCTTTAACATATTGGCTGCCATGTCATTAACCACCCTGTTGGCATCTACAATATTATCATATATCGTATCAAATGTTGCCACTGCCTGATGTACAAGCCGGCTGCTGGTATTTATCTCATCGACGCTGTCCTTTGCCTTATCAACCGTCTCCCCTACCAGACTTGTGACCTCATTTATAAGTGTCTGAATCTTCTGCACAGACTGATTACTGTTCGTTGCAAGACTTCCTATCTCTGTGGCGACAACCGCAAAGCCCTTTCCTGCGTCTCCTGCCCTTGCTGCCTCTATCGAAGCATTGAGTGCCAAAAGATTCGTCTCGTCGGCAATCTCACCAATCATTCCTACAATCTTATTGATTTCCTGAGAGGCTGCTCCAACCTTGTCAATCGACTCCTGAAGCCCATTTATGGACTGCTCTATAAGCCCCATCGCTTCGCCGACCTTCTGCATATCGTTCTTGCCTGCTTCTGCAACCTCAACCGTGACATTCATCTTGTCCTCGGCATTATTGCTGCTGTCCCTTGTATCAGAAACAACAACTGCAAGTGCTGTTGCACTCTCTGCGATTTCCTGAACGGAGGCAGAGAGCTGGTCGACTGTCCCATTGAGTTCATCTATGTTTTTTGACTGCTTAAGCGAAGCCTCATACAATCCTCCGGAGACGGATGTACTCGATTCTGCCTGTCCTTTTAACGTCTCGGATATATTCGAGATATCATTTATCATGCTTCTTATTGCAGCTGTAAATTCCTTCATGCTGTGACCCATAAGCGTAATCTCATCATTTCCCTTGGTCTTTATATCTACCGTAAAATCGCCGGAGGCCATTGTCACGATAGAGTCCGTGAGGGAACGAATCGGCTTAATCATAAAATGAATCATTCTTTCCATAAGTACCAGAATAACAGCAAGAACAACCACCGCAACTGCTATCATTGTAGTCCTAAGTGACGCAAGCTCTGAAAAAACAGCACTCTCCGGTACATAGGATACAAGCACCCAGTTAGTTCCTGTTATCTCCCTGAAATCAACAATGTTCCCATCAAGGGTCATCGCCGTGTAATTCTGCTGTGATATTCTGTTTCCTATTGTACCAAGGAAGCCTGTACCATCGCTAAGCCTTCCGGCCAGTGTGTCATCACTCTTTGATAATATACTCATGCTGTCCTTGTCAACAAGAATTGCCTGTGCAGCATCCATACTGATAAACGAATCGACAATAACCTGTATATGGGCTATCGGCACATCGACAACAAGAAGTCTTGTATTCTTTGCCTTTGCATTGCCACCAGCCTTTTTCGAATCGCGGAGTATAGCTCCGGCACTCACCACATCAGTCCCGGCTTCATTGACATGCACATCACCGAATGCCATATTAACTCTTGTCAATGCCTCATTATACCATGCTGATGATGTATCTGCCGTCTTTTTATAGTCCACACCCGCCGCCTGCATAACCTTTCCCGATGTATCCGCTATGTAAAATCCGTCCGGATAATCAGAGCTTCTTCCATAATAGCTGTCAAGCAGGCTCTGGAGCTGTGCGTCCGTGTAGTCCAGCGTCTCTATATCCTGCTTAAAGGTACTGAACACATTCAGCTTCTCCGACATCCAGGCCTCAATCCGCGATGCCTGATTCTTAGTTGAAAGTTCAAGCAACTGCATTGACTGATCCGTAATTATATTCTTGGAAATCGTATAGGAAATTATAATCAGGATAAGCACAAGAATCAGAACCAGTGCACTGACCGCAGCAAGAATCTTGGTTTTGATTGAAGTTATAGACTTCCTATGCTCTTTCTGCTCTCTCATATAAAAATCCCTCCTTGAAGTAGTAATATCAGATAACATATAACCTGAATAATTCTTATTATTGTTAAATATTACCATATTATAAAGGATTTTTCTATAGTTTTTAGCAATTTTGTCAATTATGCTATCCTTTAGGTTGTTATTGGAGGATTTTTTTAATAAAACCTCCTTTCGGGTAGTTTTGTGATGTTTTCCAGCAGACAGAATTGTGTCTGCATGCACCACTAAGCTTTCTTTGAAAATAATTCTTCCACCCAAATAAGCTTTGACTCATATTCCTTTACAGCACATTCTCTTAAACGCATCAAATAAAACTATGTGTAATACTGTGCCTGTGCTTTCCACAACTCATAGTATTTTCCATGCGTGTCCTGTAATAATTTATCATGAACTCCCATCTGCACAATCTGTCCGTCATCAAATACTGCTATGACATCACAGAATCTACATGATGAAAGTCTATGACTGATGTAAATAGCTGTCTTATCCTGTACTATCTCATTAAATTTTGAATACACTTCATATTCTGCAATAGGATCCAGCGCAGCTGTGGGTTCATCGAGAATAATAAACGGAGCATCTTTATAAAGTGCTCTTGCTAAAGCAATCTTTTGTGCTTCCCCACCGGAAATCTCTACACCTTTTTCGTCCAAGTCTTTATAAATAGAAGTCTCTAAGCCTTTCTTCATCTTCTGTAAACGATCATAAAATCCTGCCTTTTCTAAACACTTCTTTGCAAGTTCTTCATTGTAATCAAAACTTGCTGCAACATTTTGTCCAAGTCCGAAAGAAAACAATTTAAAATCTTGGAAAACAACAGAAAATATTGACATATATTCTTTGTAATCATATTTCCTGATGTCCACATTATTTAATAAGATTTCTCCTTCTGTTGGGTCATACAGGCGACAAAGCAATTTTATAAACGTTGTCTTTCCGCTTCCGTTCATTCCGCACACGATAATACCTGTACCCATACGTC
>ENA-UONV01002718-UONV01002718.1-human-gut-metagenome-genome-assembly--contig:-CS4-NODE-2718-length-12704-cov-4.542256_pt1 | contig 12704 bp, 7 predicted proteins | sample MGYA00242461_ERZ724008 | MGnify/ENA metagenome assembly ERZ724008 | reverse complement strand
GAAATAATCACTAATAAACTAATTATTTATCCATATGAAAAAAGTATTATTCGGTTTGGCATTCACTGTTGCTCTTCCACTCTTGGCGCAGCAGAAACCTGTATATCTGGATGCTACCAAACCTATTGAAGAAAGAGTAGAAGATGCGTTGAAGAGGCTGACTTTGGAAGAAAAAGTAGCTATGGTACATGCGCAAAGTAAATTCAGCAGTGCAGGAGTGTCCCGCTTAGGCATTCCGGAAAACTGGATGACGGATGGTCCTCATGGTATCCGTCCCGAAGTGCTTTGGGATGAGTGGGATCAGGCGGGATGGACCAATGACTCTTGTGTGGCTTATCCGGCATTGACTTGTCTGGCTGCTACATGGAACCCTGATATGTCCCTGCTTTATGGAAAAAGTATCGGTGAAGAGGCGCGTTATCGCAACAAGAATGTCCTTCTGGGTCCCGGTGTCAACATTTACCGTACTCCGCTGAATGGACGTAACTTTGAGTATATGGGTGAAGATCCGTATTTGGCTTCCCGCATGGTGGTTCCTTATGTACAGGGTGTGCAGCAAAATGGTGTAGCTGCCTGTGTAAAGCACTATGCGCTGAATAATCAGGAAATCAACCGTCACACCACCAATGTTATTGTGGACGACCGTGCTCTTTATGAAATCTATCTGCCCGCTTTCAAGGCTGCAGTTCAGGAAGGTAAGACATGGGCCATCATGGGGGCATACAATCTTTATAAAGGACAGCATGCTTGTCATAATCAGTATTTACTGAATGATATTCTGAAAGGTGAATGGGGCTTCGACGGTGTTGTTGTCTCTGACTGGGGTGGTGTGCATGATACGGATCAATCTATAACGAACGGTCTTGACATGGAATTCGGTAGTTGGACGGATGGTCTTGCCAATGGCAGCAGTAATGCTTATGATAACTATTATCTGGCTATGCCCTATCTGGAACGCATTAAATCCGGGAAAGTGGGTACGAAGGAGCTGGATGATAAGGTGCGTCGCATTTTGCGCCTGAGTTTCCGTACAACAATGGATGTGAACCGTCCTTTGGGTTCCATGCTTTCTCCCGAACATTATGAGGCTGCCCGCCGCATTGGTGAAGAGGGAATTGTGCTGTTGCAAAACAAAGGATCTCTGCTGCCCATCGACTTGAATAAAGCAAAGAAAATTGCTGTTATCGGTGAGAATGCTGTGAAGATGATGACCGTAGGTGGGGGTAGTTCTTCTTTGAAAGTGCAGCGTGAGTTATCTCCGTTGGATGGCATTAAGAAGCGTGTAGGCGATAAAGCAGAAGTGGTTTATGCTCGTGGTTACGTGGGAGATGCACGTGGTGAATATAATGGCGTAGTAACCGGTCAGAATTTGAAAGACGACCGTACACCGGAAGAATTGATTGCCGAAGCTGTAAAGGTAGCCGCAGATGCGGACTATGTGATCTTTATCGGCGGATTGAATAAGAGTAATAACCAGGATTGTGAAGATACGGATCGTGCCGGTCTTGGTCTGCCTTACGGACAGGATGCTGTTATCACGGCTTTGGCAAAGGCAAATAAGAACCTGGTGGTTATTAATATTTCCGGTAATGCTGTAGCTATGCCTTGGATTGCAGAAGTTCCTTCTGTGATGCAAGCTTGGTTCCTGGGTTCGGAAGCCGGAAATTCTATTGCTGCTGTACTGATGGGGGATGCCAATCCTTCCGGTAAACTGCCTTTCACCTTCCCTGTACGTCTGGAAGATGTTCCGGCTCACAGTGTGGGTGAATATTTTGCTGAGCGTAGCAAGAAGGTGGTAGATATGAAGTACAATGAAGGAATCTTTGTTGGCTATCGCTGGGCAGATATGCAGAAGAAAGTGAAGCCGTTGTTCCCCTTCGGGCATGGACTGTCTTATACGACATTTGCTTATGGAAAGCCTGCTGCCGATAAGAAAGTAATGTCTGCCGATGATCAGATCAGTTTTACTGTAACTGTGAAGAATACGGGTGACCGTGAAGGACAGGAAGTGGTACAGTTATATATCAGTGATAAGAAATCTTCTTTGCCTCGTCCTGTTAAGGAACTGAAAGGTTTCAAGAAAGTGAAACTGGCTCCGGGAGAAGAGAAAGAAGTAACATTTACTGTAGATAAGGAAGCTTTGAGTTACTTTGATGATGCCCAACATGCTTGGGTAGCCGAGCCGGGTAAGTTTGAGGCTGTGATAGCTGCTTCGGCGGCAGATATAAAAGGTATAGTGCCGTTTGAATTGAAATAGGTCATTTCATTAGTTATTATCAAAGATTATATTTGGAAAGGGCGTAGTCGTGAGGCTGCGCCCTTTTGTGTATAATAGAAATATTCCTTTCTTTGCAAGAAAAAGTACGAACTGATTTGCTTTATAATAAAGGCAAGAATATAAAGCATATAATGTAGTAATTAATACAAAATTGACTTCTATGGAATTTAGTCTCTTTTCTCGGGGAGTGTGGGCAAGAATAGTGTGTGTAGGGGGGGGAATATATGAAGTTGTATATTCTACTGGATTAAACTTGTATTTAATGATTATTTTCTTCTCTTTCTTATATTAAATAGTTTGGATTAATTTCTTTTGAAAGTTTCGAATATTGAAACGTGAAAAATAAAAATGTTCGTATTTCGAAAATGAACATCCTGAATTTCTCTTTTTTTCTTATTTCAGTCGTTTTCATCTTCTACAATGGCATAATTGGTTGTATGTCCCTCTTTTTAGTGCCTATAACAGAACTTGATACGATTTTCAGTCTTCTTTATTTCAGCGATATTTGCATCTGAGATTTTATGCTTTTTTCGGCATGTTGTCTTATGCTGAAAAGGGTATGGAATAAGGGAATGACTTATAAAAATAAAAACTAGAAATAAATGAAGAAAATACTAGTATGCATACTATTCATATTGGGTTTGTTACCGGTCGAAAGTAAAGCTCAAACACTTGCAGTGAAAAGCAATTTGCTTTACGATGCCACTACTACTATGAATCTTGGTTTGGAGGTGGCTTTGTCACGTAAGTGGACATTGGATATTCCGGTCAATTATAATCCGTGGAAGTTTGATGATACTCGCTTGAAGCACTGGGGCATACAGCCGGAGCTTCGTTATTGGTTCTGCGAAAGTTTCAACCGTACGTTCATTGGGTTGCATGCTCATTATGCTGATTTTAATGTAGGCGGATGGCCCGACTGGCCGTTAATCAGTGATAATATGCAGAATATGCGCTACCAAGGACGCCTTTATGGAGGAGGCTTTTCCATAGGACATTCATGGATATTGAAAAAACGTTGGAGTATCGAGGCTTCTGTCGGGCTGGGATATGCGCGTATTTTATATGATAAATATCCTTGCACAACGTGCGGTACCAAACAGAAAGATGCCAGTAAGAATTACCTGGGACCTACAAAAGCGAGCGTATCACTTATTTACTTAATTAAATAGATTGAGAATGATGAAAAGAAATATGCAATTCATTGCACTGGCACTGACCTTTTTATATTTGAATGTGAATGGGGCATTGGCTCAGGATCGTTCATACGATGGTACCATCCGAATAAAGCCTGTGCGATTGGAACAACTGGGTGAATTTATTCATGTGGATCTGGATGTCGTTCTGGAGGATGTGAAAGTGAAATCTGCGCGTGGGGTGGACCTTATTCCACAACTGGTTTCGTCTACCACTACTTATGATCTTCCCAGAGTATCTATTAAGGGACGTAATGAGTACCTGGTTTATGAACGCAGACTGGCAGTGATGAGCCGGAAAGAGAAGAATAGCCATAAACTCCCTTATCGGGTAGAGAAAAATACAAAGAAGCAAAGTGGTGTCATTCAATACAGATATGTGTTGCCTTATGAAGCATGGATGGCAGATGCCCGGCTGAATGTGCAACGTGATGAATGTGGTTGCGGTGAAAGTACTCTGATGAATGTGGAGCATACTTTTGATAAGGTTACACTTGAACGAATGTTGGTACCTTACATAGTGACTCCTTATCTGTCGTATGTGGAACCGATGGTGGAGGAGATAAAGAGCCGCGATGTGCAGGCCGAAGCTTTCCTGGACTTTGAGGTGAATAAGGTGGATATTCGTCCTGAGTATATGAATAATCCCAAGGAGTTGGCTAAAATACGTGCAATGATTGATGATCTGAGATTTGATGCGAATGTCAAAGTGAATCGTCTGGATATTATCGGCTATGCTTCTCCTGAAGGAACGTTGGAGGTGAATAAACGCTTGTCTGAAGGTCGCGCTATGGCATTGCGCAACTATCTGGCAACGCAATATGATTTCCCGAAGAACCAGTATCATATCCAGTTTGGAGGTGAAAACTGGGATGGATTGGTAAAGGCGCTTGCTACCGTAGAAATGGACTATAAGGCGGAAGTGATGGAAATCATTACGAATATTCCGATTGAAAAAGGAAGGGAAACAAAGCTGATGCAACTTCGCGGTGGTGTACCTTATCGGTTTATGTTGAAGCATATCTTCCCGGGGTTGCGTGTGGCGATCTGTAAGGTAAGCTACGATATTAAGAATTTTAATCTGGAAGAGGCGAAGGAAGTTATAAAGAAACGTCCACAGAACCTGAGTTTGAATGAAATGTTTGTGGTGGCTAATACTTACCCGAAAGGTTCACAGGAGTTTATCGATATTTTTGAAACAGCTGTCCGCATCTATCCGGAAAGTGAAATCGCCAATATGAATGCGGCTACGGCAGCACTTTCACGTAATGATTTGGTTTCTGCGGCACGCTATCTGGAAAGAGTGAAATCGGAAGAGTTTCTGCCGGAGTATAACAATGCAATGGGAGTATTACTATTAATGAAGGAGGAATATGAATTGTCAGAGAAACATTTAAAGATTGCCAAAGAGGCTGGACTGGATGCTGCAGGAGGCAATCTGGAAGAATTAGCTAAAAAGAAGGCTAATGCCATTGAGATAGAGAAAAAGAATAAGAATAAATAAGTAATGATTGGGAACCGGAAAAGGAACCTGTAAAAGTGAATAATTATATTAATTAATTTCTAATAAGTTTTGTATTATGCTAAAGATTAAATCAATTTTAGTGTCGTTACTGGCTATTGCGGTATTGGCGGGTTGTTCAAATGAACTCGACGATAATACTGATGGCGAAGTGACAAAAGGCTATGATGTGGCCTATGTATCAATCAGTCTGACTAATCCAAAAAGTCCGGGAACACGTGCCTCTGGTGAGCAACCATCTTTGCCGGCGGAGAGCTTAATTAATGAGCTTTATGTGATAACGTTTAATGCAACAAAGGATGTAGTTAAAGATGCAGGCACAACTAAGTTTGCCACTGTATTGGGAACAGGCGAGTTTGGTACAAACTCTGGAGTTACTACTCCGAATACTCCGGTTAAGGTAAGTACGGATACTAAGTATTTGCTTGTCATTGCTAATCCGGGTACTACACTAAAGAACCGTTTGGATAACATTGCAGCCGGTGCAACGTTTAACGATATCAACGCTCTGGTTACTGTAGGTCCGCAGTCAGGTAAGGCTAATAATGCTTATTTTGTGGAAGAGGTTGTACATACCAATGGTTGTGCTATGATTAATGCCGGTTTCTATGATGATAGTGACGGAGATCCTATTAACCATGCATGGAAAGCAGACTGCCTGCTTGATGTGGCAGCCAATATCTTTAAAGCCAGTGATTATAAGACCGAAGCAGAAGCTCTGAATGCAGCTAAAAGTAAGCCTGCTCAACTTGAGATAGAACGTCTTGCATCTAAACTGGAGGTGATGGTCAATGTGTCGGAAGTTGGACCTTTTGAAGAGCTTACGAATGCTTCCCTTGGCCAATTTGAGTTTGGAAATTGGACTATTGATTATTACAACTCTTTGTTGTTTCCTTTTGCACAGAAGACAAAGACAAGATCATCTCATGCTACTGGGTTCTACAAGAGTAACTTCTACACAGTTGACCCGAACTTTAAGAAAGACAGTGGAAGTGAATACTTGACAGGTATTATAAAGAATGAGCTTGATGCCAATCGTGAACCTAAAGTAGACTGGGTTGAAAAAAGTGCGTCTGTGGGCGATAATTACAGATACTGCATCGAAAATACAATGGATGCAGGGTATCAGAAGTTTGGTGCAGCTACACGTTTGGTGATTAAAGGTCAATATGCACCTTGGAAGAATGATGCAGATTTTACTTTAGGTAATGACTGGTATCGCCTCTCTAATGGAGCTAATTCTATAAACTTTAAGAGTTTTCAAAAATTGTTAGATGCGTATACACCTGCTGAAGCTAAGGCTGAAGATCAGAGAACTGCCTTGGAGAAGCTCTTGGTAAATGCGTGTGAGAAATTCTATACGCAGGTGAGAACAGCACTTGGTGGTAGTGATCCGGGTAGCTTTGCAGCTCTTACTCAAGATATCCTTGACAATATCAGTGCAAATGGCGGTGAATTGACTAAAGAAGATGGTTGTATCTATTGGTATCAGAATAGTCTAAACTATTACTATTATGAGATTCGCCATGATAACGCAGCTATTGATCACATGGAATATGGTAAATATGGTGTTGTGCGTAATAACTATTATACACTTACACTGACAAAGGTAAATGGAAATGGCACACCATGGTATCCTGGTGGTGGTCCTGAGGATCCAGATGAAGAAGAAGATATTGACAAGTTAGGTGCTTATCTTCACTTCGAGATTAAAGTTGCTCCATGGGTATACTGGACTACTAATTTTGAAATTTAATATACTTTTTACATAAAGAAGAACAGGGCAGTGCAAACTGCCTGCCCTGTATTTTTTACATGATGTACGGCATTGATTGCCGATGAAGAATAATAAGCCGGTGACAGGCTTCTCAAAAACAGCACGGAAATGCTTTGGCGCACTTGGAATGTATGAAATATAAAATAGCGCCCCCTAAAATGGAAATAACAGGAGGTCTTTAAGCATGATCTCCGACAATATAACCGGTAACTTAACACGTTGCCCCCTAAAAGAAAAAGATATGTTTGAAAAAATAAAATCGCTATTCCTTATCATCACCTCGGTGTTATTCATCGCATCATGCGACAGTATACGCGAGGATCTGCCTCGATGTGAAATTTGGTTGGAATTCACATTCGACTATAATATGGAATATACGGATGCATTCAATCCGCAGGTTAGATCGGTGGATATATTTGTGTTCGATAGCGATGACAAACTGCTCTTTTCAAAAAGAGCTGAGGCTTCCGCGCTGATTGGTGGAAATCGGATGCCTTTGGCCGATAATCTTGAGTTTGGAAGTTACAAGGTATTGACTGTGGGAAGTTTATCCGATAGTTTCCGTGTTTTGGATGATGTGGGGCGTGAACTGGTTCCGGGAAAGACTACCTTACAACAAGTAACAGTAGCTTTGAAGCGGGAAGCAGATATCGTAGACTTCGAGTTCCCACACCTTTATTTCGGAGAAGTTGTGAAGGTGGATCATCTGCCGTCCAACACTAGTCATCAGGTTTATCAAGTGAATCTGATACGCAACACTAATCGGTTTAATATTGTGTTGATGAAGTATGGTGAGAATGAAATAACAGGAAACTATACTTTTGAAATTCAAACGCCGGAAAGTGCTGTCTATTCTTGGGAAAATGAGCCCACAGACAGAAGTTCGGTTACCTATGTGCCTCACTATACAGGTCAAGGTGAGACTTCTAATGTAGTTGTATCTACGCGCCTGAATACGATGCGTCTCCTCAACAGAGATGGATGGGATTACCGGTTCCTCATAAGAAATGCGGATACCGGAGCTGAAGTATGGAGCCATGATTTGATGGCATTATTGAGTATTGCTCGTCCGGTTTCCCGGCACGATGGAACGGAACTTCCTTTTCAGGAATACCTCGATCGCCAGAGTGAATGGAACCTAATATTCTCTGTTACCGAGAAGCCCGGAGGCGGAGAATTTATCCAAATTGGCCTTGTGGTGGGCACCTGGATATATTGGCTTCATGATATCGAAGTATAAGAATGAGGAATAAACTATTACATATCATATATCTGACATTTACATTCTTTTTGTTCTCGTGCAGTAATGCAATCGATGAACTGCTTCCCCTTACCCGGGCACAGCTTAGCATCGAATTGAAGAACGATCTGGATGTAGATCGACAGGAGGAGATAAAAACGATCCGGTTTATTGTATTCAACAGCGTGTCGGGTGGCGTGAAGTTGGATGTGAATAAACGTGTCGTTTTGGCTGCTCCGGGTACGGCTACCGATATAACTGCGCAGGTTCTCACAGTGACTCCTGATAATGATATTATGGTAATAGTTATTGTTAATGAACCGCATAGTCTAACAAGTGAGCTTGATGGAATCACTACTTTGGGAGCATTACAAAATGTAGATTATAATATTGCCGGTATACTGAATAGTGATGGAGAAATCGTTTCTTCAACTGGTATGCCTATGACAGGAGTGATTCGTGGGATATCTGTAGTGTCGGAGGAAACTAAGACTGTAGAAATGGTTATCGAACGTGCTGTGGCCCGGGTTGATATCTTCCTCGAAGCCACGGATGGTGGAGCGGTAACAGGATATACTAATGGTAGTACCAGCGTCACTTTACATAACTTTACCCGTAACAGTTATTTTGTAATGGGAAACGAGACAAATGGTACACGTGATAATGTCGACCCTTCGAAGAACTATGGAAAAGTGATGGAAAATGTACCGACGAGTGATTTGTTGGAGGAGACATGGACAGCTGGAACGACGACGACATGGGCGTACTCTTCTGCTTCCGATGCTAAAAACAAAAGGTTACTCTGTTCGTTTTATATTGGAGAGCGCATTTTCAAATCAGATTATTCCGATAGGCTGGCTGTCAGCATGACAAATGTTTTGAAAGGACCTCCAAGCGTCACAGGAATAGCAGGGAAGGTGATAGAAACAATAACAAAAGTCGATAATTCAGGTACTCCGACGGTGCAACCTTTTACGGAGATCCGTAGGAATAATGTGTATCAAATTACAGCCCGGGTTGGAAAAATCGGAATTCAGATTATTACGATAAGTGTGGAAGGATGGGGTGAGGCCCAAGATATTGATTTGGATATGTATTTGTGATGTTTTCGGGCAAGTATTTTTTTAATTGGAAAAAGGAATAGGATGATAAAGTTTAATAATAGTATCAGGACGATTGTAACGGCAGTTATTCTTCCGGTTATTTTCTCTTCGTGTATCAGAGAAGAAATGACGTGCGGAAATCAGATTGTTGTGCAACGTATTGGAGAAGATGGAGGTGCTGTTACCCGTGGTACGGCTGTCTCTTCCGTATCTGATCTGGAGAATCAATTATTCGGCTTTTCAGCTTCCCTGACACCTGCTGCGTCTGCTACACAAATGTACTTCAACGAAAAAGCCCGGGTGAATGCAGGAGGCATAACGGGTACTATATTGCCGGAGCAATACTGGCCGGCTCTGCTGGGAGCCAGCATGAAGTTCTTTTCATGGTATCCATATGAGGGTACGTATGCGCCTGCCGCAACTTTCGCTAACCCTGCACAAATGTTGCTGAATTATACGACCGATGCTGATGCTGCCAATCATGTGGATGTGATGACTGCTGTATCTACGCCCGACTGGAATGAAGGCGTGGGTATACATTTTTATCATACTCTGACCAAAGTTACTTTTACGTTTCAAAAGAAGGATCCGGTACCTGATGTGGTAACTATTCAGAAGATTGAATTTCAGGGTGTACCGAACGCTGGCAAACTTACTGTGGCTACTATACCTGCCAAGACAACAGTGAATGGCAAGCCTGGCTTTGTGTGGAATGACGTCACTACAGGAAATATTGTCTCTACTCTCAGCAGTAATAATACGGTAACAGATGATAAGATCTTACTTGGCGACACATTTTTGATGTTGCCTACCGATCAATTCTCCGATGAGGCGAAGATTGTTGTTACGACTAATTTAGGTGAGCGGGAGTTTATGCTCAAGGATATTGTTGCTACCAAACCTCATTCATGGGAATCGGGTGAATATATCAACTATAACATTACAATCTCGAATACAATCTATCAGATATCGGCTACTCCGCTTCCGTGGGACAAGAATCCGGTAATAGATGTGATTTTTGACGGACAGTATTATCTTAAATTATCACAAGCTAATGTGAGACTGGAAGGGAAAGGTAATACTGTGGATATCGTAGTAAAAACGAACTATAATGCGATACCATACACAGGCTATCCGGCAGGAGCGAAATTAACAGTAACCAATACAGCTTGGTCTGAAGTTAGCCTGCTTAATTCGTCTGAAGCTAATGGTGTATATACTTATACTATTCGTGCCGTGATAAGTGACTATGTCGGTACTGTTGCCGACTTTCGTGATATGAGATTTTATATTACTGCGGGTAACATGAATCTTGGTGTACCTATACAACAGTGGGGTGGAGCTGGCAACTGGATAACCCCGGATATCGTATTTGCTGATAATGATCCCACCACAGAAGGAATCAAAAGGCGGCGTAAAATAGTCTTTAACACGACTGCCCTAACTAACTCAACAGACAGTTGGAAATGGAATTGGGAAATAAGTGAAATAAGAGATCCTGATAATATTTTGCTGAATGCTGAGACAATGCTTTGGGCAAATGGCACAGGTGGTGGTTGGCTTTACTTCTATTATAAGGCCAATGCTACAGAAGGCTCTAAAGCCACGCTGGTATTACACAATACAAATGGTGACAATCCGGATGTGGAGATAGAATTAACTGTACCGGACGATGCGTCTGCTACAGCATAGATATATGAACCTTTTTAAGAGAAAATTATAATGAGATATACTGTTTCAATATTCAAAAAGCATTTGTTGATGTATACTCTGATGACAGTGGTATGCCTCAGTGGGTGTGTACAAGAGGAGTTTGTAACTCCTCCAAAGAAAACTGAAAACAGCGTGGAATTTAGTCTGTCTGTTTTCGATGTGAAAATACCGTCAGTCGCTTCACGCTCAATGGTAGGAGTGGGAGAGGCTAATAAAGAAGATGAGGTACAAAGTGTAGATATTCTGGTGTTTGATGCTTCAGTAGAACCTGCTGTTCTTTTGGAATGGGTGGAAGTGGAAAGCCAGAATATTGAGCAGAATTTAGCTGGAGGTAGCTCAAAGGTAGATTTTTCAGCTTCGCTTACTCTCTCTTCCAAGAAAGTGTGCATAGCGGTAGTGGCAAATTGCTCACTTTCCGGTTTAACGAAAGGAACTCCCAAAAATGATGTATTGAACAGTCTGATTTTTCAAAATAGCGGAAAGTGGCTTGCTGATGCTGATAATTACACCGCAATTCCTATGTACGGAGAGATAGAGGTGGCGAAGATAGAACCTTCGGTGAGTATGGGCACCATTGAGATGAAGCGAATGTTGGCACGTATCGATATACAAAATTCAACTTCTAATTTCAAGATAGAAGATGTGTATCTGGCCAATTTCAACACAAATGGATATGTGTCTCCTGAATGGGATAGTAATGGGAAGATAAACCTGACACCAACTGCCCCCAATATGCCATCCGACCCGGGTAAGACTTTGGGTGCAGAGAATGCTATTAGGTATCAGGTGAACGGCGGTGCTTCTTATATTGGAGAAATCTATGCTCTTGAAGCTTCTGCGGCAATAGATGCCGGTGGAGTGGGTGAGGACGGTAATGCAAGTCGCAAGAATGCGACATGTCTGATTGTAATGGGAAAGATGATTGAAAATGGAGTTGCAGTTGGAGACTCTTACTACTATCGGGTAGATTTTACCCAAAAGGTCACGATAGAGGAAGGAACGGAGGTAGAGTATATGCCTTTGATGCGAAATTACAAATATGTTGTTGACATTAATGAGGTTTCAGGTCCGGGTTTTACTGATAAAGTTGACGCTTTGGCTTCCTATACAGTAATGTCTAACATGAAAACGCGTGTGATTAGTTATAACCGTAATAAAATAAAGGATGTAGTCTACAATGGGCAGTATATGCTTGGTGTGAACGTAACAGATGTGCAGATATCTCAATTTCAGATTAGTGAATACGCCATAGATGTATTTACTGATGTTCCTGGCGGCTGGACAGCTACCGTTACAAGTGGGGAGAGTTGGCTCAGAATTAATGATGGCACTACCGGTGGGAATGTTACAACGTCTGGTGCATCAAATAGTGATACACAGTTTAAGCTGAGTATGGGGTATTTTGATAATGCGTTAGGAATCGGTGACACTCGTACGGGGACTGTTCTGCTGAAAACGGCGAGGCTTTCCCAGGAGATTACAGTGACGCAGAAGATGATAGAGCCGGGGGTAATCAAGTTTGTGGATGCATACGGAAATGAAATAGAGAATCTTTTCTTTCGCCTCAGGGCAACTAATGTTGCCGCTAATACCATTGAGCCGCAATCTGTGTATGTGATGTTTTCTACGGATAAACTTGATGCGCGGCTTGAGCCGGGCAGGGATTTTGCGGGCTTAATAGCGTACCCGGATTGGGGAGGTTTAATTCCGGCTCTGAATCCGGATAGAGTGACAACTACACCGTTTTACGGCAGTGTACAGGCCTTTAGCGTAGAGCCGAAAGTTAAAGTGGATGGCGATGGGAAAAGTGAATATTGGCGTGTGGACAAGTTATTGTTTACTTTACATAATAAGGAGGGAATATTGTTAGGTGCA
>ENA-UONV01002714-UONV01002714.1-human-gut-metagenome-genome-assembly--contig:-CS4-NODE-2714-length-12712-cov-10.561270_pt1 | contig 12712 bp, 7 predicted proteins | sample MGYA00242461_ERZ724008 | MGnify/ENA metagenome assembly ERZ724008 | reverse complement strand
TATCGGGCTTTTGGGTTCGTCGCTACGGTCGCCGTCGGGGTCTGCGGAACTCGCTCCGCTCGGACAGTCCTCGCCCTTTTTCCTCCGTCTTCCTTGCGACTTCACCGCCCGATAAAGGCGGAATCGGGGGATCTTGCTTGTATTCTAACCCCTTCGCCCTATGGGCACTCCCCCTATATTCCTTGTAGGAACACAGGGGGAGAGGTTGAGATGTATTTCTCTTTCGCTTCTGCTCCGATTTTATGAGCCACACCCCGCAATGCTGCGGAGCACGACAAGGGAGGAGTTTAGAAGTGGCCCTCTATTCATTTTTTTTTGAATTAGAATATTTTAGTTGATTCACCAAAGGACCTTCGGAAATATTTCCGTCCATATTATATTGACTCAAAAATAGGAGATGATTGTCTTGGTTAAAACACTTTGATTCGAGTTTATGAATTGTTTCACGTAATTTATCGTACTTATTAAAATTAGATCCTAAGCAAATGTACAAAATACAATTTTTTATTGATAAAAATTGTATTTCAGGTATATTTAAAATAAAAAGTCTTCGTTCGTGTTCTTGTTCCCAATCAATATGTTTTTTATAAAAAATGTCTTTGTAGTGACATTTTAGAAGTTCTTCCGGGGAACTGTATATAGGATTAGGCTTTGATATATTGTATAGCTTGTCTGTATATTCGATATTTTCTATTTTATAGAATGTCGTTTTTAGGATATTTTCGTTTTGTTTTAGGAAAAGATTTTCATTTATAATAATACAAGCTCCGGTGCTATTTTGAGCATATTGAGCCCACATGCGAGGATGGTTGATTCCGCTGAGAAGTCGATGTTTATACAAGTAGTCTTGAGAAAAGCAAAGTATCTTACAGTGGTTCTTTATATAATTCTTCGTTTGGGCTAATCTTCGTCCGTTGATGAAATAGTAGTGTGGTATATTATTTTCGTTTAAATCGTTAAGTTTTTTAAAATCGGATAATTTTAAACTCATGGTTTCTAAAATACGGATTAAGTTTTCCGATGATGTAAAATGATAGAGGTATTCGTTATTAATCATAGGAGATTTATACGATTATTAATTTGAATAGTAGAATTTTAATGTGGTTAATTATTTCATCAATCGTTTAAGCCATTTGAGTTTGTCGGCATATGGCGGGAATTTGAAATTGGGATAGAGGTGCAGAGAGGAGTTGACGATGCTGCGGCAATGACTGAATGTCTCGAAACTTTCGCGGCCGTGGTAGGCTCCCATTCCGCTGTTCCCGATTCCTCCGAAGGGGAGGTTTCCGTTGGCGGTTTGTACGATGGTGTCGTTGATACAGGCTCCGCCCGATGTGGTGTGTTGTATCATGTAGCGTGCCCGTTTTTTGCTGCGGGTAAAGTAGTAGAGGGCGAGGGGTTTTTCCCTGTCGTTGACGTATTCGACACAGTCGTCGATGTCGTCGAACGGGAGTACGGGGAGTATGGGGCCGAAGATTTCGTCGGTGAGCAGGGGGGATTGCGGGGGTATGTCGGTGAGCAGCGTGGGGGCCATGTATCGGTCGGAGGGATCGTTTGTGCCTCCGCAAAGCATCGTGCCGTGCGAGAGGAGCGCCGACAGGCGGTCGAAATGCCGAGCATTGACGATACGGGGATAATCGGGGCTTTGTTGTGGATTTTCGCCGTATTGACGGGTGATTTCGTCACGAATATGTTCTGTGAGTTTGTCTTGGACTTTGCGATGTACCATGAGGTAGTCGGGGGCTACGCAGGTTTGTCCGCAGTTGAGGAACTTGCCCCATACGATGCGGCGTGCGGCGGCTTTCAAATCGGCATCGTCATCGACGATACAGGGACTTTTTCCTCCCAGTTCGAGTGTGACGGGGGTGAGGTGGCGAGATGCGGCTTGCATGACGTGACGCCCGTATTCGACACTTCCTGTGTAGAAGATGTAATCGAATCGTTCTTGCAGGAGTAGCTCGGTGGTTTCCCGATCGGCATCGGTAACGGCGATGTACTCTTCCTCGAAACATTCGTCGATAAGTTCTTGCAGAGCGGCTGCCGTACGGGGTGCTTCGCCCGATGGTTTGACGATGGCACAGTTACCGGCCGCTATGGCTCCGATAAGGGGGGATAAAGCTAATTGTAGCGGGTAATTCCACGGGGCAATGATGAGTGTACAACCGTATGGCTCGTAGTGAATGCGACTTTTCGAGCCGAAAAGAAAGAGGGGGGTGGGACGATGTCGGTCGCGAGCCCAGCTTTGCAAGTGATTTTTTGTCGTCCGTATTTCGTGAAGTAGGAATCCGATTTCGGTGGCATAGCTTTCGAATGCAGATTTTCCCAAGTCGGCATGCAGGGCTTCACCGAGTTGTTTTTCCCGACTAACGAGAGCTTCGGCCAAGCGGTCGAGAGCACATAGCCGGAATGGAATTTCTCGTGTGATGTGTTCGTTGAAGAATGCTTTTTGAAGTTTTACCAAACGGGTGTATTTATCATTTGTCATCATTCGATTTTTTTGATAAAGATAGCGAATTGTTTCGTAGGAAGGAAAATTCGGAACTGAATCTTTGAGGAGGTCGATTTTCTATGGTGTGACTCGATAAGCGTTTTCCGCTTTCTCTTACAGGTGGGAGAGGTTCGATAAAGGCGGAAGGAGGCAGGAGTTTGGATTTTTGTAAACTATTTCGAATTACGACCGTTATAATTTATTATCGAAAAAGGCGTTGTCTCGAAAATTTATTTCGATTGAACGATATAAATCAATTAAGAAGCTGTTTAACGTTATGTGTAAAGTTTTTTTTATTCGAAGTCGGCTTGTTGCGTCGGTATTGATTCTCCTTTGCGGAGGGGCTGTTTATGCCCAGCAACCGGCTACTCGTTATTTGTCTGACGACATACCGAAGGCGTGGACTCCCGATACATTGTTTTCGCAGCAGTTGCCTCCTGAGGATTTATGGTGGAGCGAATTTAACGATGCTTGTCTCGACACGTTGATTCAAGAGGCGGTGGACAGTAACCATAATTTGTTGGCGGCCGCTGATCGCATACGTATGGCCAGAGCGGCTTGGCGTATGGAACAGAGTGGTTTCTATCCGTCGGTGAATTTTTCGGCCGGTTGGACGAAGACCCGTAATAGCGGTTATCTGGGGCGAGAGGCTGCCGATAACACTTATTCCCAATATGCTTCGGGTGATTTGTCGGTGAGTTGGGAAATCGATTTGTTCGGTTCGATACGTCAGAGGGCCAAAGCGAAGAAAGAGTTGTTCCGTGCTTCCCGGGACGAATATAACGGGACGATGGTGTCTCTGTGTGCCCAAGTGGCGACTGCTTATATGACATTGCGCACGTATCAGCAACAGTATATCGTGGCCGAGAGCAATATCCAATCGCAACGGAGTATCCTGCATATTACGGAGGTGAGGTACGAGACCGGATTGGCGTCGCAACTCGACGTTTCGCAAGCCAAGACGGTTTATTTCAATACAAAGGCTTCTCTGCCGTCTCTTGAAGCGGGTATAGAGAAACAGATCAATATTATCGCTATTTTGTTGGGGAAGTATCCCGATGAGTTGCGTCCGATGCTTCGGACGACAAAGCCGTTGCCCGATTATCAGAGGTTAGTGGGTATAGGTATTCCCATGAATTTGCTCCGCCGCCGTCCTGATGTGAGGCAGGCCGAACGGACGGTAGCATCGTATGCGGCTTCGGTGGGTGCAGCCAAGTCTGATTTTATGCCGAAATTGTATTTGAATGGCAGTATCGGATTCGCTTCCAGAGATATGGACCATTTTTTCAATAAGAGGAGTGTGACCTATCAGTTGGCTCCTACGGTCTCGTGGCCTTTGTTTCAAGGGACACAGCGCATACAGGCTTTGGCCTCGGCGAGGGCTCAGCTCGATAGCGGCATAGAGCAGTATAACCAAACCGTGTTGACGGCTGTCCAAGAGGTGGAGAATGCCATGAACAGTTATACGCATATCGTCAAACAAATTTCGATGTTGAAAGAGCTGGTGGCCGAGGGTGAAAAGACGTTGTCGCTCTCGCTCGACTTGTATAAGCGAGGCTTGTCGGGGTTCCAAAATGTACTCGATGCGCAGCGCTCATTGCTTTCGTATCAAAATTCTTATGTGTCGGCGCAGGGCAACGCCATCAATGCGCTTATTCTTTTATATCAATCGCTGGGTGGCGGTTGGATAGATTTGAGTCAACCCTAAAATTAAAATTCATATTTTATGAGACGTTTGTTTTCTTATATGCCGATAGTGGCTGTGGCTGTATTGTTTTCGCTTTTTTCCTGCCAATCGAAAAAGGGGGAGAAGCAAAGTGGCGATGTTCGGCTGCCCGAGATATCGGTGGCTTATCCGGCGGTCGATTCGGTGGTTTTGATAAAGAGTTATCCGGGTTACCTTACCTCGTTACAAACCGTCGATCTGGTGGCTCGTGTAAACGGATATCTGCAACAGGTGGCCTATACGCCGGGTGAGATCGTAAAGAAGGGACAGTTGCTTTTCGTTATCGAACCTTCGCAATACGAGGATGCCGTGGAACAGGCCGAGGCAGCGTTGAAAACGGCTCAGGCACAGTATGATTATGCAGAGAATAATTACACCCGAATGAAAGAGGCGGCGCAAAGCGATGCCATCAGTACGATCGATTTGATACAGGCGGAGTCGAAATTGGAACAAAGTAGGGCCTCTGTTCGGAATGCCGAGGCTGCGTTGTCGACGGCTCGCATACAGTTGGGGTATTGTTATGTGAAAGCCCCGTTCGAGGGCCGGATATCACGCAATTTATACGATGTGGGTAATTATATCAGCGGGTCTTTGCAATCGACGAAGTTGGCGACTATTTATCAGGATAAGAAAATGTATGCCTATTTCAATATCGAGGATAATCAATATTTGAAAATGTTGCTGAACCAGAGTAAAGGTAAACATTCCGTACCGAGCGATCGTGTGGAGATTCTTTTTCAGGAGCCTACCAGCCGCAGTTATTACGGCAGACTCGATTATTTGTCGCCGAATGTGGACTTGTCGACGGGAACGCTTTCGATACGGGCCGAGGTGGATAATCCTGCCGGAGAGTTGAAGAGTGGTTTGTATATTTCTATCCGGTTGCCGTATGGTAACCGCGAGCATGCGATATTGGTGAGGGATGCTTCTATTGCCACGGATCAACTTGGCAAGTATATGTATGTGGTGAACGATTCTAATGTGGTGGAATATCGCCCTGTGGAGACGGGACAGTTGGTTAACGATACTTTGAGAGTGATCGACGAGGGGATTTCACCGACCGATCGTTATGTTACGAAGGCTTTGTTGAAAGTGAGAGCGGGCATGCCGGTTCGTCCGGTTTTGGAAAAGAATTAATGGTTCCTAAAAATGAATGGGTATGATTTCGAAATTTTTTATTAACAGGCCTATTTTCGCTACGGTCATCGCCATTGTTATGGTGCTGGTGGGATTGGTTACCATCTATACGCTCCCGGTCGCCCAGTTTCCCGATATAACACCTCCTACGGTACAGGTGACCGCTGTATATCCCGGGGCGAGTGCCGAGACGGTGGCGAAAACGGTAGGTGTACCTATCGAGGAACAGGTGAACGGTGTGGACGGAATGATCTATATGAGTTCGTCGTCTTCGTCGTCGGGGCAATATACGCTGACCGTTACTTTCGAGGTGGGAACCGATATAGATATGGCGACCGTGTTGGTACAGAATCGGGTGAACATAGCGCAGGGAAATTTACCGGAGGCTGTCATACAACAGGGAATTATCACGAAGAAGCAGTCTACCAACATCGTCATGTTCTTGGCGTTGGAATCGGATAACCCATTGTATAACAGTTTATATCTGTCGAATTATGCCAAGTTGAACATTACCGACGAGTTGTCCCGTTTGCCGGGTGTAGGCGGTGTGACGGTGTTCGGAGCCGATAATTACAGCATGCGTATCTGGCTCGACCCGGAGTTGATGCGTATACGAAGCCTTACGCCGGCCGATGTCTATTCGGCTATTCAGGCACAAAATATGGAGGTGTCGGCCGGTAGTGTGGGACAACCTCCTACGGATACGGACGAGGCTTTCCAGTTTACATTGGTTTCGAAAGGTCGCCTTTCTACGCCGGAGGAGTTCGGGCGGATCATCATCAAGTCGTTGCCCGGCGGGGAATATCTGAGGTTGCGCGACATCGCTACCATAGATTTGGGAAGTGCGACTTACAATACGACATCGACTATTAACGGTAAAGAAACGGCGGCTATCGCCATTTATCAGTTGCCGGGGTCTAATTCTCTCGATGTGGCGAAAGCCGTGAAAGCGAAGATGATGGATTTGAGCCGTTATTTCCCGAACGATGTGCAATATAAGGTGGTGCTCGATACGACTCAATTTGTGAGTGCATCTATCGATGAGGTATTGGTTACGTTTGTGGAGACCTCTCTTATCGTGATGCTGGTCATTCTTATTTTCTTACAAAATTTCAGGGCGATGATTATTCCCTCTCTGACCATACCGGTTTCGCTTATTGCGACATTTGCCGTGATGAAGTTGATGGGATTTTCTATCAATACGCTTACTCTTTTCGGCCTTGTTTTGGCAATAGCTATCGTGGTGGACGATGCGATCGTAGTGGTCGAAAATTCGACCCGGCTTATCGATACGGGAAAGTATAGTCGCAAGGAGGCGGTCGAGAAGGCCATGGAGGAGATTACGAGTCCGGTTATCGGCGTGGTATTGGTGTTATTGGCCGTGTTTATTCCGACAGCTTTTATCGGTGGTATCACAGGAGAACTGTATAAACAATTCGCTTTGACGATCGCTGTCGCTACTGTATTCAGCGGGTTCAATTCGCTGACGTTTACTCCGGCTTTGTGCGCATTGTTTCTCCAACCGACCCGCGAACCTTCGTTTTTCTTGTACAAGTGGTTTAATAAGGGATATGGAGCGACGTTGAACGGATATGTGAAAGTTATTGGCTCGATGTTGCGTAAACCTTTGGTGTCGTTGTCGGCTTTTATCGTGTTGGCTTTGGCTGCTTTCTATGGATTTGCCAAGTGGCCGACTTCGTTTATTCCACAGGAAGATCAAGGTTATTTTATCGTATCGGTGCAGTTGCCCAATGCTGCATCGATGGAACGGACCCGCAAGGTTTGCGATGATTTGAATCGAATTATACAGTCGTACCCCGAAGTGGAAAATGCCTTGAATATCGTGGGTTTTTCGGCGTTACAGGGTGGAAGTTCGTCCAATTCGGCAACATTTTTCGTGGTACTGAAACCCTGGGACGACCGGAAGGGGAAAGAACATAGCGTGTTTAATGTGGTGGAGCGGCTGAACCGGGATGCATCTGTTTTGCAAGAGGCTATCGTGTTTGCCGTCAATCCGCCAGCTATCAGCGGACTGGGTGTTTCGGGCGGTCTCGAAATGCAACTCGAAGATCGCAGCAATTTGGGGGCGGGCGAATTGGAATCCGCAGCGAATGCTTTGATCGGTAATATCGGTAGCGAGCCGGCTTTGATGCAGATAAACTCGATGTTTCAAGGGAATACCCCGCAATATACCTTGAATATAGATCGCGATAAGGTGGAGATGCAGGGGCTTACTCTCAGCAGTGTTTTCTCGGCTTTGTCGTATTATATGGGATCGGCTTATGTGAATGATTTCGTGGAGTTCGGCCGTATCTATCAGGTGAAGTTGGGCGCTCAGGCCGGAGCGAGGGCTCATATCGACGATGTGATGAAACTGAGCGTGCGAAACCGGGACGGTAGCATGGTTCCGTTTTCTTCGTTTACACAGGTCGAGGAGACGATGGGACTGAATTTAGTAAGCCGGTACAATATGTATTCATCGGCTGCACTCACGGCGATACCGGCTCCGGGGATAAGTTCGTCGGAGGGTATGGCGGCTATGGAGCGATTGGTCCGGAATACACTGGGTACGAATTTCGGATATAGTTGGACGGGGGAGGCTTATCAAGAGAGCCGGAGCGGTTCTACGGTAGGGCTTATCTTCGGACTTGCGATATTGATCGTGATTCTGGTGTTGGCTGCCCAGTATGAAAGTTGGACTAACCCGATAGCCGTAATACTGAGTTTGCCCACTGCCATATTGGGGACGGTGCTGGGGTGTATTGTCATGAGTTTGTCTATCAGTATTTACAGTCAGATAGGATTGATTTTGCTCATCGCTTTGTCGGCCAAAAATGCTATCCTCATTATCGAGTTTGCCATGGATTACCGCAAGCAGGGCGAGTCTATCCGGCAATCGGCGATGGAGGCGGGGAGGTTGCGCCTGCGACCTATCTTGATGACTTCGTTCGCTTTTATCTTCGGGGTTCTTCCGCTGATGTTCGCGACAGGTGCGGGAGCCGAAAGTCGTATAGCTTTGGGTACGGCAGTCGTGTTCGGTATGGCGATGAATACGGTATTGGGTACGTTGTTCGTTCCTAATTTTTATGAATTGATGGAGACTGTTCAAGAGCGCTGGTTGTCGAAGGTATTCAAAGATAGTGGTGAAAAGGGGACACCCGATTCGGCAGATTAGGATACTATATCTTTATTCCTTTTTGTTATTCTTGCAACCCCTCCGTCCTTCGGACACTTTCTCTATCGGCAGGGGGCGGATTGAAATGTTATTTTGAATATTCTTTTTTAACCCCTCCGTCACTTCGTGCCACCTCCCCTATATTTTTGCGTTGTAAAAACACAGGGGAGGAGTGTGTGAAAGCTCTACAATACCGCAGGGTATAGATGAGGGAGTTAAGGGGCATTCTCCTTTTGAGGCAGAAGGATAGATTTTACACTTCTCCCCAACCGTGCTCCGTAGCATGGTGGGGTGTGGCGTTAGCCATAGGGGAGACACAGCAGAAACTACCATTTCTGCGGAGAGGGGGGTGAAAATAAAAATAGATGATAAATGCTTCGAGAAGAGGGGGTTAAAGAAAAGGCGGCGGATATGCCTCCGCCGCCTTGCCTGAAAAAAGGAAGAACCGGAATTGTTATTTTACCGCCACTTTCTGCGAGCGGTCACCCGTGTGCACGATATACATACCGGGAGCAGATAGCGTCACGCTGCTGTCGTTGCCCGTATAGACCAACCGGCCGGCGGCGGTGTACACTCGGTAGGATTCCCCGCCGTTCTCCACATGCAAGGTGCGGCCTGTCGCATAGATGCCTCTCTCCCCTTTTTCCAATGTTTCCACGGCGGAGCCGGCCGGTGCGAACTCGGCGGTGAATGTCATGTCGCCCGTGACCGTTATCGTGCGGGGATTGTCGGTATTGCCGTCGTTCCATCGCACGAAATAGTTCTGCCCGAAAGGTACGGCGATAAGGGTCGCCGTACCTCCCTGCGGATACTCTCCACCGCCTGTCACATATCCCATCGTCTCGTCTGTGGCATTGGCCGTAACCGTGTGCAGGGTTACGCCGGTCTCCCGAATGTCGGTGAAATTGCGCCAATACTTGGTCTCGGCATATTTCGGCTTACAGCCTGCCGGGACATAGAGTGTCATGGCATAGTCGTCGAAGGTCATTGCCCATATTTGGGGAGGTGTCACGGCTTTGGAAGTCACTGCGGTCAAACTGTTGCATTTGGCGAAAGCCGACTCGCCGATACTTTCCACTTTTTCGCCAATAGTTACACTCTCCATTTGGGTACAACCGTTAAATGCATTATTGGCAATAATAGTCACGGAGTTGGGTATGGTGACCTCAGTCAAACCGCTGCAACCGTTAAATGCCCCGCTTCCGATAGTCGTCACGGCATTGGGTATGGAGACTTCAGTCAAGCCGGTACAATCGGCAAATGCATAGTCTCCGATAGTCGTTACGGCATTGGGTATGGAGACCTCAGTCAAACCGCTGCAACCGTTAAATGCCCCGTCCTCGATAGTTGTTACGGAATTGCCTATCGTCACTGTTTTCAACTCGGTGCATCTATAAAATGCCCAGTTCCCGATAGTTTTCACGGAGTTGGGTATGGTTATCTCAGTCAAACCGGTACAATCGTAAAATGCATGGTTTCCGATAGAGGTCACGGAATTACCTATGACAAGTTTTTTCAGTGATGTAAGTTGATAACACAAATAGGCCGGAATATATTCCACCTCTTCCTCGAATACGAACTCGGTCAGTCGATCAGAGTCTGGGAATGGAGGTTTTGGTATCCTAGTTTCACTTAGAAAAGTATCTTGAACATTACGAGCATTCCATATCACCGTTTTCAAGCTGGTGCAACCGTTAAATGTCCCGTCCCCGATAGTTGTTACGGAGTTGCCTATCGTCACCGTTTTCAAGCCGCTGCAATCTTCAAACGCACCGCTTCCAATGGAAGTTACGGAGTTGGGTATGGAGACCTCAGTCAAACTTGTACAAGAGTAAAATGCACTTTCCCCGATAGTTGTTACGGAATTGCCTATCGTCACCGTTTTCAAGCCACTGCAACCTTCAAATGCCTTTTTCTCAATAGAAGTCACGGAATTGGGTATGGAGACCTCAGTCAAACTTGTACAAGAGTAAAATGCACTTTCCCCGATAGTCGTTACGGAATTACCTATTGTCACCATTTTCAAGCCGCTGCAACCTTCAAATGCCCGGAACTCGATAGTTTTCACGGAGTTGGGTATGGTGACCTCAGTCAAACTTGTGCAAGAGTAAAATGCCCTGTTTCCAATAGAAGTCACGGAATTGCCTATCGTCACCGTTGTCAAACCGGTGCATCTATAAAATGCCCAGTTCCCGATAGTTTTCACGGAGTTGGGTATGGTGACCTTAGTCAAACCTCTGCAAAAGCTAAATGCGTTGGTTCCGATAGAAGTCACGGAATTGGGTATAACAATGGTATTTAGTAATGTAAGCTCTCTGCACAAATAGGCCGGAATATGTTCTACTTCTTCCCCGAATACGAAATCGGTCAATCGATCACAACCTGAGAATGGTCGACTACTATTATCTTGAAAATCTTGAACATTACGAGCGTTCCATATCACCTTTTGCAATCTGGTGCAAGAGTCAAATGCCCCGCTTCCGATAGTCGTCACGGAGTTGGGTATGGTTACCTCAGTCAAGCCTGTGCAACCTAAAAATGCCCCGTCCCCGATAGTCGTTACGGAATTACCTATTGTCACCGTTTTCAAGCCGTTGCAAAGGGAAAAAGCCTCGTCCCCGATAGTCGTCACGGAGTTGGGTATGGTTACCTCAGTCAAGCGGGTGCAACTGGTAAATGCCCAGCTCCCGATAGTCGTTACGGAGTTGGGTATGGTTACCTCTGTCAAATGGGAGCTCCAGAAAAATGCACTATCCGCAATACTTGTCACCGGATAATTTTTCCCGTCATACAGCACCGAATTGGGAATAACGATCTTGCTTCCGGAATAGTATCGATTATCAGATACCCGGGCCTCACTTCCGTCAAGGTAATAATTGATACCATCGACTTGAAAAGCTTTTTGCGCTTTTACCCCCGTTAGGGAACCACACATGAGGAGTACCAATAGATACCGAACATACTTTTTCATATTGCCTACCGTTTAATTAGTTCATCGATCAAGTTCAACGTGTTGTCCGCAAAGATACGGTTGAGGAATTCGTATTCGTCCTCATTGCCATAAGGCGCGGTATAAACGGTGGTATAGCCGTTTTCCCGAGCAATCCGTTCGATATTATCCACGGTATGGCCGGAGTTACGGCAAGCCGCCACGATCACCTCGCACTTATACTCCACACATTTTTCCAACCATTCGTTTTGCTGGTAGCCGGGAGGATCTCCCTCGCTGCAACATCCCACAAAAGCATCTTCGCCTCCGTTCAGGGGAGATTTATGCCGGGCAATGAGCAACCGGTCGCCATTGTGATGCTCTTCATGCACTTTTTCCCGGTCGAGCAGGGATTCCAGCGCAAGAACAGACGTGCTTTTCCCCGAGCCGGTACTCCCGTAAATCGCAATAATCGTTTTCATGATAAACTTGTGTCTTTTGCCCCCTGCTCCCCAACGGTAGGCGTTTAAAAATAGAAAAGCGCAGGGAACTTTCTGTTTATTAAATCTTGGTATCGCCAAACACCATGTACGCAATAAACAGTCCACCCCACGCCATACCGATATATCCGCCACCCCCTTACCGGGGTGGATATAGGCAAGCATGAGCGTTTCTCGACTGCTTAATCCCGCGTACTTAGAAATTGGCGATTTCAGATTTAGGATAAGCAAAAACGCTTTTATCAATATGTCTGCCTCCTTGCCGGGTTACCGGCAAGGAGACCTTGTGAAAATGGGACAAGCCGAAATGTATTTATCGGGCTTTACCTATTTTCACGTTTGCAAAGGTAGTGCGGGCAGGGGATAAAAACAAGATTTTCAGTCTTTTTTATTTTTACCGGTTGTCTTTTCAACCCCTCCGTCCTTCGGACACCTCCCCTATATTTTTGCGTTACAAAAACACAGAGGAGGAGTGTAAGGTTCACTTCTTCATTTTATTGTTGTTTTCACTTCTCTTTTTCCTCTGTGTCCCGTAGCCTTACGGGGTGTCACAAAACAGCACGAAAAAGGTTGCTTTTCAATCCTCTCCCTCTATATTTCCTTACGGAAACACCCCGCCATGCTGCGGGACACGGCAGGGGAGGATTGTGCTACAAAGGACTTTCTTTCCCTGCCAAAGAAAGTCCTTGTTACACTAATTCACTTTATTTGTTCATTCTTCTCAACAGCGAGAAGAACGAACCAAGAAGCGCCGCCG
>ENA-UONV01002713-UONV01002713.1-human-gut-metagenome-genome-assembly--contig:-CS4-NODE-2713-length-12713-cov-4.971085_pt1 | contig 12713 bp, 10 predicted proteins | sample MGYA00242461_ERZ724008 | MGnify/ENA metagenome assembly ERZ724008 | reverse complement strand
TAGCGCATGTAGCACCTACGTTACCTGCACCTACTACGGTTACTTTTGACATAATCTTCAATTTTTTGTTTATATGTGTAATAAAGTTGCGACAAAAGTACAACGACATTCGTAATTAAGGAAATTTTTCCGTAATAATTTTAGTTAAATACTCTATCCGATGTGCAACATCTTAAAGGCAGGCAACAACCAACGACGTAAAAAACGTAGTCGATCCCTCCTTCCCATCAATCAAAAGTTTCACAGTTTGCCCTTGTTTTAAAGCCTCAGCCACTCCGGCAAAAAAGTCATTGGATACCATTATTTTTCGCATACTCCGAAAATAGTTTCACAAGAAAGACGAGCCGCCGCCGCATCAGGAAGACAAGACAGATGATAAACCGGCACAACAGAAAGTAAGTTACTCAAAGCCCCACTGATAAAGTCATACAATGCATCATCATAAGCAAAACAAGGCGGACATGAAGGGTGCAAGGCTCCATAGCCCTGAGCTATATTTAGACGTTCTATTTTATTAAATGGAGCTTGCGATAACCGTACACAGGCTGCTAACGGATAACTCTCATTCTTGTAGCAAGGTGTCTTTCCACTCCATGGGCTGCCATATACCCATGGTTTTCCGTCTATGATGCGAAGAATAGGACTATCATCATTCAGCAGAACAGCCCCCTCTATGTTTTCGCGCCACAAACGGGTGTGCGTACTTTTTCCTGTGCCACTCTCTCCCAGAAAGAACACAGCTTTACCTTGATAGCAAATGGTACTGGTATGAATGGCCACCGTTCCGAGAGGAGCCGTAACCACTCCATACGCAATCCAACAGGCAAAGCGTAGTAATATAGGAACAAAGTTTCCCGTAAAATAAGCAATACGGGCATCTTGTGTCATCCACATACTCAATGGTTCAGCACCCGGAAAGGTCATATCAAAAACATACCCGTCAGTATAGCGTCCAAAACGGCTGACAATGCCGTCTATTTCACTACGATAGTACACTTGTTCAAACGCCGGCGCCTGGTTGTGAGTTGCTATAAACCGGCAAAGCGGTTCGCTACCGGATTTAGCTTTAAAAACCGAAAAGCCGGGTAATGCTTCTATCCTTTGTACCAATCTATCCCCTTCCACGCGGATACGATGTCCGGCTATTAAATAATCCTGTTCCATTTCTTTTATTCCTTATTGTTATATATTATATCACATGTGTCCAGATCGAATATTCGGTCACAAAAGGACAACGAGCTTTCACGGTGGGCTATGACAATTAATGTCAGTTCACGGTGCCGCAAGGAGAGTGTTTCCAGAGCATGATTAATTTCCTGTTCCGCCTTGTTATCCAGAGAAGAAGTGGCTTCATCAAAGAACAGTACTTCAGCTTCCTTGTAAAGTGCCCGTGCAATACCAATTCTTTGTTTTTGACCACCGGACAATCGGCTGCCATATTCACCCAACGGGGTGTCCAATCCTTGTGGTAATTCATCTACCCATTCCTTCAGTTGCACTTGTTCCAAAACCTGCATTACTTTTGTTCGGTCAACCTGCGGTTGCCCCAGTGCTATATTGTCAGCAAGTGTCCCTTCTATAATAAATATCTCCTGCGGTACATACCCCACCAGTTTATGCCACTCACTTCGATTGGCAGAGGTCAGCTTCCTACCATCTATAAGTATCTCACCGGATGTAGGTGTGAAAAAGCCAAGCATCAGGTTGAAGAGAGTCGATTTTCCCGAACCGCTTGCTCCGCGTATACCGATACGTTCACCACGACCGACTGCCAAATTTAAACCACTGAAAAGTGTATGTCCATCGGGAAATGCGAACTCCAACCCGCGCAATTCAAGGGTATGCTTGAAATCAAAAGGAAGCTCACTTGACAGGCTTTCTTGTAGTTCATCGTTCACAACAGCTATGCCTTCTTCCACCACTGTTATAGTATGCGACGCATTTTGAAGTGTCACCCAACTGTTCAATACGGCTCTCACGGCAGGTATCAGCCTGAAAGCTGCTACCGCAAATACACCGCTTACTAAGCCCAGGTCACCACTTCCGGTGCCAATCAATAAAGCCAATCCGGCCACTACAGCTACTTCCGAGAGGAAAGACGGAAAAAGTTGGTACACTTCCATGCGCAGACGATTATGAACGATAAACTCCATTCCCTGGTCGAAAGAAGCAAGCGAGGTATGGAAAGCCCGGGCAATTTCCAGTTCTGCATATCCACGGTAAGCTTCCACTACCGTACGGCTCTGCTTGCGACGTGCTTCCAATTCTTCCATGCCATAACGGCGCAGGCGTTTCCGTACCAAACCCACATACAGACCGGCCAGAGGCAGAAAAGACGCACAAAGCAAAAATCCGGCAAGCGGTTCCCAGACGACAAGCGCCGTCACCATCAGCAGCACCAGCACTGCCTCTCCCGCCATGCGAAAGACCGGAGCCAATACACATGAACTGAACATATAGCAAACATAGTTTACCTCATGTCCCAACTGTACACTGCTCTTCCCTTTCAGGAAAAGCAATCCGCGATGGTAATAATTGGCAAACATCCGTCTGCTGAATTCCCGGTATATCTCCAACTGGTAACGACTTTGTACACGTGCCAGGAATACCACCAAGGCATTCTTCAGCAATACAAACAGCAACACGGCACCACACAATGCCAGCATCATGCCCCGTCCGCCGTCTTGTTTTACCACTACCAGTAATATCGGTATCAGTGCTGCCACTCCTGCAAAATCAAGGATAGCACGCAATAATACCGAAAAAGCCACCCATGCACCCCGCTTGCGTTGCTTTTCAGGTAGCAACTGAATTATTTCTTTAATCATTAGCTACCATTTGATTATATTCGTCTTCCGATGTCTTTCTTTTTCTCCTTATGTTTCTTAAAAAGCCTTCCACAAAGTCTTTCGCAAACAAAATCCATCCTATGCTTCCTGAACCCGCCAGAAATATACATTCTGCAAGGATTACCATTTTTCGGGGCTTCGAGGGAGTCAGAGGAACTATTGGAGGCTGAATAACTGCTAACACCGGAGTCGCCTTCTTCACTTTCACTTCGGCAGCTTGGACTTGCAACTCCGTCTGATTGTAAATTGTGAGTGCCAGGTTCATTTCATTCCGCAACCTTGTCAACTCAGCGCGAGAAGTTTGTCTCACCAAACCTTGATTAATATCGGCATATCGAGTATATTTTTCCTGCGCTTTATAATACTCCGCCTGTGCCTCTTTGCGAAGTTTCTCCGTGTATTCCAGCATGCGGCATGACTTACTTGTTCTGTATTCTGTAACGTACTCCTTCAGATGTTCCAGTATAGTATCTGCTACAATAGCAGCGACCTGTGGATCCTGCATAGTGACAGATAGAGTAATTTTCCTTCTCCTGCCTGTTTCATCTATTCCGACACTAGTTCTTGAGGAAATAATTCCAGCTATAGCCGCCTCTTCACGGGTTAACTGAAAAATATTTATTGAGGAGTTCACCTTCTCCACTTTCGGCTTCTCCTGAATCATTGTCATACACCAGCCCACTAATTTGGATGGTATAGACGTGACGGAATTCCACCACGGACGTTTCTGATGTTCTTTCAAATATTGAGAGAGAGTAATCACAGTATTATCTTTCAACCCACGTATTTTAACATCGAAAAGTCGGACAAGAAATGGTGTAGAATGAATGATGGCAGGATATAAAACTGAATAAATAGCATCTCTCTCTGTAGCTGAAGAAGAATTCATACCAGTACCAACCATATCACTTAACGTACTTATACCTGAAGAGGTAGCTCTACGCGAACTTTCCGGAACAATAAAAATGCTGGCTGTATATTCCTTGGGAGTACCCAAAGCTACAATCAGTCCAATGACAGCACCAATGCTGCATGTTAGAAGTATTTGTTTCTTGGAAGTATAGATTTTTTCAAATAGTACCAGCCAATCTATCCCCTGTTGTCCGGACGATTGTCTTACTTTTTTTTTGTTTGCAGTATTGCGATTCATCAATATGTAATAATGTCTGTACAAAAAACAATGATGGAATTAATTGGGCTTCCTTTATTTCAGATTTTGGTCTTTTACTGAGTAAACAAAAGCCTAAACTGACGATTAGTTACTACAAATCCAATAATTTTAGCATCAAGGATTTTTATATGGAACAATAGAGGCTGTCCCATTTTCATTCTGAGGCAGCCTCTATTTTAGCTTAGCTTATTGGTCAGCTTATTAATCGCCATAGTTATCCGTATTCCAGAAATAAGCCTCTGCATTATTACCTGAACCACTGGCAAAGATACCAGAAATAGGATAGTCAGTAATTGTTTTGCTATAGAATTTACCACCGACAAGAAGCGTACCTGCATTGTCAATCTTGGCAAATTCTTTGATTACCTCAGTTACGTCATAGGTATAAGCACCCAGAATATTTCCTGTCGGAACAGAAACTTCTTTATCATCTGCAATAGTCAAATGAGTAATGCTCTTCTTGTTTACATTTAATGTAACATTAGCATTTGCTATAAATTCTACCAAATCTGCAGCCAATTTTACAGTTGCATTGGCATTTACAACTACGTATTTAATGGTCGTTCCAGTGTAAGATGATAAATCGCAACCTCCATTTAAATAAACTTTATTAAACTTATCATTATCAGCAGCAGTCAAAGCTGTAGTCGTTACTGGAACAATCCAGGAAATATAACCCTGTTGAGCAGCATTTGCAACAGTCATGTCTGCGTCACGTTTCTCACATTTTACTTCACCACGTGTTACTTGAGTATTTACATCTGTTTTAACTTCGGTTGCACTGGAATTAGTAGTAATATAAGTTCTTGAACCTTCTTTAGCCTCAATAGTTCCTGTATTGTTAATAGTATTATCTGTACCATTCAAGCAATACATTGAGCCACTGTTTATAATATTACCTGTATTGGTCAAACTTCCCGTACCTCCATTTCCTGCAATAATCTTAGCGCCAGCATTATTTGTAATGCTACCACTGTTAGTCATTACTGCGGCCAGATTAATGTTACCGTTATTGGTAATAGTGGAAGTATTTCCGGTTACATCTTTTACATTAATTATACCGGTAGTAGATACAGTAATTGTTCCTTCATCACCGATCTTAGTAGTATTGGTCAGAGTTGAAGAGTCCCATGTGCCACTTACTGTAATATCCGTACCATTGTTTGTAGTGGTAGTAGTTGTCAATTTTACACCTGTAGCAATTTCTAAAGTACCGTTATTGCCTGTAATTGCTCCTATAGTTACATCTTCAGCAATCTTAACGACAGCACCATCACCAAGTGTTACGCCTGCGTATGTATCACTACCCGCAACATTATCCTCTGCAAAAGTAACATTAGCAGCTGCGATAGTCATCATTTGACCTGCAGGGATCTGCACATCCTCACCAATTTCAACATAACCTTCTGTTACATCACATCCACCCTCAAAAGTAACGTTATGCAATGTCATTCTGTTTGTCTCATCGTCACCTCCCTCTACAGTAACCTTATCAGAAAACGTCAAACTAACATCAGATAATTCTTGTACCTTGTTTGTTAAAGCAGCCATTACCTCCGGATTGATTACCACTTCATCACCTAATACACGAATCTTAGCTGCATCGTTAGAATTAATACCATTAATTACAGCAACCAAGTCTTTCTGTCCAATAACTACAGTACCTGTAGTTTCATTAGCATTCTCAAGTTCTGCATTGGTCTTTGTTACTTCCATATTTAGGAAAGCATTACCATTAGCAACAGCACCATTATCTATTTTATGTAGGCTAACACTATGTTGTCTTCTTAAATAGAAATCCTCTTGAGTATCATTACTTTCTTTTTCAACATAACTATTCTTTACATCATATTTATACACCCCTTTATCAGTGTATGCATATAGTGAGATGTTATGATATACACCGGCAGGAATCAACATACGAGCCTGAAAATCAACACTTGAAGTTTCATTATCCAGACAATCAAGAGCAATCAATCGTTGTTCAGCAGCGTTTGTTGTTTTTAAAATAACGTTCTTAAAATCAGAATCTAAAGTACTCTTATCATAATTTATTATAGTACCATCAACATTGTTGTTTTGTAATGCAGCTCTAGCTTCATTTATTACATCCTGATCTGTTTCAAGCGGCCCTTTCTGCTCCAACTTCGCATTAGGAATTTTCAAATTTTGAACAGTATAAGTCTTGGCAAATGGAGCATATGTTTGTAGGTTAGCAGCTGTTGGTTTAACAACAATTTTCTGTACAGTCACAGCTTCGGGAAATTTCATTTTGATATTTGCATAAGAGTATACAGATACCATCGGCAGATTGAAATTATCGAAATGCCCATCTTCCTGTCCCTCCAGATTGATAATTGGTGAGATGCGGAAATCTTTCTTGGCAATTTCGCTATAGTCTGTCGCATATTTCTGAATGACAGGCAAGTCAAATTCCACGCCATTTCTGCTTTGAGTCATTTTGGAATCATACTGCAAATAGAACAGCCATGACCCCTTCACCATGGTACCATCTGTCTCAAACTTTCCAGAAGTACCATTCCATGAGAATCTATTATTACCAACATGTCCTTCATGTATACCATAATAGCTAGTCGGATTATTGTAGTCATAATCAACAAGAACTGCACCGACTTTATCACTTCCATCAAAAGCAATTCCAGAGCCTCCAGTCATACGTGTAGTCGCATTGTCAACACCGAATGCAAAATCTATCGTCGGACGTTTCAGCTTATTAGCATCACCGTTACTTCCCAAATATTCTTCATTGGAACATCCTGCCAACAAAGCAGTGGCCAACAACGAACTTATTAAAATTTTTGTTTTCATTTTATCATTAGTTAATGTTATACCATTTCCATATCATGTTACCGTATCATGCTATTAGTCCCCATCACCTGGGATTGTTCCCGGATCAAATCCTGAACCGTCATTAGGACTGCCTGCAAAACCTTTTTCCACTTCCACTTCCAGAACTTCCACTTCTGGAGCTTCATACTTCATTTCCTTTTCTACTTTCATAATCATAAAATTTAAATTGTTAGTAATATTAAAAATCTCTTCATTATTAACTGGTAATATGCATCTCTGACTATCAAAAGAATCAGGTTATCCTTAGTAATAGCCTCGCAAATCTTTCTATAAAAAGACGAGCAAACCGCCTTTTCAGCCTGCAAAGTAAGAAACAAATTTCCTAAATACATTTCGAGTGCATTTAGCTGAATATCTGCATATTACCGAAAAAGTAAAAAGAGAAAAGTAAGAAGAAAAGAATTTTCCAATGGAAGGGAAAAATAAACGATAAACCTGATACGCAATCACTTATAGTACTAATGATAAATTGCAAATTTTATCTATTTATGCATATTGACACTCCTTTATGACACTATACTGCATAAGGAATGACTAATTTAATTCATTGATTTACAATCAATAGCTGTTTTATTAAATAGAGAAAAGTCCACTGACAAGCACAGAAATAGCACCATTATCAGACACCAGCAACAAAAAAGAAGCTTACAATCAACCGCTAAATAATCTCATGTTTTCTAGCTGACACATGTCCTGAGAAACCCTAAATGTATTAAGCAAAAAAAGGAGCGAATTCTATACCCGCTCCCTTATGGAATGATGACTCAATAACAATATCACAATTTTTCTGCAATAATCAGTTCCCAGCCCTTGAACACCAGCGTGATGAGTTCCAGTTTCGTTCCACCTTTGGTGCGAAGCACCTTTTCGTCCGCTGCATAACGCACCAGCTGTTCAGCCGCTTCCTTCTTCAAGGAAGCAATGTCTTCCTCCGAAGCATCACGCTTGGCGTATTTCACCTCTACAATATAGCTATAGGCAATATCCGGCTGGTGCAGTAGATCCGGCATCATGTAGAAATCGGCATAACCTTTGGAAGATTCGTGTTCGGGAAAAAGAACATATCCCTGCGTCAGTCCTAAATAAGCCAACAGAAAGCCTTTGACATGGGCCTCTCCATCTATGAACTCACGGATGGCGCTTTGACGTTCCAGTTCGCGGGCGAAGAAGCGAAAAACGGACTCCCATTTGCCGTCATAAGCCATCTCCATGACCAAAGAAGAAAAATGGCTAATGTCTACATTAAAAATAGATGCTTTACTATAGGCTTCCACCAGGTAAGTATAAAGTTGTTCACGCACAGTCAAGTTGGGGATTCCAAGTACAGGAGTCCCACGGTAAACACCTTGTATGGATAGCATTCCGAAATAGAACAGCAAGCTTTTGAAGTTCTCCGTATCAGTCATCTTTTCAGCCGGAAAGGAAGTGGCAATCTGTACTGTGATACTACCTTCAGCTACAATCTGCTGGATGACAGAAGCGTTCACACCGAATGTCTTGTCTATCTGTATCAGATGACGGAGCTTACTGTAATCCGTACGGATATTGTTGTCAACCATCATTTTGGGTACTTTGCCCAGTTGCAGGTAATTGTTAAGAAAGTAGAGTGTCATATCCGAATTGAACATGCGCTCTTCCAAACTATCTTCCGAGAAGCAGTAATTATCATACCACGGCTTCATCAGTTCCACCAACTCGTCCACCGTAACATCTGCCGGAAGTGCGTTTTCACCTTTGTAATAGGTAATCATCTCCCGTACTTCATCTTCGCTGAAACCGATGATGTCATTAAATTGCGGCAACATGCTGATATTCGTGCCGATATTGAAACCGCTCGTCACGTCATCCATCGTAATGGGACTCACTCCCGTGATGAAAAGGCGCTCCACGGCGGCACCGGCATTGGAAGTGGAATCTTTAATATTGTTGAAGAAACCACGGATAAAGCCCTCACCATGTGTCTTTTCCCGGTAACGCTCCTGCCCATAAGAAGAAAGGATGGTATTGGTAAAGTTATCATATTCGTCAATCAGCAGGTAAATGCGCGGGCAGTCCGTTCGGCTGACGTATTCCTTAAGAGCAGCCAACATCTGTCTCGGATTGGTTTCATCAGGATTGACAACCTTCCAAATATCACTGCCCAACAGGTGTTCGTATTTCAGGATGAAATTCTTCATCACCATGCAGCAATACTCGCAGAACGAACGCTCCACATCCTCCAACTTCGAACTGATTGCAGAGAAATTGAATCGCAAAACCATGTAGCTGTTATGCCGCTTTGTCGGATGTTGCCCGATATATAGTTCTCCAAACAGTTCTTCAAATCTACCGGCATAGTCGATGCTGTAGTACGCCTCCAACATGGCCAGAAACAGTGACTTACCGAATCTGCGGGGGCGAATCAAAAATAAGTAGGGAGGTTGCCGTTCCAGCATTTCGATGAAACGGCTCTTGTCCACATAGTAGTAATCCTCGCACCTGATGCGGGGGAAGTCCGATATTCCATAAGGTAATGCCTTCATAACTGCCTGCTTTTAATATTGCACAAAGCAAAGGTAATAAAAATGATTGCAAATTCTACGAAGACCCTGAAATAGTTACAATCGGATACCATTATTTACCACATACTCCGAAGATCGTATCATGAGAAAGGTGCGCTGCATCAGCATCAGGCAGACAAGCCAGATGATAAACCGGTACCGCAGAAAGCAGGGAACTCAAAGTATCACTGATGTAATCATACAATTCATCGCTGTAAGCAAAGTCAGGCGGACACGAAGGATGCAACGCGCCGTATCCTTGAACCACACTAAGCCTCTTGATTTGATTGTAAGGAGCTTGCGACAATCGTACACAAGCTGCTAACGGATAACTTTCATTCTTGTAGCAAGGTGTTTTTCCACTCCATGGACTACCATATATCCATGGTTCTCCGTCTATGATGCGAAGAATAGGACTGTCATCATTCAACAGAACAGCGCCTTGTATGTTTTCGCGCCACAAACGGGTGTGAGTACTCTTACCCGTACCACTTTCTCCCAAAAAGGGAATCGCCTTACTCTGGCATACAATAGTACTGGTATGGATTGCTACCGTTTTAAAAGGTGCTGTTGCCACTCCATAAGCAATCCAGCATGCAAATCGAAGCAGCCGCAGGTTATAATTTCCCTTGAAATTCACCACCCGCTTATCTTCACTCAGCCAAAGCTCAAGTGTTCCACCTTTAGGAGGCAGCATTACAAAGAGAAAGCCATTGCGATATTGGCCGAAGTGGCTGACAATGCCATCTATTTCATTCGTATATAACATCTTTTTAAAGAAAGGTGTATCTGCGTTAGATTCTACAAAGCGACAAAGAGGCTCACCGTCTGCCTCCACCTTAAATGGGGTGAATCCTGTCAATGCACCTATTGTCGCAACCAATCCATTCCCTTCCACCCGGATACGATGTCCGGCTATTAAATAATCTTGTTCCATTTCTTTTATTCCTTATTGTTATATACTATATCGCATGTATCCAGATCGAATATCCGGTCGCAAAAGGCCAACGAACTTTCACGGTGGGCTATGACAATCAATGTCAGTTCACGGTGCCGCAAAGAAAGTGTTTCCAGAGCATGATTAATTTCCTGTTCCGTCTTGTTATCCAGAGCGGAAGTGGCTTCATCAAAGAACAGTACTTCTGCTTCCTTGTAAAGTGCCCTTGCAATGCCAATCCGTTGTTTCTGACCGCCAGACAATCGACTGCCGTATTCGCCTAATGGTGTATCCAATCCTTGTGGCAATTCATCTGCCCATTCCTTCAGTTGCACTTGTTCCAGAACCTGCATCACCTTTGTAAGCTCAACTTGCGATTGCCCAAGTGCTATATTATCCGCAAGCGTCCCTTCTATAATAAATATTTCCTGCGGTACATATCCCACCAGTTTATGCCACTCACTTCGGTTAGTAGAAGTCAGCTTCCTGCCATCTATAAGTATCTCACCGGATGTAGGTGGGAAGAACCCGAGCATCAGGTTAAAGAGGGTTGATTTCCCCGAACCGCTTGCTCCGCGTACACCGATACGTTCACCACGACTGACAACCAGGTCTAAACCGCTGAAAAGTGTATGTCCATCAGGAAATGCGAATTCCAGCCCACGCAATTCAAGGGTATGGGTAAATTCTAAAAAAGGTTCATTTGATAAGTTTTTGGGTAATCCGTCACTTATAACAGTAATACCCTCTTCCACCACCGTTATGGTATGCGAAGCATTTTGAAGCGTTACCCAACTATTCAATACGGATCTCACTGCAGGAATTAGCCTGAAAGCTGCTACCGCAAATACACCGCTTATCAATCCCAGATCACCACTTCCGGTACCAATCAGCAATGCCAGTCCGATCACTATGGCTACTTCAGAAAGGAAGGATGGAAAAAGTTGGTACACTTCCATACGCAAACGGTTCCCAATAATAGAATCCAGACCTTGATTGAAGGAAGCAAGAGAAGTATAAAAAGCCTGGGCAATTTCCAGTTCTGCATATCCACGAAAGGCTTCCACTACCGTACGGCTCTGCTTGCGACGTGCTTCCAATTCCTCCATACCATAACGTCGCAGACGTTTCTTAACTAAACAGATATACAATACCGATAAGAACAGGAACGCTCCACAGAGCAAACAACCGGCATACGGTTTCCAGATGATAAGTGCCAATACTATTAACAATATCAGTACCGCTTCTCCGGTTATACGGAAAGCAGGGACCAATACGCATAGACTGAACATATAACATACATGATTCACCTCATGCCCAAGCCGTACACTGCTTTTTCCTTTTAAATAGAGTAGCCCTCGATGATAATAATTGGCAAACATACGAGTACTAAACTCCCGATATATTTCCAACTGATAACAGCTTTGTACATGTGCCAGAAGCATAACTAAAGTGTTCTTTAGCAATACAAACAGTAATACGGCACCGCATACTGCCAGCATCATACTCCGACCGCCATCTTGCTTTACCACTATTAATAATATTGGCACCAGTGCCGCTATTCCCGCAAAGTCGAGTATGGCACGTGTTAATACAGAGAAAACTACCCATACACCACGCCTGCGTTGCTTTTCTGACAACAATCGAACAATATTTCTAACCATCTGCTACTCTTCTCTTTTTTAGATCTTTAAGGAAGCTTTTGGCAAACAATACCCAGACCAAACTTCCTGTACCACTCAAAAAGACATACATCACAAGAATCGTCATCTTCCTGGGTTTAGAGGGTTTAAGTGGAACTACTACCGGCTGGATAACCGCATAAACAGGCCTTATCTTTTCCACTCTTGCCATAGCTGCCTGAACCAGTTGCTCCGTCTGATTGTAGGTAGTTTGAGCCAGCTTCATTTCATTCCGTAACCTTACCAGTTCAGCGCGTGAGGCTAACTTCACTAACCCTCGGTTAACATCCGCATACCGGGTATATTTCTCCTGTGCACTGTAATATTCCTCCTGTGCCTCTTTACGAAGTTCTTTTGTATATTTCAGGAACTTGCGTGCTTTACCTGTCCTGTATTCCGTTATATATTCTTTCAAGTATACTCGTACGGTATCTGCCACAGTAGCAGCAACTAACGGATCTTGCATGGTGACAAATATAGTTATAGTTCTTTTCTTTTTGTCCACCCCGATGTTGATTCTCGAAGCGATAGCACCTGCCATGCCTGCTTCTTTGCGAGTCAGCCGAAAAGGGTTTATACCCGTCTTTGTCCCTGCTTGCCCGCTATCTTCATTTGACTCATCTTTGAATAGAGATACGATCCATCCGGTCAGTTTGAACGGAG
>ENA-UONV01002704-UONV01002704.1-human-gut-metagenome-genome-assembly--contig:-CS4-NODE-2704-length-12730-cov-20.660907_pt1 | contig 12730 bp, 6 predicted proteins | sample MGYA00242461_ERZ724008 | MGnify/ENA metagenome assembly ERZ724008 | reverse complement strand
TAATGCTTTATTTTATGTTGTGTTCAAATAGAATTTCTGTGCGTTAAAGGCATTTCACTGCGGCAAATCGGCTGACAAACTAAAGTTATTCAATATCACCGCATTAAGCCGCAAAAAAGTGTGAAAAGTTAAATTCTTATGCCCTTGGGCAAGTGATTTTTGGCAACGCCGTTGACGCACTTGCACCAGCCGAGCGGAAATCCTCTGTGGGTAACCACTTTCCAACCCGAAAAACTATCGTCACATTGAAAAGTTTCGCCCGAAAGGTATTTTAAAGCCGTATTATAATCGACTTCGGCGCAATCGGCATTGTGCGGCGAAAGACACATGGCGAGCGCGTGGTCGGGCTCAAACCTGCCGCCCGTTACTTCGCCGAGGCAGATGCCTGCGCGCAGCGTCTGCACGGAAATATCTGGCATGCCGTCCGGCAGACTGTACAGCGTTGAGCCGACCGCGCGGACGTTTTTTGGCGTAAATCTGATGTGTTTTTTGAAAAACTCCTGCATTGCGGCTATCGCCTTTTTATCGGCGCACGGCTTAAGAGGGCGAATATCCCGCCTCTCCCCGCCGCTCTTTTTCATGAGTGCGGCATAGTGTCCCTCGCCCATGTCCCTATGGGGGTAAATTCTGCGCTCTTCAACGAGGGAAAATTCGTGGTGAGCGGACAAGAACGAGCGTACCTGCCATTCGTCCTCTTCCTCCGAAAAGGTGCATGTAGCATAGACCATGCTGCCGTCTTTTGCCAGCATTTTTGCCGCGCTTTGCAAAATTTTTGACTGCCTTTCGGCGCATGTGCAGACGCTCTGCAAGCTCCATTCCTGCACGGCTTCGGGCTGTTTGCGGAACATTCCCTCGCCCGAGCAGGGAGCGTCAACGAGGATTTTATCGAAGTAACCTTCAAAAATCTGCGCGAGTTTATCAGGTTCGGCGCAGGTTACGACGGCATTGGTTATTCCCAGCCTTTCGACGTTGCGCGAAAGGATTTTAGCCCTCGGAAAGTTGATTTCGTTGAGGACGATAATTCCCTCGCCGCGCATAGCCTGAGCCATCTGCGTACCTTTGCCGCCGGGAGCAGAACAAAGGTCGAGCACTCTCTCGCCGCCCTTGACATCAAGTAGGGGCGCGGCGCACATTGCGGAAGGTTCCTGCACATAGTAAAGCCCCGCCGCGTGAAAGACGTTTTTGCCGGGTTTTTCGTCCCGAACGTAAAAACCGTTGCTCTCCCACGGGACGGGCTGCATTTCAAACAGTCCGAGCGAAGAAAATTCGGACGCATTCAGTTTTAATGTGTTTACGCGCACGCCCCTGTACGGCGGGAGGTTATAAGAGGCTAAAAAATCTTCCGCCTCATCGCCCAGCCGTGAGCGCATGCGCAAAACAAATTCTTCAGGCAAATCAATCATAGAGCAAACTTTTAAGCTGCGATAAATTTATTATCTTCATGTCGTGAAGCTGTCTTGCGTTTCTTGTGCGAACGGTATCGTCTTCGTCTTCGCAGACATAAATCGTGCAATTTTCGAGCTTCTGCGAATACACCGCGCCCTGCTCGAAAATTCTGCCCACAAGCTCTTCGGAAATGTCTATGTCGTCCTCGATAAGTCTGGAAAAAGTGAAAACTTCGCCAAAGAGAGGTCCGCTCTTCTTCTTGCGCCTGCGGCTTAAATATATATAAAACTCCGCGCGGTTGCGGCTGCGCCTTTCGCGCGCTTCGTTGCGCTCCTTTTCGTACCGTTCGAAGCTTTCGGAAGTGGGTTTTTGCACGCTGTGTCCGATTATCCTGCCGCGGCGTATGCCCAGAACTTTTTCCAGCCCGAAAACGTCGGTTTTATGCTTTGCGCACAGTTCTTCGACTACCTTCATGGTGGCGTAAGCGTCGTCCGCTGCGCAATGCTGCGTGAATTTTACGTTGAGGTCGGCGGTTATGTACTCCAGACCGAACTGCCGCGTGAAATCTCCGACGGACGTCATGTACATTATCTGACTGTCAAGAAATTCAAAATTGAAGGGCGGCAGATTGAACCTTACCGTTTCGAGGTCGAGATACTTGACGTCGTTCAGAATGGCATGACCGAAAACGAGGTTATTTTTATCCTCCAAAAGCTCCTTGATGAAGGGATATTCCTCGGTGAAAGGCGGGTGCTTTTTGAATTCGCCGTAGTCGTACGGAAGCTCAAGACCATGCTCTCCCTTCCTGTCGGTTAAATGAAATCCGCCCTTGGGATTGATGAGTATGTCGCGCTTTTCGATTATATTGAATTGTTCGTCGCAGACGACGTAGCCGAATGCGCATATCTTGGCTATGGTTTTATGCACGCTTGCGCATTCTATATCGAAAAAGACTAAATTCATATAATAAATTATAGCAGGTCGCGCGTCTTTTAGCAACCTTTGCGGACAGCAATTTGCAAATACGCGCGCATTTGACTATGTTAAAATACAAAGAGCCGCCGCGCGTAAAATAACGCGCGGCGGCGAAATGCAAATTTATTTTACTTTTTGGGAACGATTTTATCCTTGCCGCCCATGTACTTTCTGAGTACTTCGGGAATGAACACGGAACCGTCTTCCTGAAGGTGGTTTTCGAGGAAAGCTATGAGCATTCTGGGAGGAGCGACGACGGTATTGTTGAGCGTGTGAGCGAACACGTTTTTGCCCGTTGCGCTGTCCTTATACTTTATGCCCAGTCTTCTTGCCTGAGCGTCCGTGAGGTTGGAGCAGCTGCCCACTTCGAAATAACCCTTGCGGCGGGGGCTCCACGCCTCTACGTCAAGACTGCGGTACTTGAGGTCTGCAAGGTCGCCCGAGCAGCACACGAGCGTGCGCACGGGAATGCCCATGGAAACGAAAAGTTCAACCGTGTACGACCACATCTTTTCGTACCATGCGTCGCTGTCTTCGGGCTTGCAGATGACTATCATTTCCTGCTTTTCAAACTGGTGAATGCGGTATATTCCGCGCTCTTCTATGCCGTGAGCGCCCTTTTCCTTGCGGAAGCAGGGCGAATATGACGTGAGGGTTAAAGGCAGGTCGCTTTCGGGTATGACCGTGTTCATGAAACGACCTATCATGGAATGTTCGCTCGTGCCGATGAGATAGAGGTCTTCGCCCTCAATCTTGTACATCATGCCTTCCATTTCCTCGAAGGACATAACGCCAGACACAACGTCGCTCCTTATCATGAAAGGAGGTATGCAATAGGTGAAGCCTTTATCTATCATAAAGTCGCGGGCATAGGTGAGTACCGCCGAATGCAGCCTTGCCACATCGCCTACGAGATAGTAAAAGCCGTTGCCGCTCGTTCTGCGCGCCGCGTCCAAATCGATGCCGCCGAGTTTTTCGAGTATATCGAGATGATAAGGCACTTCGAAGGGCTTTTCCTTTGCCTCGAGGTAGGTATTCCACTGCACGTTGCAGCTGTCGTCCTTGCCGATGGGGACGTCGTCCGCAATTATATTGGGAATTGACATCATGCGCTTTTTAAGCTCGGTTTCGGTTTCTGCCGTTTCCGCCTCAATCTGCGCGATGCGCTCGTTATTCTGCTTGGAAAGTTCCTTGACCTTTTCGCCCTCTTCCTTTTTGCCTTCGCGCATGAGTGCGCCTATCTGCTTGGCGTAATTGTTGCGCTCTGCGCGGCGGGCGTCGCCTTCCTGCTGAAGAGCGCGGCGGCGTTCGTCGAGAGCGAGAATTTCGTCAACGAGGGGAAGTTTTTTATCCTGGAATTTTTTTCTGATATTTTCCCTTACAAGCTCGGGATTTGTCCTTAAAAGATTGATGTCTATCATAAAATTACCACTTTTGCCTTTAATTTGTAAGCTTGAAAACATTATACGCCAAAAAAACGTTTATTGCAAACGAAAAAGCAAATTTTAATTGAAAAATTGACGGCGTTATGATATACTTATTATAAAGTAGTTTTTAACCTTGAAATCATAAATGATAAACAGGAAAAGAAATGAGCAAAATTTACTTTAAATCAACCAGACCGCAGCCCGAAAATTCTGCAGAAGACGAACAGAACGCCGTACAGGAAGAAAGCGTCTTAAAAGAAGTAACGGCTGAAGCTGCGGACGAGACGGCTGCCTCCGATGCCGCCGTTGCGCAAGCTCCCCCCGAAAGGGAAAAAAGCGGAGAAAAATCACCCTCGCCCAGAAAGCGGCAGACGGCAAAGCCGCGCGCTTCTTCAGAGGCGGCAAAAACCGTAACCGCAGACGAACAGCCCGCAAAGGTCGGGGAAGAAAAAACTTATTCCGAAGTAGACCGCAAAGCGACTGACTCCACCGCCTTTGACCTGACCGAAGACGAACAGTCTTCTGAGAGCGCGCCCGCGGGCGATACCTCGTTCAGGTTCAAACAGGGAGAAGGCTTCAACAAGGAAAAAATTGTGCGCTATTTCAAGCGCCATCCAAAAAAACAGATTAATTCCAAGGTTGAAAGATTTTCGCCCGAACTCGACAAAGGTCTTACACAAAAGCAGGTAGAAAAGAGATTTACGCAGTTCCTCTTCAACGACACAAATAAAAAATATTCCAAGTCGTACACCAGCATTATCGTGGGAAACGTTTGCACTTTCTTCAACCTTTTGTGTCTGTGCGCGTTTATCGCCCTGCTGCTTGCGGGAACGCAGGGCTGGACCAACTACCTGGTTATTATTATAACTTCGGCGAACATCATAATAGGCGTCATTCAGGAAATCCGTTCAAAAATTTCCATAGATAAACTGTCCATTATGGCTTCGGCGACGTGTAAAGTCGTGCGAGACGGGGAAGTGGTTGAAATTCCCTCAGCCGAAATCGTGCTGGACGACATCATTATCCTCGAACTCGGCAACCAGGTGCCTGCCGACTGCATTTTAGCCGAAGGGCAGGTTGAAGTTAACGAAAGCCTGCTTACGGGCGAGAGCATTGCCATTAAAAAAGGTCCCGGCGACATTTTATACGCGGGCAGCTTCATCGCCTCGGGCAGCGGAAAGTTCAGAGTGGAAAAAGTAGGCAGGGAAACGTACCTCGAAAAACTGACCGCCAAGGCAAAGAAATACCGCAGACCTAATTCCGAACTGATGAATTCGACCAAGCTCATAATAAAAGCCGTAGCTTTCCTCATCGTTCCCATTGCGATAGGTATGTTCTTCGTAACTTACAACGCGGCTTTCGACGCAAGCACGTCGAGCGCATTCGATTATATTTTCAGCAAGGAAATAAACAACGCCATTCAGCGCACCTGCACCGTTGTTATAGGCATGATACCTTCGGGCATGATGCTGCTTACTTCCATGGCTCTCGCCGTGGGCGTTTTGCGACTTGCAAAGAACAATACTCTGGTACAGGATTTATATTCGCTGGAAATGCTCGCGAGGGTAAACGTTCTGTGCCTCGATAAGACGGGTACGATAACCGACGGGCGCATGAGAGTTGCCGACTGCGTAATTTTAAACACCGTGGGCGATTACTCGCTCAACGACATAATGGGCAGCATGCTCGCCTCGCTCGACGACAACAACCAGACGTCTATTGCGCTGAACAATCACTTCGGACACAGCGACGTTTTGTCGCCGATAACCAAAATACCTTTCTCTTCCAAGAGAAAACTTTCGGCAGTTACGTTTGAAGACGTCGGTACGTTCTGCATGGGCGCGCCCGAATTCGTGCTTAAACCCATGCCGGCAAAGGTTGACAGAATTGTAAAACAGTATGCCCAGATGGGACTGAGAGTTATTGTGCTTGCACACTCCTCCACGCCCATCGTCGGCGACAAACTGCCCGCGCTTTTAAAGCCCGTTGCAATAATTTCCATTGCAGACAACATCCGCGAAGACGCCGTGGATACAATTAAATGGTTCAGGCAGAACGACGTTGCCGTTAAGGTAATTTCGGGCGACAACCCCGTTACCGTTTCGGAAGTCGCAAAGCGCGCCGGCATAGAAAACGCAGATAAGTTTATATCGCTCGAAGGTCTCAACGACAAGGAAGTTGAGAGCATTGCAAACAAATACACCGTGTTCGGACGAGTTACTCCCGAGCAGAAAGCCGTGCTTGTGCGCTCCATAAAGAGCGAGGGAAACACGGTTGCCATGACGGGCGACGGCGTAAACGACATTCTCGCGCTCAAGGAAGCCGACTGCGCAATTTCGGTTGCGTCGGGCAGCGAGGCGGCGAGAAACGTCAGCCATCTCGTGCTTATGGACAACAACTTCGCTTCCATGCCCAAGGTAGTCGGCGAAGGTCGAAGAGTTATAAATAATATCAAAAATTCATCCTCCCTCTACCTCATGAAGACGCTGTTTACAGCCATTCTCGCCGTGATTTGTATGGTTATACTCAAGCAGCCATATCTGTTCATGCCGAGCAACATGCTGCTTTTGGAAGTGTGCGTTATAGGCATACCTTCGTTCATGCTCTCGCTGCAGCCCAACAAAGAACGCGTGCAGGGCAAGTTCATAACTCACGTCATGAGCCGAAGTATCCCCGGCGCATTGCTTATGATTTGCTGCGTAATGGCGATGTACATAGTGTACGCCTTCAACCAGGCTTCCTACGCTATGTACTATGTGCCTATGTGCATGATGGCGCTGACGTTCTCGGGACTTGTTATGCTCTACCGCGTCTGCCAGCCGTTCAACGGCTACAGACTTGTGCTGTTCGCTTCTATGGTCGCCGTAACGGCGGTAGCGCTGTGCGTGCCTACGCTTGCCGATATGCTCTATCCCAACTGGTCTTCGCTCACATGGGATTACACAAAACTGCTCATACTCGCCGTTGCAATCGAAGCGGCATTCCCGCTTTCCAACAGCCTTATCAAGCTGATGCAGATACTTCTTCCCTCATCTACGGGCAAGAAACCGCAGGTACTTGAAATCGAAAGGACTAAAACCTCACAGTAAATACTGCAAACGAAATGCGGTTTAAAAACTCAATCAAGAACGCCGCGCCCGACAATTTTTGTCGGGCGCGGCTTATTTTTTGCCTATGCGCAAACTCATGCCTGCATTGCCCTCGCCGATATATACGCTGCGTCAAGCGTGCGCAACGACGGACTTTTTTTGACTGCATACGGCACAGCACCTCAGAAATTTAGCGGGCAGCAATAGATAACAAGCACAAGCGGCAGCATGTACTATGCGCGGGCATTAGCCAGAGAAAAAGCGCGTTAAGTTACCGACGAAGTTGGGCTGTCGGGGACAGGTGAAAGCGCGGGCGCATATGTTCGGGACAGGCGAAAATGCTCGGACAAGCTTATTAAAAACTCGGGCGGCATGCGCAGTCGCGTGGGCACTCGCACACCAAGCACCAGCCTTTGGCGGCGGGCGAAAAAAAACACAAGCGACAGCAGGCGCAATGCGCGGGCATTAGCCAGAGAAAAAGCGCGTTAAATTACCGCCGAAGTTGGGCTGTCGGGGCAGGTGAAAGCGCGGGCGCATATGTTCGGGACAGGCGAAAATGCTCGGACAAGCTTATTAAAAACTCGGGCGGCATGCGCAGTCGCGTGGGCACTCGCACACCAGGCACAATCCGTTGCGGCGGGCGAAATGAACACAAGCGAAAGCAGGTACGAAAGTGCGGGCAGTTACCAGAGCAAAAGCTCGTTAAATTACCGCCGAAGTTGGGCGGGCGACAGCAGGCACAATGCGCGGGCAATTACCGCCTGAAAATTAAAGCGGATAACAGACACAAAAAAACTTCCGCGAATTTTCGCGGAAGTTTTTGCAAGTTGTTAAATTATTCTTCTTCGTTTACTTCTGAAGCGTCCTCTGCGACCGTTTCTTCGGGAGCCTGAGTTTCGACTTCGTCGTCGCGTTCGGTAACGGCGACGGTTGCGACTTTGCCGTCCTTGAGGCGCATTAAGCGCACGCCCTTGGTAGCTCTGCCTATCGTGCTGATGTCCGAGCAATGCATTCTTATTATCGTTCCGCCGTCGGAGATAATCATTATGTCGTCATCGTCCGTAACCTGCTTGAGGTTGACGAGATTGCCCGTAACTTCGTTGAACACGCCCGCCTTAATGCCCTTGCCTGCTCTGCCCTGAAGACGGTAATCTTCCAGCCTGGAACGCTTGCCGTAGCCGTTTGCGGCAACGGTCAGTATATCCTTTTCGGGATCGATGACGAGCATGTCGACAAGTCCGTCTTCCTCGCCGTCGAGCGTCATGGCGCGAACGCCTGCGGTATCTCTGCCCATGGGACGAATGTCGCTTTCGGCGAACCTTATGCACTTGCCGCCGCGGGAAGCTATCATAATTTCGTCGTTGCCCGTGGTGAACTGAACGGATATGAGTTCGTCGCCCTCGTTGAGCTTTATGGCAATCTTGCCGTTGCGGTTAATGCGGGCGAATTCTTCGACCTTGGTCTTTTTAATCTGTCCCTTTCGCGTTGCGAACGCTATATATCCTTCGGCATCCGCCTTGACGGGGATGAGCGCGTTTATCTTTTCATCCTGCGCAATCTGTACTATATTCACAATCGCTCTGCCGCGCGCCGTGCGGGCGGCTTCGGGTATGTGGTAACCTTTTACCGAATAGACCTTGCCGAGGCTGGAGAACAGCAATATGTCGTCGTGCGAGGAGCATACGAACATGCTCTCCACAAAGTCCTCCTCCTTGGGTTTGTGAGCCGTTATGCCCATGCCGCCGCGGTGCTGAGCCTTGTATTCGGCGATGGGAAGACGCTTGATGTAGCCCGAATGCGTGAGCGAGATGACAACCTGCTCTTCGGGAATGAGGTCGGCGTCCTCTATGTCGCCGTAGTCCACGGCGATTTCCGTCTTTCTTTCGGAAGGATACTTGCGCTTGATTTCCTGAAGGTCGGTCTTGATTATTTCGAGAACGCGGCTTTCGTTTGCAAGTATGTCCTTATAATCGGCTATTGCCGCCTCGAGAGAGGCGAGTTCTTCGTTGAGCTTATCTACTTCGAGATGGGACAGTCTGTACAGTCTGAGTTCGGCAACAGCCGTAGCCTGGCGTTCGTCCAGCTCGAAGTTTGCCGTCAGTTTCTGGACGCAGTCGTTTTTATCGACCGCGTTCTTGCACACTTCGACGACTTCGTCGATTGACGCCTGAGCTATGACAAGTCCGCGCAGAATATGCGCGCGCTCCTCCGTCTTTGCAAGGTCGTACTTGGTGCGGCGGGTGATTATATCCTTCTGATGTTCGAGGTAGTAATATATGAATTCCTTGAGGTTGAGTATCTTGGGCGCGCCGTCGACGAGGGCGAGCATTATAAGACCGTCTGAAATCTGCAGGTTGGTGTGCTTGTAAAGGAGGTTAAGCACAACCTGCGCGTTGGCGTCCTTTTTGACCTCGATGACAATTCTCATGCCGTCGCGGTCGCTCTCTTCCCGTATATCCGAAATGCCCTCTATCTTCTTGTCCTTGACGAGGTCGGCTATGCTTTCGATAAGTTTAGCCTTGTTGACCTGATAGGGAATTTCGGTTACGATTATTCGCGTGCGCGTTTGGTTACCGCTCTGGTAATCTTCGATTTCGCAGCGGGAGCGGATTATTATAGAGCCGCGTCCCGTTCTGTAAGCCTTTCTTATGCCGCTTCTGCCCATTATCATGGCGCCCGTGGGGAAGTCGGGAGCGGGAATGTAATTCATAAGCTCGTCGACTTCGATGTCGGGATTGTCTATCATGGCGCAGACGCCGTCTATAACCTCGCCGAGGTTGTGGGGCGGTATGTTGGTCGCCATGCCGACGGCGATGCCGTCTGAGCCGTTTACGAGCATGTTGGGGAAGCGCGAGGGAAGCACTGTGGGCTGCATGCCCGTATCGTCGAACGTGGGATAGAAATCCACCGTTTCCTTGTCGAGGTCGCGGAGCATTTCCGCCGAGATTTTGGAAAGGCGGGCTTCGGTGTATCTCATCGCCGCGGCGGGGTCGCCGTCGACCGAGCCGAAGTTGCCGTGTCCTTCGACGAGAGGCATATTTATGGTGAAGTCCTGCGCAAGTCTGACGAGCGCGTCGTACACCGAGCTGTCGCCGTGGGGGTGATATTTACCGAGGCAGTCGCCGACGATACGCGCGCATTTACGGAAGGCTTTATCCGAATACAATCCGAGTTCGTGCATCGAATAGAGTATTCTTCTGTGAACGGGTTTTAAACCGTCTCGCACATCGGGTATGGCGCGCGAGACATTGACCGCCATCGCGTAGGCTATGAATGATTTTTTAAGCTCTTCGTCCACCTCGACGTCGAGCATTTTGGTCATTGCGAGGGTCTTGACAAATTCCTCGGTGAGTTCGGGGCTGGTCTGCTTTTTAGCCATCTTTTATTAACCCTCCTTATACGTCCAGCTCTTCGACGAGCTTGGCGTTGTCTTCTATGAACTGACGCCTCAGTTCGGGCTGTTCGCCCATGAGTATGCCGAACATTTTGTCCGCTTCCACCGCGTCCTGAACGTTAATTCTAACAAGGGTGCGCTTTGCGGGGTCCATAGTCGTTTCCCACAGCTGTTCCTTGTTCATTTCGCCCAGACCTTTATAGCGCTGAAGCTCGAACTTCTGTCCTTCGTGCGCCGCGCGGAAATCTTCGAGCGCCTTGTCGTCGTAGAGGTACTCGTCCTCTATGCCTTTGCCCGATACCTTGTAAAGAGGGGGCTGAGCCGCGTAGACGTGTCCGTTTTCGACGAGGGGACGCATATAGCGGAAGAAGAAAGTCAAAAGAAGTATTCTTATGTGCGAACCGTCGACATCGGCATCGGTCATTATAATTATTCTGTCGTAGCGCAGCTTGCTTTCGTCGAAGTTGTCCTGTATTCCGCAGCCGAAGGCGGTTATCATCGCCTTGATTTCCTCGTTTTCGAGAACGCGGTTTATTCTTACCTTTTCGACGTTGAGTATCTTGCCCCTCAAGGGAAGAATTGCCTGGAACCTTCTGTCCCTGCCCTGCTTTGCCGTGCCGCCCGCCGAGTCGCCCTCGACGATGTAAATTTCGCAAAGCTCGGGGCGCTTATCCGAACAGTCGGCAAGTTTGCCGGGAAGTTTTGTGCTTTCTAAAACGCCCTTTCTGCGCGTTTCTTCCCTTGCAAGCCTTGCGGCGTCGCGGGCGCGCTGGGCAGTTATGCAGCGAAGAACGAGTTCGCGCGTTTCTGCGGGATGTTCTTCGAGATATGTGCCGAATTTATCCACGACGGCTTTCTGCACGAAGCCGCGGACGTATGTCGAGCAGAGTTTACTCTTGGTCTGGCTTTCGTACTGCGCGTCCGCAATCTTTACGGATACGACCGCCGTTATGCCCTCGCGAACGTCCTCGCCCGAAAGCTTGTCGTTTTCCTTTAAGATGTTCAGTCTGTGTCCCGCGTCGTTGATTACCTTGGTGAGCGCAGCCTTGAAACCTTCGAGGTGAGTGCCGCCGTCGGGCTGACGGATATTGTTTGAGAAGGGGAAAATCTGTTCGGTATACCCGTCGTTGTACTGAATGGCGACTTCGAGGAATTTATCGTCCCCCTCGCTGTCTTCAAAATAGACAGGCGAAGCGAACAGCACGTTCTTGCCCTTATTTATATCCTCTATAAAGTGAACGACGCCGCCTTCATAGCAGAAGGTATCGCTGCGGACGTTGCCGCCGCGATAGTCTGCAAGGGTGAGAGTTAAGCCCTTGTTGAGATAGGAAAGCTCGCGAAGGAGCGTCTTTAAAGTATCGTAATTGAAATCTACCGTCTCGAACATGGTTGCGTCGGGATGGAAGGTAATGGAAGTACCCGTCTCGGCGGTATCGCCGACAATCTTCAAAGGTTCTTCGGGTATGCCGCAATGATATACCTGCCTGAAGACGTGTCCGTTCTGGCAGACTTCGGCAACTAAAGTATCCGAAAGAGCGTTGACGCACGAAACGCCCACGCCGTGAAGTCCCGAAGATATTTTATATCCCCCAGCCTTGTTGCCGCCGCCGAACTTGCCGCCCGCGTTGAGGTTGGTCAAAGCAAGCTCCACGCCGCTTATTCCCTCCTCTTCGTTAATTCCCGTGGGAATACCGCGACCGTTGTCCTTTACCATGCAACTGCCGTCTTCGGTTATGACGACTTCTATCTTGTCGCAGTAACCTGCAAGCGCTTCGTCTATAGAGTTATCGATGACTTCTCTTACGAGAGTGTGCAGTCCGCGCTCGTCAGTCGGTCCGATATACATGCCGGGATGTTCCCTGACGGGTTCGAGACCTTTCAATGCTTTAAGACTGTTAGCGTCGTAATTTGAATTGATTTTTTCGGGCATTTTTTGTCCTCGCAGATGATTAGAATTTTTATTTTATTTATTATACCATATTATAATAAATAAAGCAAGAATTTGAAGCATTTTTTCTGTTTTCGGCGCATATTGAACGAGTATTTGAACATGCTGATTTTATGAACGAAATTAAGGAACTCTGCCTCAAAAAAAATGTGCCGCAGGAGCAGATTTACGAATGCGCCGCGTGCGGAAATCACGTCTGCCGCGAATGCGCGAGGATAAACGATTTTTTGTGCCCGTTCTGCTTCGGCAGGCTTTCCCTGCCAAACTGAAAGCCGCAAATCAAGGTTTGGATGGCTCACGGACGGCGTTTTTATCCGTCCCGCCGCATTGTCGGGATTTTCATTTGCGCGAACCATGGTTTAATTTTACAAGCGAAAATACAATGGCAAACGCGGCTTGAATACAAAGAAATTTTTAATGCCGCAAGGTGAATAAAGTATAGCTCCGCATGTCGGAAAACAATTAAAAATTGCTGAAAGACATAAAGACAGCCGCCGCGCGAACGGCGTTC
>ENA-UONV01002703-UONV01002703.1-human-gut-metagenome-genome-assembly--contig:-CS4-NODE-2703-length-12732-cov-4.651022_pt1 | contig 12732 bp, 8 predicted proteins | sample MGYA00242461_ERZ724008 | MGnify/ENA metagenome assembly ERZ724008 | reverse complement strand
AACTTTCAAACAACTTATTGGTGGCAGTACTGCAAGCTATGCTTGCAGTATGCAGTGGTATAAAAATGTAAGTAGTTACATTTTTTTGACTTGTTATTTCGTTTTTATCACGATTTTAAGGTTTTTCTCCCACTTAAATGCTTAAAAAATCAAAAAAATAGGGCGGAAATCTCCACTTTAAAAAAATAAAATCGGTGAAAAGACGAGAATATTTTGTGTGATTATTTAGCAAAGAAAAATTTCAAGTGTCAATATGTACAAAAAATAAGCATAAATTACAAAATATATGGAAATAATGCTGATGAAAAATGTTACGAAAATGTTACAAAAGACGTTTTTCACAAAAAAAAGTGTTTTGATTGACAAAATCAATTTCATAAATATAATTGCAAAAGAACGAAAAACATTGATTTGAAATGAGAGGTTTAAAGATGAAGAATATTTTTTCGCTCTTTAATGGTGTTTTTAGTTTCTTCAGGACCATTACAAAGAGTATGTACAGAAGATGTGCGATAATCGCTTCAGGTTCAGCTGTGATTGCGGTTGTGTGTCTGAATTCTACATGCTACGGTGGTGGCGGAAAGAACAATGTAGTTTCCTCCAACACAGGAACCGGACAGGTTGCTGCGGAAGATGAAGAGGACGATGATGACACCGATGAAGAGAAGGCAGTATTCACATCTCTTATTAATGACACAGAACAGCAGATACAGTTTGCGGTTAATCCGTTGATGAATCTGGATATTGAAGAAAAGCTTTTGAAGTATAAATGTGTCTATGCAGATGTGAATTCCAGAATGGCAGAAACAGAATCGGATGAAATGCTTGTAAGTGCAGATTATATCAGTCCGATTATTGCAATTACGGATGAGGATTATGATAATCTGGTCCGCATTGTCGAGGCTGAAGCGACAGGACTTGATGTGAAAGCAAAGATTCTGGTTGCCAATGTAGTAATAAACAGAGTATTTTCTAAGGAATTTCCTGATAATGTAACGGATGTAATTTATCAGGGAAACGGAGTACAGTTCCAGCCTATAATGGATGGAAGATTCTATTCCGTCACACTGACGGACACATCATACGAAGCCGTTGACAGGGCACTTGTCGGTGAAGATTATTCGGACGGAGCACTTTTCTTCGCAGCGTCGGCATCGGCGGGAGAAGGAAGCTGGTTTGCGATGAACCTTAACAGGCTGTTCGAATATAATGGACATGTTTTCTTTAATTTTTATTAAAGATTTTACTTGTTTAATGGAATAAAGTGTGATAAAATTGGCGATAAGTATTAGGCTTATCGCCTTTTGTTTTAAATGTATACTGCAAAGCCTGTTACATGAAGCAGTTAAAAAATAATCTGTTGGAGGACGCTATGGAATTATTTTATAAAAGTACAAGGGATGACAGTGTTAGAGTGACAGCCTCAAAGGCTATTCTTAAAGGTCTTGCCGATGACGGCGGTCTTTTTGTTCCGGAGACCATACCGGTTCTTGATAAGAGTCTTAAAGAGCTTGCGTGTATGAGCTATGGTGAGGTTGCCTATGAAGTAATGAAGCTTTTCCTCACAGATTTTACAGAGGAGGAACTTAAAAGCTGCATAGCGAATGCGTATGATTCGAAGTTCGATACAACTGAGATTGCACCTCTTGTGAAGGCGGATGGAGCATATTTCCTTGAGCTGTTCCATGGTGCTACGATTGCATTTAAGGATATGGCACTTTCGATTCTGCCACATCTTATGACAACATCTGCTAAGAAGAATAATATTAAGAATGATATAGTTATTCTGACAGCCACATCGGGAGATACAGGTAAGGCTGCACTTGCCGGCTTTGCCGATGTGAAGGGAACAAAGATTATTGTATTTTATCCTAAGGATGGAGTAAGCCCTATTCAGGAGAAGCAGATGGTTACACAGAAGGGTGATAATACATATGTTGTGGCTATCAAGGGTAATTTTGATGATGCGCAGACAGGTGTCAAGAATATATTCGGAAATAAGGAGCTTGCCGGGGAGCTTGATGGTGCAGGCTATCAGTTCTCATCGGCTAACTCAATTAACATAGGCAGACTTGTTCCTCAGATTGTTTATTATGTGTATGCTTATGTAAAGCTTCTTGCCAATGAAGAGATTTCTGAGGGGGAGAAGATTAATGTTGTGGTTCCTACAGGAAATTTCGGAAATATTCTTGCAGCATTTTATGCAAAGAATATGGGACTTCCTATTGGAAAGCTTACAAGCTCTCCGTCAATGGATATTCTTATCTCAAGCAACCTTGAGAGACTTATATACAGGATTGCAGGCGGTTCTGCTGAGGCTAACCGCAGCCTTATGAGCCAGCTTAAGGAGAACGGACGCTATGAGATTACGGACTCCATGAAGGCACAGCTTGATGATTTCTACGGAAATTATGCGAGTGAGAAGGAGACTGCCGATACAATCAAGGCAATATATGAAGATACAGGCTATGTCATCGACACGCATACTGCAGTGGCAGCTGCTGTCTATAAGAAGTATACCGAAAATTCAGGTGACAAGACTAAGACCGTCATTGCTTCGACAGCCAGCCCGTTTAAGTTTACAAGGAGCGTTATGGATGCAATTGACAAGGCTAAGTATGACAGCATGACAGACTTTGAGCTTGTCGATGAATTGTCCAAGATTGCCAATGTGGCAGTTCCGCAGGCGATAGAGGATATAAGAACCGCACCTGTTATTCACAACAGAGTATGTGACAGGACACAGATGGAAGAGACTGTAAGGAAGATTCTCGGAGTGTAGACAGGATGGGTTTTATGTGATAGAATAGAAATAATGGTTTTATTACATTACGAACAGTGATATAATACACAGATAGGATGAACCATACTATTGTTAGATTGGAAATAGCGATAGTATGGTTCTTTACTGTTGAAAATATTATATAATTTGGAAAAACTATTGAAAAATAAACTAAAACAGTGTTATAATACGAACGTATATTCGATTTTGAATGTGACGAAAATAGTTTATAGGAAATGAGGAGAAGTATGGCAGATAATAGACAGGATTATGGTGCGGGCAGCATTACAATCTTAGAAGGGCTTGAGGCGGTAAGAAAACGTCCGGGAATGTACATAGGAAGTGTGTCCACGAAGGGACTTAATCATCTTATATATGAGATAGCCGACAATGCGGTTGATGAACACCTTGCAGGCTATTGTGATTCTATATGGGTTTCACTCAATAAGGATGGCACAGCTACAATCAGGGATAATGGAAGAGGAATTCCTGTGGGTATTCATCCTAAGGCGGGAATACCGGCTGTTGAGGTTGTATTCACGATACTCCATGCGGGTGGTAAGTTCGGTGATGGGGCTTACAAGATATCGGGAGGTCTGCACGGAGTTGGCGCTTCCGTTGTCAATGCCCTGTCGAGATGGCTTGAGGTCGAGATAAGACAGGATGGTAAGGTGTATAAGCAGCGCTACGAGAGAGGGCATGTTATGGCTCCGCTTGCTGAGATCGGGACATGCAGGAAGAATGATACAGGAACCACAGTTACGTTCCTGCCTGATGATGAGATATTTGAGAAGACATATTTCAAGGCGGATCAGGTAAAGAGCAGACTGCATGAGACAGCATATCTTAATCCGGGACTTACCATATATTTTGAAAATAAGAGAACTAATGAGGAGGAGAGCAAAGTATTCCATGAGCCTGATGGAATTAAGGCTTATGTAAAGGCGCTCAATGAGGGGCTTGAGACACTTCACGATGTCATCTACTTCAAGCATACAAGCGAGGGCATTGAGGTAGAGTGTGCGGTACAGTTCGTGGACGCGTTTCAGGAGAATATCCTTGGTTTCTGTAACAATATCTACACTCAGGAGGGCGGAACACATCTTACCGGCTTTAAGACCAAGTTTACCGTAGTTATCAACCAGTATGCAAGGGAGCTTGGCATACTTAAGGATAAGGATGTGAATTTCACCGGGCAGGATGTCCGTAACGGAATGACGGCTGTTGTGGCAGTAAAGCATCCGGAGCCTAGATTTGAGGGACAGACTAAGACTAAGCTGGATAATCAGGATGCAGGTAAGGTTGTAGCTGAGGTTACAGGGAACGAGCTTGTAAGATATTTTGATAAGAATCTTGAGACATTGAAGACTGTCATTGCCTGTGCGGAGAAGTCGGCTAAGATTCGCAAGGCTGAGGAGAAGGCTAAGACCAATCTCCTGGTCAAGCAGAAGTTTTCATGTGACAGCAACGGAAAGCTTGCCAACTGTGAGAGTCGTAACCCTGAGGAGTGTGAGGTGTTCATAGTTGAGGGAGATTCTGCCGGAGGTTCTGCAAAGACGGCAAGAAACAGACGTACACAGGCTATTCTTCCCATAAGAGGTAAGATTCTCAATGTCGAGAAGGCAACGATGGACAAGGTGCTTGGAAATGCTGAGATTAAGACCATGATAACGAGCTTTGGATGTGGATTCTCTGAAGGATATGGCAATGATTTTGATATAACCAAGCTCAGATACAATAAGATTATCATAATGACTGATGCCGACGTTGATGGCGCACATATAGCAACCTTGCTTCTCACGTTTTTTTATAGATTCATGCCTGAGCTTATTCAGGAGGGGCATGTATATCTTGCAACACCTCCACTGTATAAGGTAGTCCCTAGGAAGGGCGAAGGACAGTATCTCTATGATGATAAGGCTCTTGAGAAGTACAGAAAGACGCATACAGGTAATTTCACGCTCCAGAGATATAAGGGACTTGGTGAGATGGATGCGGATCAGCTCTGGGAGACTACACTTAATCCTGAGACAAGAATACTTAAGCGTGTTGAGATAGAGGATGCGAAGATGGCATCCGATGTGACTTCAATGCTTATGGGAAGCGATGTCGGACCGCGCCGTGAGTTTATCCACGAGCATGCGCATGATGCGGAGCTTGACCTTGCATAAGGGTTTTGGCAATTACATATAGGTGTCAAAACATACCGATTTAATATACAAGTGTATAACGTATTATGTTTATGCATATCACGACTTTTGGGAGAAGCTTAGATGTTCTTAGAACATCTTGCTTCGGACAATGGAGCTGATATGCATAAACATAATACGTTATACACAGCTAAGTATATATAGCATGTTTTGACCACATGAAGCAGATAAATTAGAATGTAAAGTGAGGATATAAGATGGCAGAGCAGATTATGCAGACAGAGTATTCTGAGCTGATGCAGAAATCATACATAGATTATTCGATGAGCGTAATTACGGCGCGTGCCGTGCCGGATGTACGCGATGGGCTTAAGCCTGTGCAGAGACGTGTGCTCTATGCGATGGAACAGCTTGGACTTAACTATGACAAGCCGCATCGTAAATCGGCGCGTATCGTTGGAGATACGATGGGTAAATATCATCCGCACGGTGACAGCTCAATATATGACACGCTTGTTGTGTTGGAGCAGGACTTTAAGAAGGGAATGGCATTAGTCGACGGACATGGTAATTTCGGCTCTATTGAAGGGGATGGCGCTGCGGCTATGCGATATACGGAGGCTAAGCTCAAGAAATTCACACAGGATGTATACCTTGCCGATCTTGATAAGAATGTGGTGGATTTCATGCCGAACTTTGACGAGACGGAGAAAGAGCCTGTGGTTCTTCCGGTAAGGGTTCCGAATCTTCTGGTCAATGGTTCTGAGGGTATTGCAGTCGGTATGACAACAAATATACCTACCCATAATCTTGGCGAGGTTATAGATGCTGTGAAGGCATGTATGGATAATCCTGATATAACAACACAGGAGCTTATGCAGTATATTATAGGACCGGATTTTCCTACGGGAGGACTTGTTGTAAATAAGAGTGAGCTTCCTGATATTTATGAGAGTGGTACGGGAAGAATCAAGCTCCGCGGCAAGGTTGAGTTCGAGCAGGCAGCTAAGAAGGGCGATAAGGATAGGCTTGTCATAACTGAGATTCCGTATACCATGATAGGTGCAGGCATAGGTAAGTTCATATCAGATGTTGTGGACCTTATTGAGACTAAAAAGACACAGGACATAACGGATATATCCAATGAGTCCTCCAAGGAGGGAATACGCATTGTCTTAGAGCTTAAGAAGAATGTGGACGTAGATAAGCTCATCAATATGCTGTATAAGAAGACGAAGCTGGAGGATACATTCGGCGTTAACATGCTTGCGATTGTCGATGGAAGACCGGAGACACTTGGACTTAAGCAGATAATTACACACCATATTGACTTCCAGTTCGAGCTGGCTACAAGAAAATATACCACGCTTCTGAATAAGGAACTTGACAATAAGGAGATTAAGGAAGGACTCATACGCGCCTGCAATATAATTGACCTGATTATCGAGATACTGAGGGGCAGCAGGAACCTTAAGATGGCAAAGGACTGTCTGATTACCGGAAATACGGAGGGTATTAGCTTTAAGACTGAGAAATCACGCAAGGATGCTTCCAAGCTCCATTTTACCGAGAAACAGGCAGGCGCTATATTGGAGCTTCGTCTTTATAAGCTTATCGGTCTTGAGATTCTTGCACTTGAGAAGGAGTATGAGGAGACACTTGCCAGGATTGCTGAATACGAAGATATACTGAACAGCAGAAGAACTATGGTGAAGGTTATCAAGAAGGATTTAGACAATATCAAGAAGGAGTATGCACTCCCTAGAAGGACAATCATAGAGGATGGAAAGGCAGCAGTGTTCGAGGAGCAGGAGCTTGTTGAGCAGGAGGTTGTATTCCTCATGGATCGTTTTGGCTATGCCAAGATCATAGACACGGCAGCCTATGAGAGAAACAGGGAGGCGGTTCATGCGGAGAACAAGTATGTGTTTAACTGTATGAACACAGACAAGATATGTATTTTTACCGACAATGGAAATCTCCATCAGATAAAGGTGAGGGATATACCGTTTGTGAAGTTCCGTGACAAGGGAACTCCTATTGACAACCTTGGCAACTACAGCAGTGCGGGTGAGGAGATTATATTCTTATGCTGTAACAGTCTGCTTGCAGGCAGGAAGCTGTTGTTTACAACCAAGAAGGCTATGATGAAGCTTGTTGACGGTTCGGAATTTGATGTATCTAAGAGGACAGTTGCCGCCACTAAGCTTATGGAGGGCGACTTTGTGACGAGCATTGAGGTTGTCAGCACAGTGAATACACAGAGTGTTGTGCTTCAGACGGAGAACGGCTATTTTCTTAAGTTTATGCTTGAAGAGATACCGGAGAAGAAGAAGAGCGCAGTCGGGGTACGTGGTATGAAGGTTGACGATAGTGATAATGTTGACGAAGTGTACATTATACCAGAGGAGGCTGATGTATCTATTCAGTACAGGGATAAGGATATCTCATTGAAAAAGCTGAGACTTTCTAAAAGGGATTCCAAGGGACAGAAAAAGTAATTCTGCATATATAGAAAATGCGGCATACAATAATGTCAAAATATACAAAAAAGCTGAGACAGCTTATATAAGGACTGTCTCAGCTTTTTTATTCCATGATTTTTTTACATTTTATAAAATACGGAGTGTCTGATTAATTCAATATTATGCAAGCTTATGTATTGTGATACAGTTAGGTGTATCAATCTTTATCGGATTGCCGTTCATTACCAGAAGCCCCTTTTCATAGTTGATAGTAAAGAATGTCAATGAACCGGATTCATGGTTAACCGATACAAGGTGTTTCTCATCGGGGAACAGGTTGATATCCTTAGGATAGTCGCCGCTTATAGGAAGACTGTTCTTAAGGGTTAAAAGACCTAATTCCTTGTCTGTTGAATAGATTGTAACGCTATTGTCACCGGCATTGGAGCATAATACATAATCGCCGTTTTTGGATACCTGAATTGCAGCAGCAGCAGTATTCTCCTTATGTCCCTTACGGACAGTGAAGATATTCTGCACGAACTCAAAACGTGTCCTGGCATCCTGGGTATACCTGTATACATCGATGTAATTCTTCAATTCACATACGATATAGGCGAATTTTCCATCCGGGCTGAAGGTAATCTCACGCGGAGCGGATTCGAGCTGGCAGCGTATGATGTCGGACAGCTTGAGCCTGCCTGTAGCCTTATTGAACTCATAGAGCTTGACCTGATCCATACCTATATCACATACACATAATAAGTCCTCATCAGGTGTGAGAACGGAGCAGTTGATGTGTGGACGGAAATTTCTTTCCGCGATACTTCCCATTCCCTTGTGGTATATCTCATCTGTTATATTGCCGACGGTTCCGTCCTCGTTTACGTGAAGGACTGTAAGCTTGCCGTCATGGTAGCCGGATACGAATATATAGTCATCTGCCTTTGTCATTGAAAGATGGCAGCCTCTCATGCCCTTTATTGATGAGGTGGTCATGTACTCAAGCCCTCCGTCCGGAAGAATCTTGAAGGAGGCAATACCCTCATCCACTATAGAATAAAGATATCTCCCACTGTGGGATACAATAAGATAAGATGAATTGTTGACTATCACCTCTTCACGGTAAGCCATTCGTCCGGCTTCGTTGTCAACATCTAAGATGGTTATTCCTTTGCTTGAATCATGTGTATATGATCCGACATATGCAACATATTTTTCTGACATAGTAACCTCGATTCTGCTGCGAACAAAAGCAGCAACATTATTAGTATAGAATCATCCTGTAAAACAAAAGGGGCTGCCGGATAAGGCAGCCCCGGATTTATATTTATTTTACGTCAATAAGTGTTATTTTACAAGCATTTTCCTCACTTTTGAGAGCAAAATTGTAAGAGGTTTATACAGAAACAGTGCTGTAAAAAAATTGCCTATACAATGCGCGATGTCAAAAGGAATTCCGCTAATAAAATAAGCAAAGCCTGAACCGATACCGAACATCACACCCTGTGTGATGGAGCACAGTGCACCGAAGCACAGTCCATAAGCGCCATTGATTATAGCCCATGTGATTGAGGAATCGTTGCGGCGGCACAGCATCGTTATGCCCCACAGAACAGCCCATATATAAAGATACATTATCCACCAGCTTCCAAAGCCCCAGAAGATTCCTTCCAGGAGAACAAATACATATATCGGGAAGAGCGCTTTCTTTCCAAAGACCTTGGTATACACAATGAAAAGTATGGACACAACCTCTATGTTGGGAAGGAAGCTCAAAGCCACCTGACATACACAGGCGATAGCTCCAAGCATTCCAAGTATTACTATTTCAAAGGTTGTATATTTCATGACAATTTACGATATTTTAATATGACTCAATTACGAACTTAAAGGAGTCACCATCGTTGACCGGTGTTGTATCAACACCTGTCTGGGAATAATCGTCACCGATATAGAGTGCCCAGTACTGATTTGCGGAATCATCTGCGGTCACACCGGCAACAGTCTTGACATATAAGCCCCAATCGGATTCGTCACCTGCGATGAGGTTTTCCTGCTCAAGAGCGCCGCGAAGATAGTCCTCATTGGTCTTGATAGTGAATTCCTTGGTGCTTTCGTCTGCGAATACTACAGTTAATGTGATGGTTTTGCTGCCACCTGCATCCTTTGGCTGAGGTCTGAAGTTGATGTAGAGCAGTGCCAGAACTACAACAGCTACAACTAAGCCAAGAACACCGAATAAAATCTTTTTGTTCTTTTTGCTCATTTGTTTTCTCCTTAAATAATAGATTGTATTTTTGCGTGATGAAATAATGTCCGGATCCACGCAGACATATATTTATTTACATAGGGCAGGTCTTCTGACTCAGGACATGGCACCCATCCACGTCTTCCCGGGAAAATAACCCAGTGACTTTTACACGGCACAAGCGTTGGACGGACTATTCCTATACAGCGACGGGTTCGTTCAGGCCTTCCACCTGATTCCCTCTTAGCAGACATTAAGAATAATGCCTGAACCGCTATGATATCACAGTTCCTGTATTGCAGGAACTAAAACAGTTTATAACAGCGTGAATGAAAAGTCAACGCATTACATTTATTTTGAAGTTAATTTATTCTGATATGTTTTTTTACATTACTCGGAAAGAAATTTTTTGTTGACTAGTGCAAATAAAATAGCGGGCAACGGTGCGAAAGAAATGCAGGAAAATGTTGACAGATTTATGGGGGGGGGTAAGATAGACACATACAATCAATGTATTCCTGTATAAGCTTACACAGGTAAATATAAGTCCCATGAGGGAGAATGGAGAATGCTTATGAGAAAAATATCGGAAAACAAAAAAACAGAACGTGCGGCAGGCATGCTTGCAAAGACAGTCGCCGGGACAACCGCCGGAATGATGACGATGGCAGCGGTTCTTGCGGCTGTTCCTGTAAATGTAGCTGCGGACGAGGTCATAATGGAGTGGCGCGAGGAGAACGGCGTAAAGTACTGGTATGAGAACGGTGTGCGCCAGGGAGTTAAGTACAATGCGGACGGAAGCATTGACATATCATACCGTGGCAAAGAAATATATGACCCATCAAGTGCCGCATGGTACTGGCTTGACTGTGTGCAGAACGGAGCCGTGGCAAAGAATAAGGACGTATACCAGGAATCTGCGGCAGGACAGTGGGGAGCTAGTACGAATGAGAACGGAGAAAAGGTAGGCAAGTGGGTACGCTATGATGAGAACGGACACATGGTAAAGGGCTGGCAGAATACGGAAGCCGGAACCTACTATTTTGATCCTGTATATGGCACGATGGCGAAGGGTGATGTGGTTATTGACGGACAGAGCTATTACTTTAACAAGGATACGGGAATACTTGAGAGAAGCGGTCAGACGGACGATGACGGAAACAGCTTCCTTACGGACGGCTGGCATAAGGTTGGCGGCGTCAATTACTGGTATGAGAACGGTGTGCGCCAGGGAGTTAAGTACAATGCGGACGGAAGCATTGACACATCATACCGCGGAAAGGAAATCTATGACCCGTCAACAGAGGCATGGTACTGGCTTGACTGTGTGCAGAACGGAGCAGTGGCAAAGAATAAGGATGTATACCAGGAATCTGCGGCAGGACAGTGGGGAGCAGGCACGAATGAGAACGGAGAGAAAGTCGGCAAGTGGGTACGTTATGATGAGAACGGACACATGGTAAAGGGCTGGCAGAATACGGATGAAGGAACATACTATTTTGACACGGTTTATGGAACTATGGCGAAGGGTACGGTTGACATTGAGGGGAAGAAGTATGAGTTTGACAGTGTCAGTGGTAAGCTTGTAAGGGAGATAAATGAAGATACAAAGACGGAGCTGTCTGCCTGCACGGTGACACTCTCACAGACGAGCTATGAATATGATGGTAATGAAAAGAAGCCGCAAATCACAGTGAAGAATGGAAATGATATAATTGCATCAACGGAGTACACTGTAAGCTATTCTGATAATGTGAACGCCGGGACAGCCACTGTGACTGTGACAGCGAATGGAAACAGTGCTGTTGTTACCGGAAGCGTATCAAAGGCATTTGTCATCACAAAGAAGCAGGAAGCTGAAAATAAAATCGAGTGGAATATATCGGATGATGGAAAGCTTACTGTGACGGGAAATGGGAAAATGCATGAGGCAGGAAAAAACCAATACGGTGATTCAATAAATGTTTATCCTTGGGATGAATATAAAGACCAGATAAGAAGTGCGTATATAAATGTAAAAGGAGTTACAGATTTATCACGCTTATTTTGTGGATATAGTAATTTGGAGACTGTAGACTTGAGTGACCTTGATACAAGTAATGTTACTGATATGTCACTTATGTTTGAGGGATGTACCAATTTAAGGAGCTTAGATGTAAGTAATTTTGATACAAGTCAGGTTACCAGTATGGAAGCCATGTTTAGACGCTGTACAAGTTTGACAAGTCTTGATTTGAGCGGGTTTGATACAAGTCAGGTTACTGATATGGCACTTATGTTTACCGGATGTACCAATTTAGTAAGTCTGGATGTAAGTAATTTTGACACAAGCCGGGTTACAAGTATGACGTGTTTGTTTGGTGATGGACTTGGTGGTTGTAGCAGTCTTAAGAGTATTGATTTAAGCAGTTTCGACACAGGTAATGTGACCAAAATGGGTAGTATGTTTAAGGGTTGTAGTAGTTTAAGCAGTCTTGATGTAAGTAATTTTGATACAAGTAATGTGACATACATTAGTGATATGTTTAAGGGTTGTAGTGGCTTAAGCAGCCTTGATTTGAGAAGCTTTAACACAACAAATGTCATGTATATTGATGAGATGTTCAGTGGTTGCAGGAATTTAAAAGAAATTATTGTAAGTTCTGCGTGGGATATTTCAAATGCAAAATATACATCGGGCATATATGCTGGCTGTGGCACTAACCACCTGACTGTAAAGTAGTCTTTCACCATCACCAATACATATATATTCAATGGAGTATGCTGTAAAATATAACAAAAACATTGGGGGTAGTGGGGAAATACAACATCGCTCAATGAATAAGCACATTTAGAGAATAATAAAAATCCCATCAGGCAGAGTTATTCAGTGTAGTGACCCCAAAAGTAAATTTTTTGGACCAACTAATATTAATGGAATCTGCCTGATGGGATTTTTGGCTTTGAGGTGTGCAGTAATATAGACGGGTTGTTTGAAAAGTGAAATATGTTGATAAAGATGATACATTATGCTAAGATATATTGTGTTAGGATATGTTACAAATATTTGATAAATATGTATATTGTGAGTGAATGTATAATGAA
>ENA-UONV01002700-UONV01002700.1-human-gut-metagenome-genome-assembly--contig:-CS4-NODE-2700-length-12745-cov-16.819858_pt1 | contig 12745 bp, 11 predicted proteins | sample MGYA00242461_ERZ724008 | MGnify/ENA metagenome assembly ERZ724008 | reverse complement strand
GTCGGCACATATGTGCCGACCAACGCGCATTCTGCGCAGTTTATCATTTTTTAAGCTGGGAAAAAAGCACGTCTTCGAACTGAACGCCGTAGCCGTGATTATCGCCCGTGGCTTTAAGGCAATCGGCAACCAGCCTGCCGGCGACGGTGCAGGCTTCTTCCATGCTTGCGCCGTTGAGATAGCGCGCCGTGAACGCCGCGGCGAAAATATCGCCCGTGCCGTGCGAAAACCTGGGAAGTTTTTCTTCGGTAACGTAGCTGAACGCGCTGTCCTTGTAAATACATTCGCCTATTCCGCCGTCAAGCTCCACGCCCGTTATCACGACAGCCGCGCCCGTGAGCAGGTTAAGTCTGAACGCTATGCCCTCGATATAATCTTTGTCGTATTCCGTTCTGTACTGTTCGCCGAGAAGATAGCACGCCTCGGTCAGATTGGGAAGTATAATGTCCGCACGCTTCAAAAGTTTTGCCATAGCCGCAACGTAATGCTCGTCGAAGCCGCCGTAAAGTTTGCCGTTGTCGCCGAACGCGGGGTCGATTATGACGGGCGCGCCCTCTTCGGAAAATTCATCGAACGCGCGCTCGCAGAGTTCCATTATCGAAACCTTGCCGAGGTATCCGAGAAGAAAACCCGAAAACTTTATGTCGTTATTCTTCCAGTTATCGAAAATAACTGGAATTTCATCCGTCAGGTCGAGGTAAGACCAGCTTTTAAACATGGTGTGGTTGGAAAGAACCGCCGTGGGGAGTATTGCCGCCTCCACTCCGTAATGGGAAAGCACGGGGAGCGCCACCGTAAGCGAGCACTGCCCCACGCATGACAAATCCTGCACCGTAAGAATTTTTTTGCCGTTCATTTTTTTTATTTCCTTTAACACAGCGCACACTGCGCTTTTTTTATGACGATACTTATGCTATCACTTTTCTGGCATTAATACTATGCCCAATTCAATACTTTTTTATAATACCAGATTTCCACTTTGCGTCGACTACTGCGCGGCGTTTCTATGCGGACGAAAACGGCGGCGTAAAAAAATTAAAAAGCACCGCACGCTTTCGCGCGCGGCACTTTTTAATATGGAGAGAAAATATTGAAAACTCATGATGAGCGTGTGTGCCTTGGAATTGCCCGATAAGCGCGTGCTATGCGCGCATAATCGGTTTCTTTTTTGAGGTAAACGAATTTTTCCTTCCGTTTACATATATAATATAAACCGAAAATGTAAAAACTAAAATGCTTTTTTGTGAAAATTTTGTAATAATATTGCGAAATTATGAAATTTATAGATTTTTCTGACAAAACAGCTTTAATCCGGCAGATAACAAAGCCGACAAACTGCGCGCGGGCAAAACTTATAAAAGAGCCGCGGCGCATAAGCGCCGCGGCAAGGCATAAAATATATTCAGCACAACCGGAATATCATACTCCGAACATTTTTGCCGCGTCGACGCGGCGCTTGATTTCATCCAACCTGTCTGTGAGGAAATAACTGAAAACGCCGTCCTCTTCCGAATAAATGCAGTGGTCGTAAAACCTGACGTTGTTGAGGCTGCAAATCAGCATGACTTTTGCGGTGATGTCGTCGTCCGAAGGCGAGGGCAGCGAAGAACAGCCGACGTGATTGTGCGCCATATATACGCCGTAAGGCTTGTTTACGGAAATAATTTTTGTTATTTCGTCGGGGCGAACCTCCACTTTGCCTGCGTCCCCGTCGCCGAAGGAGAAAATGCGGCGCACTTTGCCGTTTTTATCCATAAGATAAAATTCAAGCACCTCGGTCGAATTGCCCTTGAGCCTGGCGCAGACGAAATCTTTGAACTGCGCAATGTTTCTGATGACGGAAAAGCCTTCGCACCTGTTGCCGAGGTCGAGGCATTTGCCTATGCACCTCAAGTACAGCGCGACGTTTTCGCCCACTCCTTCCACCGTGCAGAGTTCGTCGACGTCGGCGTGCAGAACTTCGTTTATGCTGGGAAAACGCGCCAAAAGCGCATGAGCCACGGGATTGACGTTCTTCCTCGGATAGGCGTTGAAAAGAAGAATTTCTAAAATTTCGTGTTCAAAAAGGTTGTCGCCGCCCTTCAACTTTTCCCAAAGGCGTTTTCTGTGCCCTTCGTGCATTATTTTACCCCTCACATTAATTTTTAAAAACAGCTTTAAATTATTTTACCACAAATAATAAAAAGTGTATAATAATTTCACTCTTAAAATAAGACAAGGAAACAATATGGCAAATTATTTCAACGACATCGTAAAAAATCTTTCTCAGGCAATAAAATACGACTCTTCGCAGGCTCCCGCAAAAGAGGGCATGCCTTTCGGCGAAGGCGCGGCAAAGTGCCTGGATTTTTATCTTTCACTTGCCGATTTCATGGGATTTGAAACTAAAAATTATGACAATTACATAGGCGAAGTATGCTGGGGCAGCGGCAAGGACTTTGCCGTTCTCGCACACCTCGACGTCGTTCCCGCAGGCAGCGGCTGGGAACACGACCCGTTCGGCGGCGAAGTTGACGAAGCCGCAAAAAAAATCTGGGGCAGAGGCACGATGGACGACAAAGGTCCCGCAATGATTGCGCTCTACGCCATGAAGGCGCTCATGGACGAAGGTTTCAAACCCTCGCGCAGGATAAAACTTATACTCGGCTGCAACGAGGAAACGGGCTGGGCTTGCATCGACCACTACAACGCCGTGGCAAAGATGCCCGAAGAGGGCATTTCGCCCGACGCCGATTTCCCCGTAATTTACGCAGAAAAAGGTATACTGCAGACAAAATTCGCCTTCCCTGCAAAAAACGTTGCTTTCAGCGGACTTAAAGGCGGCAACAGACCCAACATGGTCTGCGATTACTGCGAAACTTATGCTACAGCCGACGAGGCAAAACTTGCCGCTCTCGGCATGAGCGCCGAGGACGGAAAAGTCATTGCCCGCGGCAAGAGCGCGCACGGTTCCACCCCCGACAAAGGCATTAACGCGATTGCGCCCATACTCGCATATCTCGGTCTGGACGACATGAAAAAGGCGCTTTTCGATGAAAATATGGGACTTAAAGGCATGGCTGACAGCACAGGTCCGCTTACATTCTCGCCCAACCTCATAGAACAGGACGGCGACAAAATTTTCGTTACATGCGACATACGCTATCCCGCGACCTACGAAAAGAGCGCGATAACAGACGTACTCGACAAATGCGGAATTGAATACGAAGTGCTGCACTATCAGGCGCCCCTCTTCAACGACGCGCAAAGCCCGCTGATAAGCACCCTTTTGAAAGTTTACAACACCGTTACGGGCAAAAATGCCCGTCCCATAGCAATCGGCGGCGGAACTTATGCGAGAGCGCTCAAATACGGCGCGGCGTTCGGTCCCGAAGAGGACGGCGAAGAGAGCACCATTCACCAGGCAAACGAATATATCACTTTCGAAAAGATTGAAAAGTGCTTTGAAATTTACAAACTCGCGCTCAAAGAGCTGTGCGGTTAACAAACGGGCAAAAAAGAGCGTGAAATGACATATCCGAAAAACATATTTGCAAAATAAATTCAAGCGGCGGAGCGCAAAGTGCGCTCCGCCGCGTTTATTATTCCTGTTTTTCCTCTTTTTCTTTGTTTATGGCTTTATCCGTGCGAGCCAGCTCGCAGAGTACGGGAATTGCTCCGCCTACGCCCGAAGCTACAGCCACAATTCCTATAAAGTCAAAGTACGCCATATACACTACTCCCGCCAGCGTTATTGCGCCGAGGACGATGAGAGCGATTATAAGAACCTTTTTGAGAGTGATGTTTTTCATTTGCAGTCCCCGAAGATTACATGAGGTGTTTGCGTATTGCCTTGATTGCGGTATTGGCTATTATGTCCGAGCCTTCAAACGTGGGATGAACGCCGTCTTCGGCATACTCGGTGTAAGGCGTGGTTATACACAATCCGTTAAACATTTCGTCGTAAGCGACGAATTCGTCGCACATTTCCACGCAGACGCGGTGAATAATTTCAAGTTCCTTTTCGAAGAGAGGGCGCATGCGCTTTTTGTCCGGCGCGGGAAGAAGGAACGGTTCGAGGAAAATTACCACTATTCCTGCGTCCTTGAGCTTTTTAATAAGCGTTTTAAGATCGCGCTCGAACTGTGCGAGATTGAGTTCCTTGCCATACTTGAACTTGTGTATGACATTGTTTATACCTATCATTATGACGACCGCGTCTGGCGCGTAATCGATAACGTCTTTCTGCACGCGCGCAAGAAGGTCGCAAACCTCGTTGCCCGTTATTCCCTTGTTAATAAGAGAAATGTCCATGTCGGGATAAATGGGTCTGAGCTTATCCGCAAGAATTTTGACGTAGCCGTTGCCGAGAGAATTTTCGTCGTTTCTGTCCCTCTCGCAATCGGTTATCGAGTCGCCGAAGAAAACAATTTTCATATTAGCCCTCTGTTGCTTTGTTGTAATATTTTAACACACGCTCTTAAGTTTTGCAAGTGTGAAGAGGATATTTATATTTTATTTTTAAAACGCCCCGACTTTTCGCTTGGCAAATTCGGGGCGGCAAGCAGCATAATTTGTGCAAACATGTTCGTTTAAGGCACTCGTGCTCATTTTTTCTGCAAACAGCTCGCGTCTCCCACCTCAAATCTCCCCATTTTCTCTCTTGCATTAAAAAAAACAGGACGCATTAGCGTCCTGGTTTTTTGGCGCGGATGGCGAGATTTGAACTCGCGCTACGGTTTCCCGTACTACTCCCTTAGCAGGGGAGCCCCTTGAGCCACTTGGGTACATCCGCAGGCCTGCCCGATTGTGCGCCGTTTGCCGACGCGCGTTTTTACAACGCTAAATCAATATATCACACTTTATGGCGTTTGTCAAAACAATAAATAAACCTTTATAAAATTTAAAAAAATATTTTTATTCTGTCCCGACGCTAATATTTACTTATTTTCTTCGCGCGGAAGCAGAATTTCCGTCCTTTGCTTTTCAGCGCGGGCAATGCGGGCATACGCCCATTCAGCCAGACCCAGAGCATAAATCGCAAACGCCGCGGTTATTATACCGGCGAGAGAATTCATGAACATGACCGCCGCACCCAAGCCTTCTATTTTGAAGCCCGTATAGCGACCGATAATTTTATCCGCTCCGACTGCCGCGCCATCCGCCTTTGAATTTGCGTCGCCGCACATGACAAAACTTAACTTGCCGTTCCCGTCGTCGATTATGCGGACTATGCGGTGAACTATTATTATTCCGCTTTCAGAGGCGTATGCGACGACGTCGTACAGCTTAAGGGAAGAAGCAGGTACGCTTTGAAGAAATATAAGGGCATATTTGTCGAACCCGCCGACCGTGCCGTCGAAATTATCGGCATAGGGATTGTCATCGCTTATGCCGCTCATGGACTGCGAACCGACGGCAAGAACGCACAAAGGCATTCTGATTTTGCCGAGGCTGCGCGTTGTTACGGCGGACAGCGCGCTTAACGTCAGAATGCAGACGAACAACGCCCCGCCAAGCGAATAAAATATTATCTTTATAATTTTTAAAAATCTGCATCTTCCCGAAAATCGGGTGCGGACGGCGACGGCGCGAAGCAAGCGCTCGTCGCGTTCGCCGAGGGATATTCTGCCCTCTTCGTCCCTTACAGCCTTTATACAGAAAAAAGTGAGAGCGAGTGCAACGGCGCATCCGAACGCGCCGCAGACTATCGCGGCTATTGTCTGCGCGCCCATATTATATCTTTGCGAAAGTAATTTTGTAACTTACGCCCTCGAGGCACGCGGCAAGATACGAAAGCGTATCAGCGGCTTCAATTCTGTCCTTACCCTCGGTAAGATTTTTATATGTGTTATAGGGATTTTCGCCGCCGAAAGTTTCGCCCCAGGCAAAAGTTATGCTGACCTTGACGGTAAACGGCTGGCTGCCGCCCTCCGAAAAAGTGAACGCGCCGTCGGAGTACGCAAGGGGCGACCCCGAAGGAATTTCCGCGCTTATCTGCGCCGCCGAAACGTCCGCGATAAGTCCTTTCTGCACGGCGGAAAGGTAGCTTGCCTCCTGCCCGTCGTAAAGGGTAAGTCCTTCGTACATATCCGAATAACGAACAAAATCCGAAGAATAAACGCTTGCGCTTTTGCCGTCCGAAGCCGAAATATCCAACCTGAAAGACGTGCCTTGCGAATAATTGCTGAAAGCAAAATTATAAACGAGCGTCAGATTTTCCTGCGAAGCACCGTCGGAATACAGCCAGCCGTAAGATACAGCCGCCTCGGCGGGCGCGCCGTAGCAAAGGTATTGATTTTCTTCGCCCTCTCCCGCAGCAACGACGAATGATTTATCGACAACGCCGTCGACAGTTACATTGCCCGTAAGCTCGGGCGTTTCCGACCCGCCCGCGAGCCACGCCGAAAAGCCTACGGCAGTTACACAGAGCGCCGCCGCAACAGCAAGCGCGGCGACAATAATTTTTCCCGAAAACAGTTTCATAATTCCTCTTTTGCAGTCATACTCTTTATGCGCCCGAGCATGAATTGACACATTTTTGCACGCCGCGTAAAAGGGGCGCAATTACGCACGCGCACAACTAAAAATTAAAGCCGCGACGCGCGTTTGTCAATATCTACAGCCTGAAATGCGTCAATTTAAACCTGAAATGCTTTTAATGGCTTTTTCGCGCGCCGACTGCGCCTTCTACAGGACGCAAAACGAAGGAGGGCTTTGTATATTTCGCCGAACGCGATTACCGAAAGCGAAAGAGCGAAAACGGCTATCCACTGCGCAGGCGAAAGGCTTGCAATGCCGAACGCCGAAGAAAACGGCGAAAGGCAAAGCGCGACGTTTGCGACAATGCCTGCCGCGACCGTGGCAATTAAAACTTTGTTGGAAAGCGCGCCTCTGCCGAATGCCGACCTGCGCTCCATCCGCACGTTGAACGCGTGGAAAAGTTCGCAAAACGATATGCAAAGAAATGCCATGGTGGTAGCCGTCCGAACGCCGTAAAAATTGAGTGCAAAAGCGTATATTCCCACGGTTACCCCGCATATATATGCCCCCGAACACAAAACAGACAGCATTCCGCGCGCATTCAGCACGGCTTTTTCGGCGCGCTCGGGAGGGCGCTTCATCGCGTCGGAATCGCCCTTCTCCACACCGAGAGCGATTACAGGAAATGTATCGGTTATCAGGTTGATCCATAAAAGCTGGGTGGACAGCAGAAAGTCTTTGCCGACGAATATGAAGGTTGCAATGAGAATTGCAAGCACTTCGGCAAGGTTTGTCGAGAGATAGAAATTTATCGTCTTGCGGATATTGGCTGAAATTCTTCTGCCCTCGCGCACGGCGGAAACTATCGTCGTAAAACAATCGTCGGCGATTACCATATCTGCGACGCTCTTTGTAACGTCCGTGCCGCTTAGCCCCATGGCGACACCAATATCAGCCGATTTGATGGACGGAGCGTCGTTTACTCCGTCGCCCGTCATTGCGACGACTTCGCCGGCGTTCTTTTTTACTTTTACAATAAGATTTTTATGTGCCGGGGTAACGCGGGCAAAAACTCTGCCCTTTCTTATCGCCTCCGTACGATCGCGCGCCGACATTGCGTCGAGCTGTTCGCCCGAAAAAACGAGGGACGGGTCGGAACATATTCCCGCCTGTTTTGCCACTGCGAGCGCCGTGCGCGCGTGGTCGCCCGTTATCATTACAGTAGAAATTCCAGCCGTCGCGCACTCTTCCACCGCCTGTTTAACGCCGCTTTTAAGTCCGTCCGCCATGCCGCACAGACCTAAAAACGTAAGATTTTCTTCCCTGTCGCCCCTGCCGCAGGCAAAGCCCAGCACCCTCATGGCTTTATCCGAAAAATATGCGTTGCGCTCGCTTATAAGCGCTATATCGCTTTGGGTTATATCCCTTTCGCCCCGTTCGTCGGCAATTTTTGTACATTTTTTTATCAGCACATCGGGCGCGCCCTTGCTCAGTATTATTATCCCTTCCCTGCCTTCAACTATTACGCTCATCATCTTGCGTTCGGAAGAAAATGTAATTTCGCTTTTTCTCTCGTATTTTTCGCCGTAAGGCGGCATGCTTTCGGCATAATTTTTTATCGCAACTTCCGTAGGGTCGCCCACATTGCCCTTTGCATTGTTGCACTCTGCCATGCACCTTAAGAACATTGGCGAACCTTCGCCTCCGCAGGGCAGCCAGACGGCGCGCACCTGCATTTTGTTGCGCGTGAGAGTACCCGTCTTGTCCGTGCAGATACATGTGCATCCGCCCAGCGTTTCGACGGCTTTCATCTTGCGTATGACGACGTTCTGCCTGCTCATGCGCTGCACGCCCATTGCCATTATAATGGTTACCACGGCGGGAAGCCCTTCGGGAATGGCGGCTACGGCTATGGCGACAGACGTCATGAAGCTGCGCAGAATTTCGCCGCGCGCAAATGCGGAAAATAAAAATATCACCGCGGCAACACCGATGACGAACAGCGAAATGACCTTGCCGAGCTTATTTAAAGTGCGTTCGAGAGGGGTTTTGCCCTTATCTTCCCCCTCGAGCATGTCGGCTATTGCTCCTATCTGCGTGTTTCTGCCCGTACCCGTAACTAAAGCGACGGCATTGCCGCTGACGACGTAGGTTGAAGAAAAGAGCATGTTCTGCGTCGAGCCGAGTGGTGTTTTTTTATCCTTTATTACGCATTCGCGCTTTTCCGCCGCGACAGATTCGCCCGTAAGCGCCGCCTCGTCCGCTTTGAGCTGGTTGCATGAAATTATGCGGCAATCTGCGGGAACGAGGTCGCCCTCTTCGAGGCGCACTATATCGCCCGCGACAAGTTCTGCGGCAGGAATTTTAACTTCCTTTCCGTCGCGCAGAACAATAGCCGAAGGAGCGGACAGCTTTTTTAAATTTTCTATCGCCTTATCCGCGCGATACTGCTGCACCGTGCCTATCGCGGCATTGAGAATTATTATGCAGACTATTATTATCGTATCCGTAAGGTCACTGAAATCGCGCGAAACGAGCGCGATTATGCCCGAAATCGCCGCGGCAGCGACGAGAAGAAGCGTCATTACGTCGCCGAACTGACACAAAAACAGTTTGAAAACGTTTATCTTTTTGCCTTTTTCAATGATATTCGCGCCTTGTTCGCGCAGACGGCGAGCCGCCTCCTCCCCCGTAAGACCGTGCTCGTCCGTATCCAGGCTTTTCAGCGCGGCGGAAGCCGTCATGTATCTGTACTTAAGCATAATTACCCCGCAGGTTTTTTATATACTCTATTTGTCCGCGGGCATTATTATGCAATAAAAAATATTTTGCCGCAGACAACCGCCGCCGCAAAGGACGGAAGCGAATGCGCGCGCGAGCGTAAAGGGACTGCACGCAAAGGCGCGCGGGCGGAAAGGATCGCAAACAAAGGCGCGCGGGCGATTTTGCCCGCGCGCCGCAAAAACTGCGTATTTTTTCCGTTTACGCAAAAAAAGCCGCCGCGATCGCAATCGCGGCGGCGATAATGTTAAAGCTTGCGAGCTATTCTGTCCACCCACGAAGGGTCGGGATTTTCGAGATAATTCAATAGCGCGATAAAGTTTGTTGAAGGTTTTTTTCTGTAATTGCGGCTTAGATGTTCGATGTTGCGCTTCATGGTGTAATAATTTTCGGCATTAATCAGCCTGTTTATGCCCCTGCGCTGGTCGTCGCGCGCGCGATAATTTTCAACGCCCGTAAGCTGGCGTATGACGTATGCGTTTTCGTGCTTGCTGTTTGTGGTAAGGCTGACTTTGCCGAAGTGGGAAAGCTGCACCTGCATTGTGCAGGGATTGGCAAAGTACACGAGCTGCTTCGACACGCTTTTATCGTGAAAGCGGTCGATTTTTTCGCAGACAGATTTAAACTGCTCGTAGGGGAACATTTCCGTATCGCAGAAAATGACGATAAGATCGGCGTTGTCGTTCTGAAACTCGTTCTGATAGACGGGCGGAATGTTATTTATCGACTTGGCGTTTTTAATCCTTATCGTATAAATGCCGTCCCACACGCCGCAATGCAACAGGCGGAGAAGATAATCGAATTCTTCGTACCCCTCGCAGATTATCGTTATTTTTTTAATCGTCCTCTGCTTCATCTTCATCCCTCCCGAGAAGGACGGCTATAAGATCGGGCTCGGGCAGAGCGCCGAGCGTGCCTTCCTTATAGCTTTCCATAACGTCGTTTTCGTTGCGAGAATTATTTTTTTGCCCGATAATATCCGAAAGCGAACACAGCTTTACGCCGTCTTCGTCCTTGGAGGCAAACCAGATCTGGTCTTTTCTGAACAGCCTGCGGCAGTCGAGAAGCGTAACGTCGTGAACGGTAAAAATGAGCTGTGCGTTGACGTTAAGCTCGTTATTGAACAGCGATACTATTGCCCTCGTCAGCTTGAAATGCAGACTGCTGTCTATTTCGTCCACGACTAAAATTTTGCCTTCGGTGAGAGCTTCAATTATATAGCTGGCTATGGCGACCATCTTTTTTGTACCCGTGGAATCGAACACGAGACTTTTAACCGCCTTGCCCTTGTGAACGGAAGTCAGACGGTACATATCCTCGGGCGAATTGCCCATTTTAAGCACGCATTCCTGCGGGGATATGCTCTCGTCAGAGGCGGGAATGTCGGCATAAAGATAGTCGTCTATGTCGAGGTCGGCAAGCTTTATCAGCTCTACCGTGCGCTCGCGGATGTCCTTATTATCCTTTAAAACGCTTATCGTCTTGTCAATGGGGATATTGTTCATGTCCACCACTTCGACCGAACGGGCAAAATCCGTGAGCAGTTTTTTGCACTCCGCCGCGGCGGGATATTTGTTTTCGTTTATCGTAAACACGGCAATATTGCTCGACGAAACCATGCCGAGAAGCTCGCCGAGGCGTTCATCGCCGTCAAAACGATACTGCTCGTTCACGGTATCGCGCACAAAAATTTCGCGTTCGGAAAAGGCGTCGCCATCCTTTATTATCTGCGCAAAACGTTCGTAAATAAAACCCTTGGAATGCCCGCCATTGCAGCTGACGTCATAGCAAAAATCGTATGAATAAGCCTTATCCCCCGCCGTGAAAGACACGCCGAGAGAACAGACGTCGCTTTGAGTAAAGATATTGACGGGCATGGAAAAATCGCAGTCGCTGAGTACTTTTTTTATGGTTGCGAGGGCGCGGAGCATGCAGGTTTTTCCGACGTTGTTGCCGCCGTAGACGCAAGCAGATTTCAAAACCTCGAAATCGCCGCAGGCATGAACGTTGGAATAGAATTTTTTTATTCCCGCGTCGGCTAAGAGGCTGAGCTGAGCCTTGCCTTCAAAAACGAGAAAATTATTAACTCTTACGCTTAAAAGCATTTTAAATTACCCCTTTGTCATGTTCATAAATATTATACCACGGAAAATTTGCTCGTTCAAGACGTTAACCAAAATTTGCAGATACGAAGAATAAAGGTTTTTGTATTATTTTATATTGCAATACGCTTTACAAGGCGGCTGACAAATGATAGAATATACAGAATACTTTATTGATAAGAGGAATATGGATGACAAAACTTTTATTTAAACTTTTTATCCCGAAAGGCGACGTTTCCGACCCGAACGTGCGCTCCGCTTACGGCAAACTTTCGGGGTTTACGGGTATAATTTTAAATATTTTGCTCGTCGCGGGCAAGCTGACGGCGGGATTTATTTCAGGCTCGGTTTCGATTATTGCCGACGCCTTGAACAACCTGTCGGACGCGGGCTCTTCCGTGATAACTTTTATCGGCTTCCGCCTCGCAGGGAGAAAACCTGACAAGGAACATCCTTTCGGTCACGGCAGAATTGAATACATAGCGGGACTTATTGTTTCGGTTATTATTATTTTTATGGGTATAGAACTTGTTCAGACTTCCGTAGAGAAAATAATAACGCCGCAAAAAGCAACTTTTTCATATCTCGCCCTCGGGGTGCTGTGCGCTTCGATTGCATTCAAGCTGTGGATGTTCTTCTTCAACAGAAAGATTGCAAAGACTATTAGCTCTCCCTCAGTTGCAGCCACGGCGACGGACAGCATATCCGACGTTATAGCAACGACCGTCGTTCTGATTGCGCTCGTGTGCGGAATGTATACCGACTTTCCCGTGGACGGCACGGCGGGCATAATAGTTGCGCTGTTCATATTGAAGGGCGGCATAAGCGCGCTGAAAGACACGCAGGCTCCCCTCCTCGGCAAGCCCATAAGTAAGGAACTTGCAGAACAGATAGACAGCCTTGCCATGGAACACGAAAATATTCTGGGCGTACACGACCTTATATATCACGATTACGGTCCGGGCAGAGCGCTTTTAAGTTTCCACGTTGAAGTTCCCGCAGAAATATCCGTTATTGCCATTCACGGCATGATAGACCACATAGAACGCGAAATTTACAGCAAATACGGCATAGAAACGGTAATACACATGGACCCCGTATGCAACGGGGGAATGTGCGACCATGTTCATTCGCTTGCTTTGCAGGCGGCAAAGAGCGTTCATCCCGACGCAACCATACACGACGTACAGATGGTCGATTGCGAGGGCAAAAACAAAGTTTACTTCGATATGATTTTGCCATACGGACTTGATATTTCCGATAGCCAGGCGGCAGCGCTCGCGGCGGAATATCTTAAGGAAAACGGAATTGACGCCGAAGTGCGCGTTGACCACCCCTATGTAGAGGCGTAAATTAAAAACGTAATATTAGTAATTAAAAGTATTAAAATAATGCGCGCC
>ENA-UONV01002698-UONV01002698.1-human-gut-metagenome-genome-assembly--contig:-CS4-NODE-2698-length-12750-cov-5.416148_pt1 | contig 12750 bp, 9 predicted proteins | sample MGYA00242461_ERZ724008 | MGnify/ENA metagenome assembly ERZ724008 | reverse complement strand
CCCCATGAGCGGATTATCCTGATTGGGAGTGGAGGCAATCTTTAAAGAGCCGTCCGGATTCACCAAGAGCCACCCCCAGCCGCTGCCAAACTGCTTTACGGAAACATCGGACATCTGTTTTTTTAGTTCGTCGAAACTTCCAAAAGATTTTTTTACCGCCTCAGCAAGCTTCGCCGAAGGCTCGGTTTTATTCGGAGAAAGGCCTTTCCAATAAAACTCGTGGTTCCAGACGCCGCCGCCGTTGTTTCTTACCGCAGTGCGTATTTTTTCCGGAACGCTTTCCAGATTCATGATAAGCCCGCAAACATCGCCTTCGTATTTAAAAGACGGCTCTGAGGCGAGAGCCGCATTTAGGTTGGCCACATACGCGGCCTGGTGTTTGTCGTGGTGGAAGCCGACAGTCTCGGCGTCTATCCACGGTTCGAGGGCGCTGTGCCCGTATTCAAGAGGAGTAAGTGCGTATTGCATAGTTTTTGCCTTTTTTAGATTAGACGAAGCCTCAGCCGCCCGCAACGCGGGGAAAGCGGCAACGCCCGCCAAGATAAGAAACATTTCTCTTCTATTCACAAAAATTAAGACACAATAAACTCAAAAACGTTTCAAATTTATAAAAATAAAACGATAAAAACTTGGGTAATCTCTAATATATATAAAAGTGCTTGCGTAAAGAGGCGTTTTTGGGAAAAATAAGCGTTTATATTTATTTCAGATACAGAGAGCGAAATGGAAAATATCGAAAATATAAGGAATTTCTGCATAATAGCGCACGTTGACCACGGCAAAACGACCCTGTCCGACCGCCTGTTGGAGGCAACAGGCACAATCCAAAAGCGCGAAATGCAGGACCAGCTGCTCGACTCGATGGATTTGGAGCGCGAAAGAGGCATAACAATAAAATGCCACCCCGTGACGATGGAGTATGTCCATGACGGAAAAAAATACCTTTTGAATCTGATAGACACTCCCGGACACGTCGATTTTTCCTACGAAGTGTCGAGGTCGCTCGCCGCCTGCGAGGGGGCACTGCTTTTAATAGACGCCGCACAGGGGGTTGAAGCCCAGACCGTTGCAAACGCGCATTTGGCAATAGCGCAAGGCTTGGAAGTCATACCGGTAATAAATAAAATCGACCTTCCGAGCGCCCAGCCCGAGCAGTGCAAAAAACAGATTGAAGATGTGCTCGCAATCCCCGCCGACGACGCAATTCTCGCAAGCGGCAAAAGCGGCATAGGCATAAACGAAATACTCGACGCCGTTGTAAAGCGGGTCCCCCCGCCCCGCAACGCCGACTACCCCGCAACCCGCGCGCTGATTTTTGACTGCATGTTCGACGCCTACAAAGGCGTTATCTGCTACGTCAGGGTATTTTCGGGGTCGATAAAAGCCGGCGACGAAATTCTGCTAATGGGCGGCGGTCGAAAAACTACCGTAAAGGAAGTCGGTAGGTTTACGCCGTCAATGACCCCCGAAGAATCGCTCGACAGCGGCTGTACCGGATACATCGTCACCAATATCAAGGAAGTTTCAAACGTAAGAATCGGAGACACAATAACCCACGCGGCGAATCCCGCCGCCGAAATGCTCGAAGGCTACAAAGAAGTGAAGCCGATGGTGTTTTCAGGGATATACCCGATAGACACATCTGAATACGAAAAGCTAAAAGTTTCGATAGGCAAGCTGCAGCTAAACGACGCCGCCCTCGTCTATATGCCCGAGACGTCTGTCGCGCTTGGGTTCGGCTTCCGCTGCGGGTTTCTCGGGCTTTTGCACATGGAAATAGTGCAGGAGCGCTTGCGCCGCGAATACGATCTCGACATAATTTCGACCTACCCGAGCGTCGTGTACAGAATCGACTTGACCGACGGCACGCAAATAGAGATAGACAATCCTTCGCGACTGCCCGACCCAAGCGACATTGCGGCAATATACGAGCCGATAATAAAGGCGAATATTTTAATACCGACGGAGTCGATAGGCGACATGCTTGCGCTGGTGTCGGAAAAGCGCGGTTTCTGCGAGCGCACCGACACGATAGACGACACCCGCGTAATGCTTTTCTGCACCCTGCCCCTCAATGAAATTTTGATAGACTTTAACGACAGGCTAAAGAGCATAACGCGCGGATACGGAAGCCTCGACTACGAGATGGCCGGATACCAGCAATCTAAGCTTGTAAAGCTCGATATTTTAATAAACGGCGAGCAAATAGACGCCTTCGCATCGATAGTCCACGCCGACAAAGCCGAAAGCAAAGGCAGAATGTTGTGCGCCAAATTGAAGGACATACTGCCCCGCCAAATGTTTAAAGTTGCAATACAGGCGGCAATAGGCGGCAAGATAATAGCGCGCGAAACAATCGGCTCTTACAGAAAAGACGTCACCGCAAAATGCTATGGAGGCGACATAACCCGAAAGAAGAAGCTGCTTGAAAAGCAAAAGGAAGGCAAAAAGCGAATGAAGCAAATCGGCAAAGTGTCCATTCCGCAAGAAGCCTTTGTAAAAGTATTGAAATCAAACGCATAAGATATATAGGAATTTTACCGATTTTAACTAAAAGATGCCGTACGGATTCGCAAAAAGTTTTTTTATGGGAATTCGCATTTCTAAAAGAGGATATGCGTTGCGAAGCAATCGCGCTAGGGCAACGGAATTCGGATTGGGGAAAAGTGCATTGCGAAGCAATCGCGCCATAGTAACGGAATTCGGATTGGAGCAAAGCGCATTGCGAAGCAATCGCGCCATAGTAACGGAATCTGGATTGGGACAAAGCGCATTGCGAAGCAATCGCGCCATAGGAACGGAATTCGGATTGGGAAAAAGCGCATTGCGAAGCAATCGCGCCATAGTAACGGAACAACTAACCACAAAATAAAATGTTCGGGATTTTTAGGGATAGGAAAACGAAGAATGCGCGCCAGCTGTTCGAGATGGCATGCAAGGTGTATAATTACCGCAAGGACGTCATAGCGGAGCAGGACGCGAAAGACTTGGCGGAAATGATAAAGCAGCTTGACGAATTGATACTTGACGGCAAAGTCGGAGCGAAGGAATACGAGGAGCTCGCTCAGAAGCTTGAAGTTTTGATGAAAAAATGCGGCGGGCGCATATACCCGACATCCTCATGGACCGACAATGTTGATACGATAATAGTGGTGGGGATAGTTGCCCTTGGGATAAGAAGCTTTTTTCTGCAGCCTTTTAAGATTCCGACAAATTCGATGTATCCGTCGTTTTATGGAATGACGGCGGAGGCGTACGCGCCGGGCGAGGACGCGCCGGGGATTGGGGAAAGGATAGCGAGATTTGCGTTGAAGGGTGCGAGCAACTACTCTTTGGAAGCTCCCGCAGACGGAGACTTGCTGTTGGAAATAAACGCGCCGCAGGCAGCGAGGTTCCGCGGAGGGTTTATCAATTTTGAGGAAAAGAATGTCCGCAAATATTTTGGGATATGGCCTACGAGGGAGAGGCAGTATATTTTTGAGGTCGGGGGAAAGAAACTGGAATTGAACTTGCCTGCCGATTTTTCCCTCGACACGGTAATAGCGAAGGCGCTGCCGATTGGGGACGCAAAAAATATAATAGAGTATTTGAATGCGGCGCACGACAAGAAAATGATAACGTCAAAGGACGGGAAGATTTATATAAATTACGGGCCTGTAAAGAGGGGCGATAGGGTAATAAACTTTGATATTCTAAGCGGAGACATGCTGTTTGTCGACAGGTTTACTTACAATTTCAAGAAGCCGAAAGTAGGAGATTCGATAGTGTTTTTGACAAAGTACTGCGACGGAATGACCGCAATGAACAACGGGGTTCCCGACGATAAGTATTATATAAAGAGGCTTGTTGGAGTAGGCGGCGACGAATTGAAGGTCGAGGGGGATACTTTGATGAGGAATGGAAAGCCCATAACGGGTTCGCCCGCATTCGCAAAAAACGCGAAGAAGGAGGGATTGTACGGAGGGTATCTCGCCGACGGCGCGCTGTCGGGAGACAAGACGGTAAAAGTCGAGGACGGACATTATTACGCAATGGGCGACAACTCATACAATTCGCTCGACAGCCGCTATTGGGGGCAAGTTCCCGCGCGCGCGTTGGTCGGGAAGTCGCTTATAATATTTTATCCCTTCACTTCCAGGTGGGGGGCGACAAAGTAAGTTTGGAAAGAATTTAGCCGAATAAAAAGCTTGGCAAGAGAGCCTGGGAATATATTTTCTTACGGGATATGGGAAAAATCGCACACAGGGTATCGATAGCGCTCGGGTTCGCCGTGGCGTGCCTGCATGCCTTGTGCGGTGCGGGCAAAGCCGAAGCCAAGGCGTACGCAGCAAGCGATGACGCCTTCCTGCCGGGAGTCAGCCGAAGCGCCGATATTTCTGCGAGGGTTGAGACGACCCGAAAGACTGGCGCGAAAAAGCGGCTTGAGCGCGAAAGCGACTATCCGTCAAAAGAATTTATTTTGTATTGCGCCCCCGATGTCGATTTTTGGACGGATTTTAGTTTTTTGCGCGGGCGCGGTAACGATTTTAACGCCGGCTCAAAAATAGTCGGCGCCGTATGCGTAAAAATTCGCCCGGAAGTTTGCGGGCGTTCCAACCCCATAAGGGGGCCGACAGTGCCGCAAGGCCTCGGAGACGCTTTCTCCGGCGGGGCGCGCCTATAATCCGCACGGCGCGCTGCGCTTTCATTTGCGGAAATTTTTAATACAGCAAAACCGTATAAAAACGGATAAAATATTCATGATAGCAAAAATTCTAAAACTTTTCGCGGGCAGCCATTACAAACGCTTTTACAAGAAGACGCGCCCGATAGTAGCAAAGATAAATAAGATTGAGGAACAATACCAGTCGCTGACCGATGAGCAGTTAAGGGCTAAAACCGACGAGTTTAAGGCAAGATACGCAAAAGGGGAATCGCTGGATTCGCTCCTGCCGGAGGCGTTTGCCGCCGTGAAGAACGCCGCCCGCAGGCTCTGCGGCAAGACGATTACCGTCTGCGGCCACGAAATAAAGTGGGAAATGGTGCACTACGACGTGCAGCTAATAGGCGGCATAGCCCTCCACCAGAATATGATTGCCGAAATGGCAACCGGCGAAGGCAAAACCCTCGTATCCACCCTTCCCCTCTATCTGAATTCGCTGACCGGCAAAGGCTGCCACCTCGTCACGGTAAACGAATACCTCGCCAAGCGCGACTCCGAATGGATGGGATATTTGTACAACTTTCTCGGAGTGTCCGTCTCTTGGATATACAATATGCAGGATATGGCCGAGAAGGCCGAAGCGTACAAGGCGGACATAACCTACGGGACTGCGAGCGAATTTGGCTTCGACTATTTGCGCGACAACGGCATGGCGACCTCCGCCGCCGCCCAAGTACAGCGCGGGCACTACTATTGCATAGTTGACGAAGTTGACTCGATTCTAATAGACGAAGCGCGCACGCCGCTTATAATATCGGGCCCCGTTGACGAAGACCGCGAACCGCCGTTTATGGCGCTGAAGCCGCATATAGAGAGGGTCGTAAAGTTGCAAACGCAGCTGTGCAACAAGCTCGCCAACGACGTGCTAGCTCTCGTAAAAGCCGGCAAGGAGCTTTCCGAGGAGGATATAATAAAGCTCTGGCAGGTGAAGTTGGGAGCCCCTAAAAACAGGATTTTGAGGCAGCTGATGGAGCACGGCGACGTGCGCAAGAAGCTCGATAAAATCGACATGGAAATGGCTGCCGACTTCCGCAAAGAGGAGCGTTTCCGCCGCAAGGAAGAGCTATACTACGTCATAGACGAGAAGCAGCTCACGAGCGATTTGACCGAGAAGGGTCGCAACGCCGTCCACCCCGAAAATCCCGATGCCTTCGTGCTGCCCGACCTTCCGACTATATTTGTCGAGATAGACTCGAACCAGACGATGACGCCGCAACAAAAGCAGGAGGCGAAGCTAAGGGCGGAAGACAAATTTATAGCGCTTTCTGAGGACATACACTGCGTAAGCCAGCTGTTGCGCGCTTACTCGATATACGAAAAGGACGTCGAATACGTCGTACAGGGCGGCAAAGTGCATATTGTTGACCCGAACACCGGCCGCATTATGTACGGCAGGAGATGGAGCGAGGGCCTGCACCAGGCGATTGAGGCAAAAGAAAATGTCGCGATAGAAAAGGAAACGAAAACATACGCGACAATAACCATACAAAACTATTTCCGCCTCTACGAGAAGCTCGCCGGCATGACCGGAACTGCCGAGACCGAAGCCCAGGAGTTCCACGACATCTACGGGCTCAATGTAATGGCAATACCCACAAACAAGCCTTGCCGCCGAATCGACAAAAACGACGTAATCTACAAGACGCGCCGCGAAAAGTACAAGGCGGCAATAGAAGAAATAAAGGCGGCGCACGAGAGGGGCCAGCCTGTATTGGTAGGCACTGCGTCGGTTGAGGCGAGCGAAGTTCTAAGCCGAATGCTCGACCGCTACAAAATTCCGCATACGGTTCTAAACGCCAAACTGCACGAGCAAGAAGCCGACATCATAGCGCACGCCGGCGAAAAGGGAGTCGTGACGATAGCCACAAACATGGCGGGGCGCGGAACCGACATCAAGCTCGGCGAGGGTGTCGAGGAGCTCGGCGGGCTGTACGTTCTCGGAACGGAGCGGCACGAATCGCGCAGAATCGACAGGCAGCTGCGCGGGCGCTGCGCGCGCCAGGGCGATAGGGGCGTGTCGAAATTCATGATATCGCTCGAAGACGACCTCATGCGCATATTCGGCAACAGCCCGATGGCAAAGATTCTGAACAAGACTTTCCAAGAGGGTGTCCCGCTCGACCACCCGCTGTTAAACCGCTCGATAGAGCGCGCGCAAAAGACGATAGAAAACCAGCACTATTCAAGCCGCAAGAGAATGCTGCAATTCGATGACGTCATTAACAAGCAGCGCGAAATAATTTACGGTTTGAGGAATGAGGCCCTGTCCGACACCGACGTCCGCCCGATGCTCTTCGACTTCATAAAGGACGAGCTCGACGAGCGCATAGCCTCGGCAATCCCCGCCGCGGAATCCGCTCAGGATGCCGACTACCAGGCGCTTTGCAGCTGGGTGACAAGCCGCTTCCCGATAGCGATAATCCCGGAACAATTAAAGAGTAAATCCGCCGATGAGATGCGCGAAGTCATAGTAAATGAAATCGAGGCAGTTTACAAGATACGCGAGGAAGTCGAAGATCCGGAGGCGTTAAAGGCGATAGAAAGGTTTGTTCTGCTGAGAGCCCTCGACAAAAATTGGCAAGACCACCTCACCGAAATGGAGGATTTGCGCCGAAGCATAGGGCTTAGGGGCTACGGGCAGAAAGATCCGCTCAACGAATACAAGAGCGAAGCCTACAAATACTTCGAGTCGCTAATGTCGAAGATTAGAAACGACATATGCCTCGGGTTGTTTCGCAGCGCATCAAGCCTCGAAGTGCTCCAGGCGATGATAGAAAAAATGCAGCGCAAATTTAGCGACAGGGCTGCTGCGGCCGGCGCCGAACAAGCTCATGAAATAAGCCATAAGCCTGCTGACGGAGAGCCGAAAAAGGAAATAAAACTTCCGGATATAAAACCGCGGACCGAGCTGCCTAAAATAGGGAGAAACGAAAACGTCGTAATTGAGAAGAACGGCGAGCGGGTCGAGATGAAATTCAAAAAGGCCGAGCCGCTAATTCTCAACGAAGGCTGGCGCCTTGTAAAATGGTAGGAGATTCAAAAATAAAAAACGCCGCCCGCATATTTGCGGTGGCGTTTTCTTTTTTTCTCTACGCGGCGGCTTTTGAGCCGTGGGGAGTGGCGGAGTTTGCGTACGTATTCGCAATTCCTGCGATTCTTGCCGCGCGCTCAATGTTCTCCGGCATTCCCGCCCCGCGCTCCCCGGAAAGGATAATTCTGCGTCGCAAGCGCCCCGGCGCCACATTTAACGGCGGAGAAATACAAGCAGATGCGGATAGCTCGGAAGGCGCAGACAATGGCAGAGAAGAAGATTGTGGCGCAAGCAATTTAAAAAATGCAAAAAAATATGCCAAAGTATGGTTAACGTCCACTTTTGCGTTTTCCTATATTGCGTGGATTGCAATGCTGATATGGCTTAGGCACGTATATCCGCCTGCGGGCTGGATTATAGTTGCTGTTTTGCCGCTAATAGTGTCGGGTATTTTTATATGGCCGTGGTTCGCACTTTTGCCAAAACTCCTGCCCGACCTTTGCGACGACCCGGCAAAAAGGCTTTTTAGATACTGCGGGATAGCGGGCGGATGGGTGTGCCTGGAATGGCTCAGGGCGCATCTGTTCTCCGGGTTTCCGTGGCTATTGCTTGCGCATTCGCAATGGATGAGGCCTGCGGCTGTACAGACTGCGGAATTTGGCGGAGTTTGGATAGTGTCGTTTGGGGTGATATTTTTTAACCTCGCTGCCGCGGAGTACATTTGGCGCCTTTACGCGCGCCAGAGATTCAAAATATTGGACAAATTTTCCACTACCCCGCCCTTCGGCCGATTCTGCCCGGAAATATATCTTGCAATAGCGTTCGTAATGTCGGGCCTATTTATATATGCGGGCAACCTTCCGGTTCGCGCTAATGAAATCGCGGCGTTTCGCGCGGGAATGGTTCAGACGGACTTCGCCGGGATACTAAAATGGGACGATTCGCTCGCGGAGCAAAATATGAAGGTCATATCAACGCTCACGAGGGGGCTTGAGGACGCGCGCGCCGACGTCGCCCTGTGGCCCGAAGCCGCAACGCCGCCGCGCTGGCCGGTAATAGGGTGCGAGCCTATGAAAAAATGGGTAGAGAACCTTTCAAAAACCTTAAATATGCCGATTCTCATGGGAAATATGGCGTATTTTCACGATTCCAAGACGGCTCAAAACGGCGCGTTCTTCGTATCGCCTAAAACGGGTCTTTCCGATAATTTTTACGGCAAGAGAAAGCTCGTTCCATTCGGGGAATACACGCCTAAATGGGCTTCGTTCATCGGGAAGGTTGTCCCCGCAGGCGACATGGAGCGCGGCAAGTCCGACAAGCCGATTGAGGCTGAGATAGCCGGCAAAACCTACAAAATAGGCCCAATGATATGCTACGAAGACATTTTCCCGCAACTTGGGCGCGAAATGGCGCTAAACGGCGCCGACCTGCTTTTTGTATGCACGAACGACTCCTGGTACGGGCGCGAAGCCGGCGCATGGCAACATGCCGCGCATTCGGCATTGCAGGCCGTATCGACCCGCCGCCCATTGCTGCGCTCGTCAAACAACGGCCTAAGCGCCGTATTCGACCAATACGGAAGAATGCGCCCGTCCTTCGCCCTGCGCGATGGCAGCGGCAAAATTTGGGACGCATCAACACCCCGCCCCGCCCCGGTACTCGACGTTTCTGACGCAAATGGGCGCGCCGTTGACTCCCGGACGCTCGCCCCCAAGCGCCCATCGCCGCTAATCGATGACGAAGGCTCAATATACTTTCGCGGAGCAGGATATTCGGACGTCATTTTTTACAAAAATTTTGAGGGCAAAACCACTTTTTACGTAAAATATGGAGACTGGTTTGCGGCGCTCAGCGCGGGATTTTTCTGCCTGTTCTGCGCGCCTTTGCTGGTAAAACTCCCCCAAAAAAATGCAAATGCCTTAAAAAAAGCTTGAAGTAGAATAATAAACTGAAATATTCCCCAGCCTAAATATATGTCAAAAAATTCCCCTAAATTGAGTTGGTGCAAAGTGCGCCTCGGCAAAGACCTAAACTGGTGGGTCAGCGAAACGAGCGACAAAGTAAACTGGGATATCGACGGATTGAGCGTCATAGATCCCCGCCAAGCGGCCCACATGCTTGAAATCCTCGACGGACTCAAAGAATACGGCCTCGACGAGACGATAGTCGAAAAAGCGTTCATACCGTTTTCTATAGACAAGAAAACCTCCAAAAACGAAGTGAAACTTTTGCGCTCCGACGACTCCGTTTACGATGCCGACGAGCAGCAGCTGTTCCTCCTGCCAGACACTCTCGACGACGAACGCTCGCCTTACGCCGAATTTCTCGACCACATAACCCGCATACAGGTGAAAATGCTAAACGACACCTTCCACTTTGAGAAGGATGTCGCGATAGACGACCTCGAAGAGGAGATACGCGAGAACTACTCGAACGACTATATGGAAGGCCGCGCAATCCACGTTTTCCATGAAATAATGGATATTCTCGAATACGTTCCGGAGGGATATTCTCTTGAAGACGACGATGACGACGACGATGATAAATCCGACGAGGAGGAAACGTACGACGAGATAGAAGATCTCCCCGACGAGGACGACGAAGACCTCGAAGAGGACGATACAATGAAGTGGGACGACGACGAGGACGAAGACGAGGACGAATACGAAAGTTATCGCACCCGCGACGACGACTTGGGCTCGCTCGACGACGACGACAGGTACTAATTCAGAAAATACCTGCGATAGAGCGCTTCAAAATTCTATAAAAACGGAAAAAAGGCATTTTAAAGAAAGATTTTTTCTTTCCCTACGCCCCAAAAGTTATCTTCCGCATATGTTTTTAGCGGAGGCGCAAAAAAGTCCGATACTCGGACTTTTTTTTGTGTGGGAAAAACAGATTATTTCTTGCGCGCCGTATAAATTTACCTATCCACAAGACTCTTATTAAAGCCCCCGAGGAGCCGCTTGCGCGCCGCATAAATTTTACAGCAATATTCAGTCGCACGCGCGCCGGGCAATTTTTATCTTCCCAAAATAATAAGGCGCAAAGCATAAAATCTTACAGCTATCATAAAGATGCCAAGCTAAGTCGCAAAAAAATTAAATGTAAAATCAAAAAAAAAGCGATAGTGGCGCTCGCGTTAAAAAAGTAGGAAAATTTTTTAACGCAAGCCAAGCGCCGAAAACCGCCAGCATCCATTATAGATTTTTACCCGCAAGGTACGCTTTCTTCAAGGCATCAGAGCCTTTTATTTCTCCGGCATGCCATACGCCGAGGCCCATTACGACACCTTTCAGCTCGGCTCCGTCGAGACAGTAAAGAAAGGCGTTTAACGATGATACTACCATTTCAACGTTTTTCTCGTCGGTGTCGGCGGCGGTTATTATAAAATAAAACTGCTTGCCCGAAATTTTTTCGTAATCCCCGCAGCACCTGTCTATGAGAGTTTTCAACTGCGCGCTCATAGTGTAGAAATAAGCGGGGGTCGCCAAAACTATGACATCGCTGAGGATCATCTTTTCTATGATTTCCGCGGCGTCGTCTTTCTGCGGGCAAGGTTTGCCGAGGCTGCTGCACGTCTCGCAACCCTTGCAATATCCGATTTTTTTATCCGCCAAAAATAATTTTTCAACGGCATTGCCCGATTCCTCCGCGCCTTTTTTAAACTCGTCGCACAACGTGTCCGAATTTCCGCGGCGGCGCGGGCTTGAAGATATTATAAGAACTTTTTTCATTTTTCGTTAAATTAAATCGATAGCTTAGATTGCGGTCTTTTTCGCCCATTCTGAGATTTTTGCAGTGGCGGACTTCTCCTTTGGGGAATCGCTCCACAATTCCATGCCCTGTGCGAGCTTTGCGCGCGGAGCCATTTTTTTTAGGTCGGCAAGATAGTTTCCCCATCGGCTGCCCTTGTGGGTAATAAAAGGCGCGATTATTTTGCCAGATAAGTCCGACTCGGAAACAAAAGTGCGCACTGGCGACGACATAGTCCCCCACCAGTTGGGCGTCCCCAAAAACAATATGCCGCAGTCCGATATATCGGGCATTTTTTTTAGCGGTGGCTTGTACATTGCGTTAAGCTCGCGCTTTGCCTGCTCGACAACCGCCCCATAATTTCTTGTGTACGGAGTCTTCGGCTCGAGCTCGAATGCCTCCACTCCGAGAGCCTCCGCAATTTTCCGCGCAAACTCCCGCGTATTGCCGCTCCACGAATAATAGACGACGGCGGCTTTTTTCCCGCTGGCTGGCCCTGCAAACGCAGTCATTGCTGCAAAGGGCAAAAATGCCTTTAAAAAGTCTTTTCTTTTCATGCGATTTCCTTCGGATTAAGAGCCTTACCGCCGAGGTCAACAAGCGCGTACTTGCGCGCGCCTACCCCGAGCTTTTCGGCGGATTCAAGTATGTGCACCGCGTTTAGGGATTCCATTCTTTTTATTAGCGACGCCTTTCCCTTGTCTTTTGAGGCGTAAATTAAGTCAACGCAGGCGGAGTCGAGTGCGACGGGGTCAAGAGAGGCGAGGATTCCGATGTCCGCCATTTCCGGAGCCGCCGGGTGGTTGTTGCAGTCGCAGTCGATGGACAGATTTTTCATTACATTCACATAGGCAATAGCGCCTTTTCTATATTCAACAATCGACTTGCACGCGTCTGCCATGGATTCGAGAAATTTATTTTGCTCGCAATCCCAAAGCCTGCTTGGGTCTCCCGCGCCGTGAATGTACGCCTTTCCGTGGGATGAGGCTATGCCTATCGAAATATTTTTAAGCGCCCCGCCGAAACCTCCCATCTGGTGACCCTTAAAGTGCGAGAGCACAACAAGCGAGTCGTAATTTTTCAGGTGGGAGCCCACAAAATTCTTTTTTATTTGAAGTCCGTCCGGTATTTCCAACACAAGCTCGCCTTCGCTATCCATTATGTCAACCGGAGCGATTTTTGTAAAGCCCTGTTCCTCTATCGACTTTAATTTTTTTTCCGTTGTGTTTCTGCGCCCCTCGTAAGCCGTTTTGCACTCGAC
>ENA-UONV01002695-UONV01002695.1-human-gut-metagenome-genome-assembly--contig:-CS4-NODE-2695-length-12757-cov-4.131239_pt1 | contig 12757 bp, 10 predicted proteins | sample MGYA00242461_ERZ724008 | MGnify/ENA metagenome assembly ERZ724008 | reverse complement strand
GGTTATGATGTTACTATTGTGACGAAAGATAAAGGTAAGAAATTGGTTATTGAGGCTTTGGGGCTGGAAGTGATTGATTTACCAATGAACCGTTCTGGACAAAACATAATAGAAGAGGTGCATACGTGCTGGTTTTTGTATCGCCTTTATCGCCACGAAAAACCGGATATTGTTCATCATGTAGGGCTAAAGACTATACTTTGGGGAACTTTAGCTGCAAAGCTAGCAAAAGTACACGGAGTAGTCAATGCTGTTAGCGGATTGGGAATCTTTTTCTCAGAAGAAAACAAATCATTAGTTGCAAAACTTCTCCCTAAAGTACTTCGCTTTTCTCATCATCGTAAAAAACTTGCTGTAATTTTTCAAAATAATGAAGATGAAAGTTTATTCTTGAAAAATGGAATCATAAAAGAAGAGCAGGCTTTTATGATAAAAGGATCAGGAGTAGATTTGAACCTATATTGCTATACGCCTGAACCTGAGGATGGAAAGGTTAAGGTTTTGTTTACCGCCCGTATGATCGTAGAAAAAGGGGTGTTTGTGCTGGTGGATGCTGCTTTGAAACTTAAAGAACAATATAAAGATAAAGTAGAGTTTCTGCTTTGTGGTGGATTGGATGACAATCCGAAAGCGATAAAGGAGGAAGAACTGAAGACTGTATGTGATGGGGAGTATATCCAGTGGTTGGGGTATCGTACGGATGTGCTAGAGCTATTGATATCTTGTCATATAGTAGCATTTCCTTCCTATTACAAAGAGGGACTTCCTAAGTCGTTAGAGGCTACTGCTGTAGGACGTCCTATAGTGACCACAAATTCCATTGGATGTAAGGAAACAGTGGTAGATGGCTATAATGGCTATCTGGTTTCTGTGAAAGATAGTGATACGTTAGCTGAGAAACTGAAGATTCTTTTTGAAGATGAGGACTTGAGGCAGGATATGGGGCGTAATTCACGCAAATTGGCTGAAAGGGATTTCTCAATAGAAAATGTAATACAGAAACATCTTGAAATATATAATCAGTTGAATAAAACATGAAAATATTAGTTACCGGTGCAGCCGGTTTTATTGGCTCTTATGTATGCAGGCGTCTGTTGGAACGTGGTGATGAAGTCATCGGGTTGGATAATCTGAATGATTACTATGACGTAAACTTGAAATATGGTCGTCTGGACACATTGGGTATCTCTAAGGAAAATATAGACTGGTATAAGTTTGTAGAAAGTTCTGAATATTCCTCTTTTCGTTTTGTTCGCATGAATCTTGAGGATAAACAAGCTATGCAGATGTTGTTTGCTAATGAATACCTTGATAAGGTAGTAAATCTTGCAGCTCAAGCGGGAGTAAGATACTCCATTGAGAATCCTTATGCTTACGTAGAAAGTAATGTAGGTGGATTTTTAAATATTTTAGAAGGATGTCGTCATTACCAAGTAAAACATTTGATATATGCCAGTTCCAGTAGTGTATATGGTTTGAATGGTAAAGTTCCCTTTTCAGAAAAAGATAGTATAGCTCATCCGGTGAGTTTATATGCCGCTACAAAAAAGTCTAATGAGTTGATGGCTCACACATACAGTCATCTCTATGGCATTCCTTCGACAGGACTCCGTTTTTTTACGGTATATGGTCCTTGGGGGCGCCCGGATATGTCGCCTTTTCTGTTTGCAGATGCTATGTTGCACCATCGTCCTATAAAAGTGTTCAATAAAGGGGATATGCTTCGCGATTTTACTTATATTGATGATATTGTAGAAGGTGTGTTGCGAGTGATAGATCATGTCCCGTCTTCTGACTCTAATTGGTGTGCAGAAATACCGGATCCCAGCACTTCCACTGCACCTTACAAGATTTATAATATTGGTAACTCGCATCCTGTGAAGTTGATGGATTTTATACAGGCTATAGAAGAGGCTATAGGTCATCCGGCAGAGAAGATATTTCTTCCGATGCAACCCGGTGATGTTTATCAGACAAACGCGGATATCACAGCGTTACAAAATGAATTGGGCTTTAAACCCGATAAACCTATCAAAGAAGGAGTGAAAGAGACGATAGAGTGGTATCGCTCTTTTTATCAACTATAAAAAATAATTAGGAAATTATGAAAATAGCAATTGTAGGAACCGGTTATGTCGGTTTAGTTACCGGTACTTGTTTTTCTGAAATGGGTATAGACGTTACTTGTGTAGATGTGCAAGAAAGTAAAATTAAAAACCTAAAGAAAGGGATTGTTCCTATTTATGAACCGGGATTGGAGGATATGGTGCATCGTAACTATAATGCCGGACGTTTAAATTTTACGACCAATCTGGCAGATTGCCTGAATGATGTAGAAGTTGTGTTTAGTGCCGTAGGTACCCCTCCCGATGAAGATGGGAGTGCCGACTTGAAGTATGTACTTGAAGTAGCCCGCACTATTGGTCGCAACATGAAAAGGTATGTACTGGTAGTTACTAAAAGCACAGTTCCTGTTGGTACTGCACAGAAAGTAAAAGTTGCTATTCAGGAAGAGCTTGATAAACGTCATGAGAAGATTGATTTTGATGTAGCTTCCAATCCTGAATTTCTGAAAGAAGGTGATGCCGTTGATGATTTTATGAAACCGGATCGTGTAGTGGTTGGTATTGAATCTGATAAGGCAAAAGATATTATGGAACGGCTTTATAAGCCTTTTATGATGAATAATTACCGTTTGATATTCACAGATATACCTAGTGCTGAAATGATAAAGTATGCAGCTAACTCTATGCTGGCTACCCGTATCAGTTTTATGAATGATATTGCGAATTTGTGTGAATTGGTAGGTGCAGATGTAAATATGGTGCGTAAAGGTATTGGTGCGGATAGTCGTATAGGCAGTAAATTCCTTTATCCTGGTTGCGGCTATGGTGGTTCCTGTTTTCCGAAAGATGTAAAAGCTTTGATAAAAACAGCAGAAAAGAATGGTTATCCGATGCGAGTGCTTAAAGCTGTGGAGGAAGTGAATGAAAACCAAAAGAGTATTCTTTTTGAAAAATTGTTGAAGCATTTCAAAGGTAATTTGAAAGGCAAACAAATAGCCATGTGGGGATTGGCATTCAAACCTGAAACGGATGATATGCGTGAAGCACCTGCTTTAATTCTGATAGATAAACAGATAGAGTCTGGTGCAATGGTGAAAGTCTATGATCCTATTGCAATGAAAGAATGCAATCGTAGAATAGGTGATAAAGTTATTTATGCCACGGATATGTATGATGCGGTATTGGATGCCGATGCTTTACTGTTAGTGACCGAATGGAAAGAGTTCAGGATGCCAAGCTGGGGAGTCTTGAAGAAAACAATGAAACAGTTGGTGGTGATGGATGGCCGTAATATTTATGATCAGAATGAATTGCAAGAATTAGGTTTTGAATACACATGCATTGGAAAACTCTGACATCAATAAAAAGTAAGTTGGTTAATATCTGAGGACTATTTTAATTTCATGAATATACTTATTACAGGAATTCACGGTTTTGTGGGCTCCAATCTAGTTATTGCCTTAAAAAAGCGTCATGTTCTTTATGGTCTTGATATCGTCGCTCCTGAAAAGGAGGGAGTAGTGAAGACTTTTGCTTGGGAAGATATTGAATCAACTTCTTTTCCAATGCAGCGTTTGCCACAATTTGATGCCATCATCCATTTGGCAGGTAAGGCACATGATACAAAGAATCAATCTGTTGCACAGGCATATTTTGATATCAATACAGGGCTAACACAGAAGATTTTTGATTTCTTTCTGGAATCTACAGCTAAGAAGTTTATATTCTTCAGTTCAGTGAAGGCTGCTGCCGATAGTATAGTAGGGGATGCGTTGAGGGAAGATGTGATACCTACTCCCATAGGGCCTTATGGAGAGAGTAAGATAGCAGCAGAGAATTATATTCTCGATAAATTAAAAAATAAAATTGAAAAGTTAAGACTGCATGATGATAGGAAGCAGGTATATATATTGAGATCCTGCATGATTCATGGACCGGGCAATAAAGGAAACCTGAATTTGCTTTATAATGTGGTAAAGAAAGGTATTCCCTGGCCTTTGGGAGATTTTGAGAATAAGCGTTCGTTCACTTCGATTGATAACTTATGTTATGTGGTGGAAGGTTTGCTGACAAAGAATGTAACGAGTGGTATTTATCACATGGGTGATGATGAAGCTCTGTCTACCAATGAATTGATTGCTCTCATGTGTGAAGCTATGGGCAAGGAACCTCACATCTGGAAGATGAACAAGAAAATGATGGAAAGTTGTGCTGGTTTGGGAACATTGCTTCATTTGCCGTTGAATACTGAACGTCTTCGGAAGTTGACAGAGAATTATGTGGTGAGTAATGAGAAGATTAAAGTAGCACTTGGCATTGAACGAATGCCTGTTCGTGCTGCTGATGGGATTATGAAAACGATCTTATCGTTTTCAAATTAATAATAAACAATTCAAATTAAAGGGCAAGTACGGTTATGTATTACCTGATTATACTAGTTCTGCTATTTTTGGCAGAACTTTTTTATTTTAGAATAGCTGATAAGTGCAATATCATCGATAAGCCGAATGAGAGAAGTTCCCATACCCGGATTACTTTGCGTGGTGGCGGAATCATCTTCTATTTTGGAGCTTTGGGCTATTTCCTGAGTAATGACTGGGGATATCTTTGGTTTATATTGGCATTGACTCTAATCACATTTATTAGTTTTGTGGATGATATCCGTTCCACTTCCCAAGGTTTGCGATTGGTGTTTCACTTCACTGCTATGGCTTTGATGTTTTACCAATGGGGCTTGTTTTCTCTTTCGTGGTGGTGGATTATTATAGCTTTGATTGTTTGTACAGGCATCATCAATGCCTATAATTTTATGGATGGTATCAATGGGATAACGGGTGGTTATTCGTTGGTTATCCTTGGTGCATTGGCTTATATCAATGCTGAAGTAACTCAGTTTGTAGAGCCTGCTCTAATCTATACCGTTTTCTGCTCCGTCCTGGTCTTCTGCTTCTTTAACTTCCGTAAGAAAGCGAGGTGTTTTGCCGGTGATGTCGGTTCTGTGAGTATTGCTTTTATTCTTCTTTTTCTGATAGGAAAACTTATAATTAAGACTGAAGATTTCAGTTGGATTATCTTATTGTCTGTCTATGGTGTCGACAGTGTTCTGACTATCATTCATCGCCTGATGCTTCATGAGAATATCGGTTTGCCCCATCGTAAACATATGTATCAATTGATGGCGAATGAGTTGAAAATGTCTCATGTAGTGGTATATCTGATTAATATCGCTATGCAGGTAATTGTAATAATAGGATATATATATTTCTTGGACCATGGCTATTTATATTTATCGTGTACTATTTTATTGCTTAGTATTATTTATATTGGATTTATGAAGAATTTCTTCTGTTTACATAGTCCTAATGGTAGGAGTGAAAAATAGAAAGGTGATAGTTTATAAAGTGTATATTACTGTGGACGGATATCCACATAGTTGTAGAAAAAATACTCAAATTAGGAAAATGTCTTTTATATGGTTTTGGCTTAAGTAGTTGATATATAGTGTGATACTTGTTTGGAAATAGTTTTGGCATGCGTCTTGTACTATATTATGTGAGAGCTAACAAGAAATGTTTAACTTAAACAATTAGAATTATGAAAAAGTTATTTTTAGCGGTAGCATTGGTAATGGGATTGGGTACTTCAGTAGCATTTGCTAACAACATGGTATCGGATGTTGAAATCGTAACGATGATCAACGAGTTTAAACCGATTGATGTAAAAGAACTCCCGCAGGCAGTTCAGGATGCCATCAAGGAAAACTACTCGGAAGCAACCATCAAAGAGGCAGCCGTTGAAGTTGCTGAAGATGGAACTAAGACTTACAAGGTAACATTGGTGGATGCAGCCGGTACCGAGAATCCGGTTCTTTTCAATGAAAAAGGGGAAGTTCAGAAATAAGTTATACACACAATTAAAAAGGTACTCTATCACAGGGTACCTTTTTTATAGAAACTAATGTAATCGCATTAAAACTTAATATCCAAGACAAGTGACGAGTACCTACTGGCACTCGCCTGAAAGGTGTATACCATGTTTTGGACGCTTACGGCTGATAAGCTGGGTATAGATAAATAAGAGAGGATGTCAATCTTTAGAAAAATAATCATTTCTTTGTTTGATTGTTGCCCAAATAGTTGTACTTTTGTTTATGGGTAATATCAATGTATAATCGTATGGCAACAGTATCATTGAAAATACGTCTGAATTATAATCAGATATTAGAGTTAACTCAACAACTTTCTGATGATGATAAGTTGGAATTGAGCCGTGCACTTGCTGCTGAAACGAGAGGCATTAAGTTGAGACGATTATTAGAAACTTTTAAGACAGATGAAATTTCCCAAAAGGAGATAGATGCAGAAGTGGAAGCTGTTAGGCAAGAGACGTATAAAAAGCAATATGGAGTTTAGTGTCTGTTAACAACATAAAATGAAAGCCGCTATCCCGAAATCATTCGGATAGCGGCTTTTTTAAAATAGTGCGTTTATCAAACGCACTATTCACGCAATTTTTTGTACTTTTGCCGACTGTTTAATAGACAGATCCGAAAAAACTTTAAAAAACGAAATAAAATGGCAGTAGAATTAAAAGACCTGACCAAACGCAGCGAGAATTATTCGCAGTGGTATAATGAGTTGGTGGTGAAGGCCGATCTGGCGGAACAATCGGCTGTGCGTGGCTGTATGGTGATCAAACCTTACGGATACGCTATCTGGGAGAAAATGCAGCGTCAGCTGGACGATATGTTTAAGGAAACAGGACATGTGAATGCCTATTTCCCTTTGCTGATTCCGAAGTCTTTCCTTAGCCGTGAAGCGGAACATGTGGAAGGTTTTGCCAAGGAGTGTGCAGTAGTAACACACCATCGTCTGAAAAATGCTCCTGACGGTAGCGGAGTAATTGTAGACCCGGAAGCTAAACTGGAAGAAGAACTGATTATCCGTCCTACTTCTGAAACCATCATCTGGAATACTTATAAGAACTGGATTAATTCTTATCGTGATCTGCCTATTTTGTGTAATCAATGGGCGAACGTGATGCGTTGGGAAATGCGTACTCGACTATTCTTACGTACTGCAGAATTCCTGTGGCAGGAGGGACATACAGCACACGCTACTAGTGAAGAAGCTGAAGAAGAAGCAGTACGTATGCTGAACGTATATGCCGAATTTGCCGAAAAATATATGGCTGTTCCTGTAGTGAAAGGCGTGAAATCTGCCAATGAACGTTTTGCCGGTGCATTGGATACTTACACTATCGAAGCCATGATGCAGGACGGAAAAGCTCTGCAAAGTGGTACGTCTCACTTCCTCGGACAGAATTTTGCCAAGGCATTTGATGTGCAGTTCGTGAACAAGGAAAATAAAATGGAATATGTTTGGGCTACTTCATGGGGGGTATCTACCCGTTTGATGGGAGCACTGATCATGACTCACTCTGATGATAACGGACTTGTACTGCCTCCTCATTTGGCTCCGATACAGGTGGTTATCGTGCCTATCTATAAGAATGCAGAGATGCTGCAGAAGATTGATGAGAAGGTAGCCGGTATCGTTGCTAAACTGAAATCTATGGGTATTTCGGTGAAATATGATAATGCCGATAACAAACGCCCGGGCTTCAAATTTGCAGACTATGAATTGAAAGGTGTACCTGTACGCCTTGTGATGGGTGGTCGTGATCTGGAAAACAATACAATGGAAGTAATGCGCCGCGATACGTTGGAAAAAGAAACCCGTTCTTGCGATGGTATCGAGGAATACGTAAAAGATCTGTTGGAAGAAATTCAAGCAAATATTTACCAGAAGGCTCTCAACTATCGTAATTCTCACATCACGAAAGTAGATAGCTACGACGAGTTCAAGGAAAAGATTGAAGAAGGTGGCTTTATCCTTGCTCACTGGGATGGTACTACCGAAACAGAGGAGAAGATCAAGGAAGATACAAAGGCTACTATCCGCTGTATTCCTTTTGAAACTTTCCTGGATGATGATAAAGAACCGGGTATCTGTATGGTAACCGGCAAACCGTCGGCTTGCCGCGCTTTGTTTGCCCGTTCATATTAATAAGATATCATTAAGATAATAGGAGAGAGGGCTGCACTTCCGTAAGGAGGATGCAGCCCTCTCTTTTCTTATAGGGAAGAAGTTAGAACAACTGTGTTTTCAGGCCGAATGATAAACTGAGGTAATCTTTCGGTTTCAGATATTTGTTAAGGAATGCACTTACCACATACAGGTCGCATGTACTTATCTCATAGAAGAAAGTGACAGCTCTTGCCCCCAGGCGCCAGCGTGGAGGTATGTTGTAAGTCAACCGTTGACCCAAGAAAACATGGATACGTATTTTGGATGAGAACCCATAGTAACCTTTCGGATAACGGTCGGGTTCATGTGCCCAGAATTCACCTCCGAATACGGTATTTAGATACATACCGCAAGCAAGAGGTTCAACTGCAAAATCTTGTCCAAGTGAGATACTCCAAGGCATATAGTTCTGTTTCAGGGTCATGGTGATTTTGGTACGTTTGGAATTATATTTAGGCAGGATGCCAAAGAAGATATCCGTTTCCCACTGATTTCGTTTACCATAATCCCATCCAGTACCCAGTGACAGCAATCCCATATTACCGGCAAATTGCAGTTTGGTATGAGTCGGTATCAGACTTTCCCAATGTTTCCGGTAACGATGGACACGCTTGTCATAACGACTGGAGCGCTTTTTACTAATATCGGCACTATCTATCTGTGCCGTTTCTTTTTCTACCCATATCGTGTCATGTTTCACAATGATAATAGTATCCCTGAACACTTGGGCCGGCTCTGTATTTATTGTTTTCACTTCCTGTGCATGGCCGGTTGACGAATAGACAAGAAGGAAGCATATTAATGCTTTAATAATAGACCACTTCGCGCTCATATCCGTCGGGAGTTACAGTGAATACATAGTAGCAACGGTTTTTCATGCAATCACTCATGTAGTACATCACGCCATCATCAAAAAGATCCTCTTCGAATACATGATGTTCGTGAGCTGCCGTACAGAATAATAAACCGGGAAATCTTTTAATGCTATATTGGAAAACCTGGGCTACATTATTATTGAACTCGAAGCAGAATGGACGTATATGCATGGAGAAGATGGTACGGTCGTACTCTTCGTGGCGGTCTTCCAACTGAGCATTGATGAAGTCAAAGTCAGGAATAGGACGGGAGTAATCGAACTCGAGAGCATTGGTATTCAGACAAACGAATTTGATGCGGCCGGCAATAAATGAGAAATTGGGCTCACCGAAAATGGCGCGATAAGTTTCTTCACCTGTACCGAGACAGTCATGGTTACCTATGAGACCAACATAAGGAACTTTCAGCTTATTCATGATATCGCGTTGCCACAGGAACTCGTCTGTGACACCAAAATCACTGAAATCTCCGCCATGGATGACAAAATCAATGTCATCTCGTTTATTGAGGTGATTGACAAAATCCTGGGTTTCATCATACCAACGTTGTGAATCGCCCATGGTAACAAAACGGATTGTCGTCTTGTCCTTACAATTGGCTTCTATTTTTGCTATATTGCGATTGTTTATATCCGTCGGACCACTGATACGCACATCATAAGGATGGTAGTCTATCATGTCGCAACTGCCCATAAACAGACCTATGAACGGGATGAATAAGAGTTTAGATAGTTTCATGTGAATGATATTAATAGTATATATAACCTCTATATTGAAAACTGGATGCAAAGATAGAGTTTTCTTTTTGATTAATGATTGTCTTATATTCCTTTTTTCTGTCCTTTCATGCTACACTGATTATCCGGTGGTTGTCTATTTTTTAGACGGAGGTGTCTAATTATTAGACACTTGATGGCTGGGCTTGGAAAGCTAATTTCTTGATAATAAACGGATTTTAAGTTTTGGCACGCTTTCTGCATTTATATAGTTAAAGTATTGCGTGTATTAATCTTAATATGCTAAAGAGTAGATTAAAAGAAATAACTAATAACTCATAATTTAAAGAACATCATGATTGAAATTAATGACATCAGTAAAGTATTCCGTACATCGGAAGTGGAAACAGTAGCATTGAACCACGTGAACCTCGAAGTGAAAGAGGGGGAGTTTGCAGCTATTATGGGACCGTCAGGTTGCGGAAAATCAACCCTGTTGAATATTCTGGGATTACTGGATAATCCGACGGAAGGATCATATAAACTTCTGGGACAGGAAGTAGGGAACCTGAAAGAAAAAGAGCGTACACGCGTTCGTAAAGGTAAACTAGGTTTTGTATTCCAAAGCTTCAATCTGATAGACGAACTGAATGTATATGAAAATGTGGAATTGCCTTTGACTTATCTTGGTATCAAAGCTTCCGAACGTCGCCGGATGGTGGAAGAAATACTGAAACGAATGAATATCAGTCATCGTGCCAAACACTTTCCACAACAGCTTTCCGGTGGTCAGCAGCAACGTGTAGCCATTGCCCGCGCCGTGGTTACTAATCCTAAGCTGATACTTGCCGATGAGCCGACCGGTAACCTGGATTCTAAGAACGGTGCAGAAGTAATGAACCTGCTGACAGAGTTGAACCGGGAAGGAACTACCATTATCATGGTGACACACTCCCAGCACGATGCTTCTTTCGCTCATCGTACGATTCATTTGTTCGATGGCAGTATAGTGGCAAGTGTTGCAGCACAGGAAATGTAAGTTTACGATTATTACAGATTAGATCATGAAACAATTATATTATGTCATAAGGACCTTACTACGTGGGCGCGGCTCGAATATTATCAAAGTCATTTCCCTTGGATTGGGATTGACGATGAGTATTTTGCTGTTTTCCCGTGTGGCTTTTGAACAAAGTTACGATACCTTCTACAAAGACTATGACAATTTATATCAGATATTCTCTATTTTTTCAGCTGATGGTGAACAGTTTGAGCCTCAAAAGCAAAACTGTGGCCCCGTGGCAGGTGCCATATTGGAAAACTTCCCGAAAGAAGTGGAAGCAGCTACCAGTATCGCCTATTTTCTCGGTGGTCCGTTGTATAATGGCAGTGTTCGTTTCGATGACGAGATCCTGTTGGCAGACTCACTCTTTTTCCGAACTATGGGTATTGAGGTACTGAGCGGAAATCCGGAGAATGAACTGGTACAACCGGATGTTATTTTTCTGAGCGACCGCTTGGCACAGAAAATCTTCGGCGGCGAAAACCCTATTGGAAAAGTGCTGAGCTACAATAAAGAAATAGCATTTACAGTGAAGGGGACTTATGCTGCTTTACCGGAAAACACTACGATGCGTCCCGAGGGAGTTGTATCTATGCCCACAGCCTGGAGTCGCAGTTGGGGTAACTATTCCTGGCGTGGGGGAGACAGTTACTACGAATATATCCGTTTCCGTCCGGGAGCTGATAAAGAGATTATCAATGCCCGACTGGATGACATGATACAGAAATATCGTCCGGAAGAGGATAAGAAAGCTTATGGCTATACAGCTTTTGTCAAACCCATCCGTGATGTATATCGAAACGAAGACCAGGTGAAACGGATGGATAGCATTATGAGTATCCTGGCTTTTGCAATTCTTTTTATTGCAGCACTAAACTATGTATTGATATCCATCTCCTCGCTTACTTACCGCGCAAAAGCGGTGGGAGTACATAAGTGTAGTGGTGCAAGCGGAGGTACTGTATTCTCAATGTTTCTTCTGGAGACAGGTATTATCATTGTACTGGCTCTGGTGTTAATGGGACTGATATTGCTTAATTTTCAGGAGTTTATAGAAGATACTACCGCAGCTAAACTGAGTGTACTTTTTGCACCCGATCGTATTTGGGTACCGCTCGCTGTAGTGTTGGTTCTTTTTGTTGTGGGGGGAGTATTGCCAGGCAGATTATTTGCGCGGATACCGGTGTCGCAGGTTTTTCGTCGCTATACGGAAGGTAAGAAGGGGTGGAAACGTCCATTACTTTTTATCCAATTCGCAGGTGTGGCCTTTATCTGTGGACTGATGTATGTGGTGATGGCGCAGTACAATTATGTGAAAGATAAAGATATGGGATATAATCCGCAGCGTGTAGCGGTGGGGAATGCTTATTTTGGTAGTGAGGAGGAGAGTGGACCGGCATTGCAGTTTTTCCGTGGTTTACCTTATGTAGAAGAAGTTTCTTCTGCAGTCAGTACCCCTATCTGGAGCTATAGTGGCTCAATGATTGAAGGTGAAAGTGGACAGTCCCTCTTCTCGACACGCTACAGTTTTGCTCTTGAAGACTACTTTAAAATGATGGATATGACGATGAAGGAAGGTCGTGCTCCGCGTGCAGCAGATGAAATAGTAGTGAATGAGGCTTTTGCGGAGAGGATGCGTTGGGGAGACAAGGCTTTGAATCACCCGTTACGTACAGAAGGCAAAAATTTTAAAGTAGTAGGTATATTGAAAGATTTTCATATCGGTTCCTATTACCAGCCACAGGATGTCATAATGTTCGGATATACCCGTACTTTCGGTAATACTGTCCATGTGCGTCTCAAAGAACCTTTTGCTGAGAATTTACGGCGTCTGAACAAAGATGTAAACGAAGCTTATCCGGACAAAACGATTGACTTTGCCGGATTGGAACAACGAATATTGGAACGGTATAATCCGGTTCGTGTCTTTAGCAATGCCACGATATTG
>ENA-UONV01002687-UONV01002687.1-human-gut-metagenome-genome-assembly--contig:-CS4-NODE-2687-length-12787-cov-6.446434_pt1 | contig 12787 bp, 9 predicted proteins | sample MGYA00242461_ERZ724008 | MGnify/ENA metagenome assembly ERZ724008 | reverse complement strand
ATGTTGTATTTGTCGCAGTCCGCATCGACGCCGTCGACCGACAGATTTTGCGGCGAAGCCACCACTTTCGCGGCGGAGGCGTAAGGTGCGGCAATGCAAACCAGGAGCAGCGTCAAAATGATGGGCAATAGCTTTTTCATGGATGATTCTCCTCTCCCTTATCACGCTTTCGGTGCACCGCTTTCAAAGAAGCGTTCCCCGTCAGAGTAATTTTTCACTTTAAGGGTAGCATACTCCATCGTATGCTGCAACGCAAATTTTGCATAGAAGCGGTATCGCCCGTCTAAAGGCGACCGATAGCTTCATCCGCGGCCTTTCAGCCGAGCTTCTGCGCAAGGTCCTCGAGCGCGGCGGTCATCGCCTCTTCAAACGAGGGGTGCGGACGCATGGCCAGCAGGAATTGATCGACCGTCATGTGGTTGGCGAGCGCCTGCGAGACGCCGCCGATCATGTCGCTCGCATGCTCGCACATGAGCTGCGCGCCGAGAAGCTCGCGTGTTTCGGCGTGGGCGACGAACTTCATAAAGCAGCGGCCCGGGTCGGCGATGAGCGTCTTGGCGTTGTCGAACATGACGTGCTTGCCGACCTTGACGGCGATCCCCGCCTCCTTGGCCTCGGCCTCGGTGAGGCCGACGACCGCGATCTCCGGACGGCAGTAGATGCAGCTCGGCACGACGGACATCGACGTGTGATTTTCTTTTCCGCAGAGCAGATCGACGCAGGCGATGCCCTGCGCGGTCGCCACATGGGCGAGCTGAATTTTGGCCGAGACGTCGCCGATGGCGTAGATGTGGGGGATGCTCGTCTCGTAGCGCTCGTTCACGGCGATGCTGCGGCGGTTCATCTCGACAGAAATGCCATCCGCGAACAGGCCGTCGCAGTACGGGCGGCGGCCGATGGCGCAGAGCACGGCCTCGCCGGAGACGGTCTCGCTCTTTTCCTTGCAGGTGAAGTTGACGGCGATATCCTCACCCGTCTTCTCGACGCTCTGGACCATCGCGTTCGTGAAGACCTTCACGCCCTGCCTTTTGAGGATGAGCGCGAGGTTCTGGCCCAGCTCCTTGTCCATGTTGGGCAGCAGGCGGTCCATGCCCTCGATGACGGTCACCTCGCAGCCGAGGTCTGCGTAAAACGTCGCAAACTCGATGCCGATGACGCCGCCGCCGATGATGACGATGGAGCGGTACAGGTGGTCGCACCCCTCAAGCAGCTCGTCGGAGGTCATCGCGAACTCAAGTCCGGGAATCGGCGGGCGGGACGGGACGGAGCCGGTGGCGATGAGGATATCGTCGCAGGTGTAGTCGTTGGCACCGCCCTCGGCGTCCGTCACGCGGACAGCGCCGGGTGCGGTGATGAGCGCCGTGCCGCGCAGAAAGTCGATCTTTGCGGTCTTGAAAAGCGATTCAATGCCGGAGGACAGCTTTTGCGAAATTTCGCGCTTGTAGGCAAAAATCTCCGTCATGTCGGCGCGGATATCGTCGGTGTGGATGCCGGCGTGTGCGCCGTGCTTGGCGTCGTGGAAGATCTGAGAAGAGTGCAGCAGCGTTTTCGTCGGGATGCAGCCGCGGTTTAAGCAGGTGCCGCCCGCTTCGCGCTTCTCGACGACGGCGACCTTCTTGCCGAGCTTGGCCGCATGGAGCGCGGCTTCGTAGCCGCCGGGGCCCGCGCCGATGACGATGAGTTCATAATGAGCCATAATAGTTCGTTCCTTTTTGAGAGCAATGCCGCCGACTTTTCGGCGGCATTGCGTGATGTTGAGATATGCGCTGCCTTCGTCAGGCAAACTGATAACGTAAAACCATGTTGCGCGCCGCGCCGACCTCGTCGAGACGGCGGACGGGCGTGGAGTGGGGAGCGGTGTGAAGCGTCTCGGGATCGGAGTGCGCGAGTTCAAAGAGCTTGCAGTAGATGCCGCAGACCTCGTCCATGGTCTCCTTGCTCTCAGTCTCGCAGGGCTCGATCATGAGCGCCTCATGGACGATGAGCGGGAAGTACATCGTGGGCGGGTGCAGGCCAAAGTCGAGCATGCCCTTGGCAAGGTCGAGCGCGGAGACGCCCGTCTCCTTGTGGAGATCGACGAGCGACATGACGAACTCGTGCATGCAGATCTCGTCATAGGCCATGGTGAAGGTATCCTTGAGCCTGACGCGCATGTAGTTCGCGTTCAGCACGGCGTTCATCGCCGCCTCGCGGATGCCGGACTTGCCGAGCGTGAGCACGTAGGTCAGCGCGCGCACGACGACGTCGAAGTTGCCGTAGAACATCTTCACGCGGCCGATGGATTTTTCGGGATACTCGAAGCCGTACTTGCCGTCCTTTTCGACGACCAGCGGGCCGGGCATGTACTTTTTGAGGAATTCCTTGCAGCCGACCGCGCCTGCGCCGGGGCCGCCGCCGCCGTGCGGTGTGGCGAACGTCTTATGCAGGTTACTGTGGATGCAGTCAAAGCCCATGTCACCGGGACGGACGACGCCCATGACGGCGTTGAGGTTCGCGCCGTCGTAATAGCACAGGCCGCCCGCATCGTGAATGATCTTCGTGATCTCGAGGATGTTCTTGTCGAAAATACCGACGGTGTTCGGGTTCGTCAGCATCAATCCCGCGGTGTCGGGGCCGACGGCGGCGCGCAGCGCGTCGAGGTCGACGCAGCCGTCTGCGCCGGACGGGATGTTGATGACCTGGAAGCCGCACATCGCGGCGGTCGCGGGGTTCGTGCCGTGGGCGGAGTCGGGCACGATGATCTTCGTGCGCGCGGTATCGCCGCGGTCGGTGTGATAGGCCTTGATGAGCAGAACGCCGGTGAACTCACCGTGCGCGCCCGCCGCGGGCTGGAACGTCACAGCGTCCATGCCGAAGACCTCGCCAAGCTCAGCGCCCAGCGTGTGCAGCGCCTCGAGCGCGCCCTGCGCGGTCTCGATGCTCTGGAGCGGGTGGAGCTGGGTGAAGCCCGGCAGCGCCGCCATGTCCTCGTCGATCTTGGGGTTGTACTTCATCGTGCACGAGCCGAGGGGATAGAAGCCGTCGTTCACGCCGTGGATGCGCTTGCAGAGGGCGGTGTAATGGCGGGTGAGCTCATTTTCGCTCACGTGGGGCAGGTGCAGCGCCTCGCTGCGCTCTTCGGGAAGCTGATATTCGGGCACGTCGCATTCCGGCATGAGGGTCATGCCGCGGCCTTCGACGCCAAGTTCAAAAATGAGCTTCATTTCATAGCACCTCCTTCACGATAGCAACGGCACGGTCGAGCTGGGCCTTGGAGACGAGCTCCGTCACGCACCAGAGGATGCCGCCCTCGACCTCTGCGCCGCCGAGGATGCCCTCGGCCTCGAGCGCGTCGAGGATCTTCCTGCGGCAGTTGGGGCATTCCACTTCGGTGACGAATTCGTGGAAGAATTCGCCATGATACTTGAGCGTGCAGCCGATTTTTTCAAGCTCGGAGGCGAAATAGTGCGCCTTCGAGGTGCAGAGCCGCGCGCACTGCTTCATGCCCTTTTCGCCCATCGCGGCCATGTAGACGCCGGCGGCGAAGGCGCATAGCGCCTGGTTGGAGCAGATGTTTGAGCTGGCCTTTTCGCGGCGGATGTGCTGTTCGCGCGCGGACAGCGTCAGCACGTAGCCAACCTCGCCGTCCACATCCTTCGTCTGGCCGACGATGCGGCCGGGGAGCTTTCTCGTCATGGCGGATGTCGTGGCCATGAAGCCGAGGAACGGGCCGCCGAACGCCGTGTCGAGGCCGAGGGGCTGACCGTCGCCGACGGCGACATCCGCGCCCATCGCGCGCGGCGTGGGCAGAATGGCGCAGGCGATGGGGTTCACGCCCATGACGAACTTGGCGCCCGCGGCGTGGACGATCTCACCGGCCGCCTTCGCGTCTTCGATCTGGCCGAAGTAGTTCGGCTGCTGGAGGTAGAAGCACGCGGCGTCATCGCCGAGCGCTTCCTTGAGCGCGTCGAGATCAGTTCTGCCGTCCTTTGTGGGGACGACAAAAAGCTCGGTATTCGAGGCGAAGCAGTAGGTCTTCATGACCTCGATGACCTGCGGATGGGCGCAGGCGGAGACGTAAGCCTTCGTGCGCTTGCGGTCCTTGCACATAGGGATCGTCTCGGCTGCGGCGGTCGCGCCGTCGTAGTGCGAGGCGTTGGAGACGTCCATGCCGGTCAGCTCGCAGATCATCGTCTGGAATTCAAACGTACCCTGCAGAACGCCCTGGCTGATCTCCGCCTGATAGGGGGTGTAGCAGGTGACAAGCTCTTCGCGGGAGGTGACGGATTTGACGACCGACGGGATAAAGTGGCGGTAGGCGCCCGCGCCGCGAAGAACAGTCTTGAAGACCTTGTTCTTTTCGGCCATGGCGGTGACGGCCTCGCGCACCTCAAGCTCGCTCAGGCCCTCGGGGATGTTCAGCCCGCCGCTCCGCAGGAGCATTTCCTGCGGGACGGCCTTATACAGCCCTTCCAGGCTGTCGACCCCGATGGCGGCGAGCATTTCTTCCCGTTCCGCAGCCGTGGTGGGAACGTAAGAGCCCATGTTAGCCCTCCTGCGCGCAATGCGCTTCGTAAGCGGCGGCGTCAAGCAGCTCCTCGGTGTCGGTCACGGGGGAGACCTTGATGATCCATGCGCCGTAGGGGTCGGAGTTCAGCGTCTCGGGCGCGTCGGCGAGCGCTTCGTTGACCTCGCAGATCGTGCCGCTGACGGGACAGATCACGTCGGAGACAGCCTTGACGGACTCGACATCGCCGAAGCTCTCACCGGCGGTGACGCTGTCGCCCTCGGCGGGCAGGTTGATAAAGACCACATCGCCCAGCGCATCCTGGGCAAAATCAGAAATGCCGATCACGGCGACGTCGCCGTCCATCTTGACCCACTCGTGGGACTTGGAATACTTCAGCTCAGCAGGGATGTTCATGGTAATTTCCTCCTCAAAATCGTTCTCAGTGAATGTTGTTTGTGATTGACGGTCCAATGGTTTCCGAATATTCGGTCAAAAATCTCTATTTCAGCGTTCGAGCTTGTAGAACGGCATTGGCACGATCTCGAGCTCGACCATGCGGCCGCGCACGTCGGCATTGAGGTGCTTGCCGATCTCGATATCTTGGGCGGGGATATAGCCCATCGCGACACCGCAGCCGATATAGGGCGCGAACGTGCCGGAGGACGCCCAGCCGATCTTTTCTCCGTCCATCGTGTAGAGGTCGCAGTGCTCGCGCACGATGCCGCGGCCGACGACCTTCATGCCAATGCGCTTCATTTTCGGCGCGCCGAGCGCGACAAGCGCGTCGCGGCCGATGAAGTCCTTGCCCGTGAGCTTGCACGGAAGTCCCGCCATCTTCGGCGTGATCTCGTCGTTCATCTCGTGACCGTAGAGCGGCATCGAAGCCTCGAGACGCAGCGTGTCGCGCGCGCCGAGGCCGCAGGGGATTAACCCCTCGGGCTCGCCCGCCTTCAGAAGTGCTTTCCACAGGTCGACGGTGTCCTCAGCTTTGCAGTAGATCTCAAAGCCATACTCGCCGGTGTAGCCCGTCTGGGAGACGAGGGCGCGGATCGTGCGCTCGCCGAGGTTCAGGGGCACGTCTTCGGTGAAGGTGTAGTACTTGGCGGGGATGTACTGCTCGTCGCAGAGCTTTTTGAGAATGTCGCCGGACTTGGGGCCCTGCAGGGCGATCTGGCCCCAGTCGTTGCCCTCGTCGCGGTAGTCGACGTCGCCGGAGAGGTGGCTCTCGACCCAGGCGGCGTCCTTTTCGCGGTTGCCCGCGTTGACGACGAGCCAGTAATTGTCCGCAGCGCAGCGGTAGACGATGAAGTCGTCGATGATGCCGCCGTTGTCGTTGCAGAACATCGAGTACTTGATCTCGCCGTCTTTCATGTTCGAAATGTCGGCAGTGATGATCTTCTGCACGTTGGCGACGGCGTCGGGGCCCTTGAGGCGAAGCTCGCCCATGTGGGAAACGTCGAACAATCCGGCCTTTTCACGAACGGCCATGTGCTCGGCAATCACGCCGGTGGGATACTGCACGGGCATCAGAAAGCCGCCGAATTCGACAATCTTGCCGCCCATGTCCACATGCGTTTGGTAAAGTGGGGTCTTCTTTTCCATAGTGCGCATCCTCCGAAAACAATAATTTTAATGAATATTATAAAAATTATTAAAATTAAGCATCAAAAAAGAGACACAAAACTCCCTTTTGAGCTTTGTGCCTCCGTTGATCACCTGAGAGATTCCCCGCCCGAGTCATCGCGGCAGGTTGCACCTTCGGCGTGCGTAAACGCACTTTTCGGAGCGTCGTCCGAGTTCGGCCCTTTTGCCTGAGAGCTTCTGCGTTCCCCTTCGGCGCCGCGGCAGAATATTCCGCGGTCTCTCCCGAACTCATCATCCGATCGGTTGATTCATTTTGCATTTTAAAGCTAACATAAGAGCATGCCTTTGTCAAGAAAGAAAAAATAATATTTCGTTAAAATATTTTAAACGGAAATTCGGCAAACCGAAAACTGCCGAAACAGGTCAAAATTTGAAAGCATCCCGTTGTTATGACTGCGTTGCCGGCCAGGTTCTATTTCGTTTCGGCATGGTGCTATTCATACTTTGCATTTGCATTTTGCCTAAAGCGGCGGCGGAGAAGTGATGGGGCGTCTATTTTCTTCGACGAAATCCGTCCTGCGTGGACAAAACTGTATTGACAACGGCGGAGGATGGGTTTATTGTACACGCATCATTCGTCAAATGCTTTGAGCAGGACACGACTTCCCCGGATCACCGCTTTCAGAGAGCCGTTGGTGGTGCAAAACGGCAGCAAGGAACGGGCAGGCCATCCCCTGTGAGCAGCCGCGGTGAAAGGCGCAAACGCCGAGTAATCGCAGCCGGTCCCCCACCGTTAACAGGGTACGCTCTCCGATCCATTCGGGCAGCGGTCGAGCGGCCGGTTTTCCGGCAAGCAAAGTGGTAACGCGGAAGTTGAGATTTGCGGCGGATATCGCCGCGATACTGGCCTTCGTCTTTGCGATGGGTTTTCGCTTCGGAAAATCCGCGGCAGAGGCGGGGCTTTTCTTTTTGCTCCCGGCATTGGCGAAGAACACAGTTTTTTTAGGAAAGAAAGGGAAATCACATGAACACACTCGTCATCGTGCTGATCGCGGCGGTCGTCCTCGTCGCCGCCTACGCACTCTATGGGCGCTGGCTCGCCAAAACCTGGGGCATCGACCCCAAGGCGCAGACGCCCGCCGTCAAGTATAACGACGGCAAGGACTTTGTCCCCACCAACGGCTGGACCGTCTTCAGCCATCAGTTTTCCTCCATCGCGGGCGCGGGCCCTGTCACCGGTGCGATCCAGGCCGCCGCGTTCGGCTGGCTGCCGGTGCTGCTGTGGGTGCTGCTCGGCGGCGTCTTCTTCGGCGCTGTGACAGACTTTGGCGCGCTGTACGCCTCCGTCAAAAACGACGGCAAGTCCATGGGCATGCTGATCGAAAAGTACATCGGCAAGCTCGGCCGCAAGCTGTTTCTGCTGTTCTGCTGGCTGTTCTGCCTGATCGTCATCGCGGCGTTCGCCGACATGGTCGCCGGCACGTTCAACGCCTACACCGTGGTCGATGGCGTGACGCAGCTCGCTGACGCCGCGCAGACCAACGGCGCAGCCGGTATGGTGTCCATCATGTTCATGGTGTTCGCCGTCGTCTTCGGCCTTGTGCAGAAGAAGCTGAACCTCTCGGGCTGGAAGGAAGCCGTGCTCGGCATCCTCTGCATCGTTGCCTCGTTCGCCGTCGGCATGAACTGCCCACTCATCTTCGGCAAGGCGACTTGGAGCTACATCACGTTCGTCTACATCTTCTTCGCCGCCGTTCTCCCGATGTGGCTTTTGAAGCAGCCGCGCGACTACATGACCACCTTCATGTTCATCTGCATGATCGCGGGCGCGGTCGTCGGCCTTCTCGTTGCGCATCCGACGATGAACCTCCCCGTCTTCACGGGCTTCAACAATGAAAAGCTCGGCACGATGTTCCCCATCCTGTTCGTCACCGTCGCCTGCGGCGCGGTGTCCGGCTTCCACAGCCTCGTCTCCTCCGGCACGTCGTCCAAGACGGTCGAAAACGAGAAGGACATGCTCAAGGTCGGCTACGGCGCGATGATCCTCGAGAGCCTGCTTGCCGTGCTCGCACTCTGCGTGGCCGGTGCGGCCGCCGCGGCGGATGGCACTCCCGCCGCCGGTACCCCGTTCCAGATCTTCAGCCGCGGCGTTGCGGGCTTCTTCGAGATGTTCGGCGTGCCGAACTACGCCGCCACGGTCTTTATGACGATGTGCGTCTCCGCCCTTGCCCTCACGAGCCTTGACGCCGTCGCGCGTATCGCGCGCATGAGCTTCCAGGAGCTTTTCAGCGTGGACGACATGGCCCACGCCGAGCCCTGGCGCAAGCTCCTGTGCAACACGTATTTCTCCACCGTATTGACGCTCGTGCTCGGCTACGTGCTCACGAAGATCGGCTACTCCAACATCTGGCCGCTGTTCGGCTCTGCCAACCAGCTGCTCTCTGCGCTCGTGCTCATCACGCTGTGCGTCTTCCTCAAGGTCACGGGCCGCAGCAACAAGATGCTCTTCCCGCCGCTCGTCATCATGCTTTGCGTCACGTTCACGGCGCTCGTGCAGCGCCTGATGGCCATGGTGAGCGCCATCCAAAATGCCGCTGCCGTCACCATCCCCGCGGGCGAGACGACCTGGGGCGCGGTGTTTATCGCCAACGGCTTGCAGCTCATCATCGCGGTGCTGCTCATCGTGCTCGGCGCGACCATCGTCGTGAACTCGATGAGAAGCTACGTCGCCAGCAAGCACAACAGCGAGGCCAAGGTTTAATTTTGAAAAATGTGCAAAAAAGGAGGCTTCCCGTCGGGAAGCCTCCTTTTTTTGCTTTATTACCAGCTTGCGACCGTGCCGTCGCATCTCGGTTCGGTGCCCGCGGCGTAAACGCCGTTTTCGCACTTCCAGATGATCTCGCCGCGGCCCATGGCCGTGCGGTCGTCGACGATCTCGACCTCGTGCCCCATTGCTCGCAGCTGCTCGGCGATCGCCTCGCCCGCCTCGCGCTCGATCTGGAGCTTTTTGCCGCCGATCCACTGGATGCGCGGCGCGTCGAGCGCCTCCTGCGGGTTCATGGCGTAATCGATGGTGCTCGTCAGCACCTCGACCTGACCCTGCGGCTGCATGAACGCGCCCATCACGCCGAACGGGCCGACGGCCTCGCCGTCCTTGAGCAGAAAGCCCGGGATGATCGTGTGGTAGGACTTCTTTCCGCCCTCCAAATAGTTATCGCTCTTCGGGTCGAGGGAGAAGTTCGCGCCGCGGTCCTGAAGCGAGATGCCCGTGCCGGGGATGGCGACACCTGCGCCGAAGCCGCAGTAGTTGCTTTGGATGAGCGAGACCATGTTGCCCTCTGCGTCCGCGGTGCAGAGGTAGATCGTGCCGCCGCAGTGCGGGTCGCCCGCTTTGGGCTCGAGCGCCTTGTCTGTGATGAGTGCGCGGCGGGCGGCGAGATAGTCGGGCGAGAGCAGCTCGCTGACCTTCGTTTTCATATAGCGCGGGTCGGCGACGTAGGTCTTCGTGTCGGCAAAGGCGAGCTTGATGGCCTCCATGACCTTGTGATAGTAGTCCGCATCCTCGCGCTTTTCGGGCAGCGTCAGCCCGTTGAGCATGCCGAGTACCATCAGCACCGTGATGCCGTGGCCGTTGGGCGGGATCTCGCAGACGGTGTAGCCGCGGTAGTCCTGCGTGATGGGCTCGACCCATTCGGGGTGGTAGTTCTTGAAGTCGTCCTCGCAGAAGTAGCCGCCCGTGGCACGCGAATGGGCGACGATCCTTTCCATCAGCTCACCGCGATAGTAGCTCTCGCAGTTCGTCTCGACGAGGGAGCGCATCGTGTCGGCATAGGCGGGGAAACGGAAGACATCGCCCGCGCGGTACGGCGAGCCGTCCGGCTTCATAAAGCTCTTCCACCAGTATTCATAGGGGGCGGGATCCTGCGCCATGACCCTGGCGATGCGCTTGCTGTCGCGCGCCCAGAGCTTGCCGACATTGACGGGCACGGCATAGCCGTTTTCGGCGTAGGAAATGGCGGGGGCGAAGAGCTCGGAGAGCGGCTTTGTGCCAAAGCGCGCATTGAGCGCCGCCCAGCCCGCGGGCGCGCCCGGGACCATCGTGGGGAGCCAGCCCTCTTCGGGGACAGCGTCAAAGCCTTTGGCGTGGACCTCGTCTGTGCTCAGCGCCATCGGCGCAACGCCGCTGGCGTTCAGGCCGTAGAGCTTTTTCTCCTTCTCGATCCACACGAGCGCGAAACAGTCGGACCCAAGGCCGTTGCCCGTCGGCTCGAGCAGCGGCATCGCGCCGGCCATGGCGACGGCGGCATCGACGGCGTTGCCGCCATTTTTCAGCACGTCGAGGCCGACCTGTGCGCCGAGGGGAACGGACGTGCAGCACACGCCGTTTTTGGCGTAGACCACGTTGCGGCGGGAAGAATATCGGTAAGTTAACGGATCAAAATTCGGCATGATCGTTCTCACTTTCGTCGTTTTTCCCAGTATAGCAGTCCGCGCGAAAAAGAGCAAGAAAAAGACGCTGTGCGGCGCGGACAGAGCAACGTGACGGAACCATACGGAAAGCTGGATATTCGCCCTGCAAAAGGGCGATAAATTTACGATTTCCCGCTTGACATCCTATAAAAATGCATTATAATACAATCAACTTCATCATCAATGCCTCCTTTGGCACCGGCCGGGGAGAAAAGGCATCCATGACTGAGCCGTAGGTATTCCGGGCGACCGGATAAGGCTGGGTCGTGGGTGCTGTTACTTTTTTATAGAGAAAAGGAGAACGATATGAACATCAAGCCCTTTGCTGTGGAAGAATGGATGAACGAGTACGAGGTGGGTGCGCTATACAACATCGCCGAGACCTGCGTCGACTCCGTTTCGCTCGACGAGCTTTTCGAGCTCACGGGCGAGAACAAGGAGGACTTTTTGAAGGACTTCTGTGCCCAGCGCTTGACCTATGGCGATATCTGGGGCAGCGAGGCGCTGCGCAGCGGCATTTCCAAGCTCTATCACACGATCAAGGCCGATGAGGTCGTGCTCACGCACGGCGCGGCGGGCGCGAACCATCACGTATTCTGCTCGCTGATCTCCGCGGGCGACCGTGTGGTCAGCATCATGCCGACCTATCAGCAGCTCTACTCCATCCCTGAGGCCATCGGCGCGGACGTCGCCATCATGCACCTAAAGCAGGAAAACGACTATCTCCCCGACCTGAATGAGCTCAAGAGCCTCGTCACGCCCGAGACGAAAATGATCTGCATCAACAACCCCAACAACCCCACCGGCGCGCTGATGAGTAAGGAGCTGCTTGAGAGCATCGTGGAGATCGCCCGCGGCGTGGGCGCGTACATCCTCTGCGACGAGGTCTACCGCCACCTGACGCAGCAGGACGAGTGGTGCTAATCCATCGTCGACCTCTATGAAAAGGGCATCTAGGTCAGCAGCATGTCCAAGGTCTTCTCGCTCGCGGGCCTTCGCATGGGCTGGATCGCCACGCACGATGAAGCGGCGCGCAAGGCGTTCCTGTCGCACCGCGACTACAATTTAATTAGCTGCGGCATGTTCGACGATGCGATCGCGTCCATCGCCCTGCGCCACAGCGACGTGATGCTCAAGCGCAATCAGCGCATCGTGCGCGAGAACCTCGCCATCCTCGATGACTGGATCAAGGAAAATCCGCACTTTTTCTACACCAAGCCCAAAGCCGGTACGACCGCGCTCGTTTACTACGATTTCGATATCCCCTCCTACGAGTTTTGCAAGCGCATGTACCACGAGACCGGTGCGTTCGTCACGCCGGGCGACTGCTTCGAGCAGCCCCACAGCATGCGCGTCGGCTACGCCTGCGACGTCAACACGCTCAGAGACGGCCTTGCCGCGGTGACGAAGTTTGCCGCGACGCTGTGAGCGGCGAAAACACGCGATAAATAAAAGAAATCCGTCCGGTCATCGACCGGACGGATTTTTGACTTGTAAGGGGTTCACGCCTTGGCCCTGTTCCCGCGCATGAAGTGCAGAATAAGGCCGATGGCCGCGCCGATAAGCGTCGGGCAAATCCAGCCGAGGCCGAGGTCGGCAAACGGTAGGTACTGCTGACCGAACGCCTTGATGGCCGGACCGTGGATGGCGTTGAACACGCTCTCGGGCAGCGCGATGATCAGATCGTAAACGGCAGCGATGAGCGTGAAGCCGATCGTCCAGCAGTACACCGTGCGGTCGTGGCCGAAGAATTTACCGAGCAGCGCCAGCGCAATGAGCGCGATGGAGAGCGGATAGAGGAACATCAGCACCGGCAGCGAATAGCTGATGATGGCGCTGAGGCCAAGGTTCGCAAACAGCAGCGACACGAGGCTGAAAATAATTGCCCAGATGCGGTACTTTGGCCCGTCGGGGAAGAGCGCGCTGAACGTCTCGGCGCAGCTCGTGATGAGACCGACGGCGGTCTTGAGGCACGCGAGCGTCACCGTGGCGGCGAGGATGAAGAGACCGGCGGAGCCGAGGTAGTGCTGCGCGATCTGCGCGAGCGCTGTGCCGCCGTTCTCGCTGGCTTCAAGCACGCCGCGGCTCTGCGTGCCGGCGATCGTGACGGCGATGTAGATGAACGCCATCAGAAGGCTGCTGAAAATGCCCGCGCGGACGGTGCTCCCCGCCACAGCGGTGGGATCATCCACGCCGAGGTCACGGATGACCTGCACGACGATGATGCCGAACGCAAGGCTCGCC
>ENA-UONV01002683-UONV01002683.1-human-gut-metagenome-genome-assembly--contig:-CS4-NODE-2683-length-12808-cov-4.217282_pt1 | contig 12808 bp, 8 predicted proteins | sample MGYA00242461_ERZ724008 | MGnify/ENA metagenome assembly ERZ724008 | reverse complement strand
GTACTTCTACACCAACGAGGACGCGTCGAAAGAGCGATACAACACCCCCGAAAAGGCGTTCAACGGATTCTTCAAAGCACTCAACAAGTCGAACTGGAAAGAAATAGTCCGCAAGTCCGGCAACGCCGACAAACTCGTAAATTAGGAGGAAATCATGAAAAAAATCGTATGTTTTGCGGCGACGATTCTTGCTGCCGCCGGAATCATGACCGCGTGCGGCGAATCCAACCCGTTCGGCGTGAACGAATTTTCGGTGGAATACGGCGAAACTTTCGCGCTCCCCGAAATATCGGCGGACTACGAGGTTACTTCCGTTACCGACAGCGCCGGCAATCCCGTCGCGTTGCGTTACGGCTCGTTTATACCCAAAATAGGCGATTACGCCGTTTCGGTTACGGTAAACGGCAAAAGTTACGATCTTAAAGTCGTTTGCGCCGATACGGTCGCGCCAAAAGTCCGGTTCGAGCGTCACGTAATCGACGCCGAGGCGGGCGAAACGGTTTCCGTCCCCGCGCTGCTTACCGAGGACAGATCGGGCGTCGAAACGAAAACGATCGTCGTTACCGATTCCGCGGGCGCGACGGTAGAAGTTACCGACAATCGATTCACCGCTATTACCGGCGTGTACACCGTCACCGCGACGGCTTCCGATCCGAGCGGCAACACCGCGTCGGACACCGTAAAAGTAACCGTTCACGACGAGTTTTACGATACGACCCTCGCGGCGGGAACGCTTGCGTCGTTCGCTTCGCCGAATTACGCGGGTACCGTCTATTCGGTGGACGACGTCGAGTGTTTCGTCCCCGAGATCGAGTCGGGCGCGCTCACCCTTTCCACGAGCGCGGGTTACGCCGACGTTTACGCGACGATCCGCCCGCCCGTCAGAGACTTTAATTTCGGCAAAACCGGCTCGGTGAAAGTAAAGGTAAAAGCCGACCGCGCTACCGATTACGTCAAGATCGTATCGACAAAAACGGGCAAGACCGCCGGCGCGGAGTACGGTTTTTCCGCCGGCGAAGAACGCGAGATCGAAGTCGATCCGGTGGTTCTGGGGTACGGCGCGGCGGACAGATTTACCATCGTTTCGCGCTCGGACGGCGGACTTAAACTTACCGTTTCGTCCGTAACCGCCACCGAAAACAAAATCGACGCGGGATATAACGGCACCGAGGACTTTTCGGGCGAAACCCCGCTCGCGCGAGTGTTTAGGAATATCTATACGTCGTCGTACTATTCAGGCTTCTCGCTGTGGCCGCTCAGCGACGGCGGCGGCTCGAAATTTTCGATCGCGGACAAATATTTTTACGGCAGCGATCAGCCCGTCCGCGTGCTTCGGGTAGAGACGAGCGAGCGTAACGACGGGTTCGCGTATATGTTCCCCCGCGCCGAAAACATCGATTCGGTCGCTTCAATTTCGATAACTCTCAGTCACGAGGCTCCGCTGTCGGGATACGCTTTCGGCGTGTTCCACGACGAGTACCGCGTGTCGAAGTACGTCAGCCCGACCGAAACTCAGTCGGGAGTGCGCGTTTCGTCGATACGGGCGGGCGCGACGAACGAACGTCGTACCGTCACTATACCCGTAAGCGATTTCCGCGACAAATGCGATACGCTTTTCACGGGATTCTGGCTGTCGGTGTACGATACGTCCGACAAGGTAAACGCACCTAACGTTATCAACGTCGAGCGGATAACGCTCAATTATAAAAAGTAATTTGCGGCGCAAGCCGATTAGTTCCGAAAGGAGGGAAATCATGAAGAAGAAAGGTTTATTTACTGCGATAATCGCCGCGCTCGTCGCGTTTACGTGCGCGTTCGCGATCGCGTGCGGACCGGACAAAGATCCGTCCGGTTCGGGAGGCGGTTCGAAGCCGCAAAACCCCGCGCCCGTCGCGCTTACCGTTTCGCTTGACGAGACGAGCGGCGCGGTAAGTTTTTCACCCGCGGCAGAGGGCGCGAAAAATTACGAAATCACGGTACTCCGCTATCAGGAAGAGCCGAAAAAATATACGGCTGCGGCAAGCCCGTACGTCGTTGCGCCGATCGAGGCGGGCGAAATCCGCATTACGGTACGCGCGCTCGGCGAGGACGACAAAGAACTCGGCGCAGGATCGGTTACCGTTACGCTTATCCGCAATATCGGCATGCCGCAATCGGTCGAAGGCGTTACCGTTTCGGGCGATACTCTTCGCTGGACGGCGGAGGAGAGCGCGGTTTCTTACACCGTCGAGGCGGTTAAAAACGGCGCGGTCGTCAAAACCGAATCGGGCGTTACGGCAACCGAACTCGACCTTACGTCGCTTGCTCTCGGCGCGGGCAAATACGAAATGCGCGTGTCGGGCGTAAACTCGGCAAACGTCAAAGGTACTGCCGGCTCGGATTATTATCTCGTCAAGGGCGATTCGGGATTTCTGACCGAAACGGCAACCGGATCGGGCGAATATTACCTTGCCGATTTCCGTAAGCCGGACGCCCGCGAATTTACCGAAAACCACGGCGCGACCGTAAAACCCGAATCCGAAACGCTCGAATATACGGACGCGGAGTGGGACGGCAAGGGAGTGTGGTATACCCTTCCCGAGGCGATCGACTGGAATACCGTGCTTCAGATTAAAATGCGTATTCGCGTAACCGGCACGACGAGCGGCGGTTGCTACGCGTACCTTTTCAACGAGAAAAACGTCAATCAGGGCATTTACCCCGGGCAGGCGTGGCAGGGCTTCGGAACCGAAAGCCTTACGGACGACGGCGACGGCTGGCAGATAACCACGTTCTCCGCCGAGCTTATCCGCCGTCAGACGATGAACGACAGTTACTGGACGGACGGCGAAGCGGAATATCTCGCTCGAATCTTCTTCGGGTCGAGCGCGACTAACGCGAATATCGAAGTGGATTACGTCACTTACACCAAGCGTACCGCCGCAAACGAGTTCACGCTCACCTATAACGGCGCGGAACTTGCCGACTCGTACCGTTCGGTGGATAAATTCGACTGGTCGCGTATCGGCATCGCGGGCGAAAACTCGTCCGATTATACGGTCGATTACCGCCTCGAAAGGGACGGCGCGCGCGTAGAGTTCGAAAACGAACAGCGTCTCGAAGCGGGCGAGTACAAACTCATCGCGAAAGCCCGCGGCGAATACTACGGCAAAGCGGTTAAGGAATTTACCGTTATTTCGTCCGATCTTCCGATTCCGGGCGACGTTTCCGGTCTTAAATACGAAGGAACTTCGCTCAGCTGGACGGCTGCCGAAAACGCGGCAAGTTACAGGATCGTCGTGAAAAATATCGGCGGCAAGGTGATAACCGAAACCGTTTCCGATTCGCCCGCCGCGACTCTCGCGCTTCCCGGCGGCAAAATCAACGTTATCGTTACCGCCGTGTCCGCGGATAACGTCGAGGGCAGAGACGTTCTTACGCAGGTCGTCAGCCTCGGCGAAACCCATTATATGAGTCCCGCCGCTTCGGGCAGCGATCAACTCGTCGTCGCCGACTTCGATTCGGACGATTATCTCGGCTTTATGAGCGCGGGAAGTATCGGATCGTTCGACGTCGCGGGCGGAAATCTCGTATTCTCGGCAAACGAAAGTTTCAGGACTGTGGCGACTTACAGTCTCCCGTCCGCAATCAACGCAAACGAAGTTTACAAATTCATCGTCCGTGTAAAGGCTTCGGGCGTCGTGGACAACAAAACGGGCGCAAACCTCGTCTTTTATAACCAACTCGGCGAGACGGCTACCGCTTATCTGTGGGCGACCGCATATTACGGCACGACCAAAACGCTCGACGGCGACTGGTGGAACGTCGAATTCAGTTTCCGCTCGCTCGCAACCTGCGACGCCGCTCCCGAATCGTGGGGAACGTACAAGTGGACGACCGAAGATAACGTCGTCGACAGAATCGCCTTCGAATATTACGACGCAAGAGAAGGCGTCGTCGAACAACTCGAACAGGTTATCGACTATATTCGCGTTATAAAGATGGAAAACGTCGCGGAAGAAGACATTTCGATCAAGTATAACGGCGGCGCGGTAGCGGCTGAATACACCACCGCAACCGACTTCGACTGGACTAAGTTTACGGTCGAGGGGTACGAAGCGACGTTCACGCTCACGTCGGGCGGAGCGGCGGTCGAAAAAACTAACCGACTTGCCGAGGGCGATTACACCCTTACCGCAACGCTTACCGGCAAATACGTCGGCTCTAAATCGATTAATTTCCACGTAAAATCCGTCGTTGTCCCCGCCGCGGTTACCGACCTTGCGTTCGATAAAACGACCAAAACGGTTACGTTTACCAAGGCAGAGGGCAAAGACTTCATAATAAAGTTTACTTTTGCTCCGATTTTAGACGATGTGACTTCAATAAGCGTAAATCTTTATAACGAAGAGGGGAAAACTTCCTATTCTTACTTTGACATCGGCAATATCTGGAATTCGGCGTACACCGAAGGCGGTGTTCTGAATGTGTCCGCATCGCAGATAGGCGCATACGATTACAGTAATTGCCAAGTTGTGTTGAGTCTGTCCGCCGCGAAAATCGCAGCGTCCGACAACAGTCAGCAATGGACGAACAAGAAGGCGAAGAAAATTACCAAGATAGCGATTTCTTACGCCACAATGAACGGAAAGTTGCCGATCAAAGACGTTATCGTTTACGAAGATATGACAAGTAAGTTCACTTCGGGTTCTGCCGTAACCGTGGGCGAGGCGCAAGGCGTTGTTGCGTTCGACGTAAAAGACGACGCTAACGTTTCGTACAACGAGTATTCGATACAGGACGGAGTGCTCGGGTATTCGATGCCTAATGATTGGGCGACGTTTACGACGTATACGCTCCCCGAATCGGTTGCAATCGGAGAGAGCAGCGTTATCAAACTTCGCGTAAAAGGCTGTACTTATGTTACGCTTAAAGACGCGTCCGGTAGCGCCGTGTGTTCGCAGATTAAATGGCACGACGGCTGGTTTGACGGAGGCGTATCCGCAACAACGAAAAAGGACGGCGAGTATACGATTATTACCGTCGCGGCGGGTAAAATTACGAATAAGAATGCGATAAAATCGGTCGAGATAGGTTGCGCGGAAGCCAGCGCGAAAGGTTATATCGACTATATCGCTGTGGTAGGTTAGACGTCGGTCGCGTACACGAATATCCCAAACACTTGCCCGCAGTGACTCCGCGCACTTACACAAACACTAAAAAAATAAACCGAAAACACATTATTACTTTTATGAAAATTACTTTATTCAACAAACCGTTACGCGAATACAAAATCATACTGCGGAAAAATGCGGGCAAACCCGAAAATTTTGCGGCAAACGAACTTCGCGAATACCTGTATAAAATGACGGGCGAATCGCTCGATATAGCGCACGGCGGAAAGAACGGACTCTACCTTTACGTTCAGCCGAAAGAGGATCGCTTCGACGACGGATTTATCATTGCTCCGTACGCAAACGGTCTGAAGTTTTCCGCGCGCAACGGCAGAGGCATAATCTACGCCGTTTACGACTTTATCGAGCGCATGGGTTATCGCTTTTTTTCCGCGGAGTTCGCGGGAAAAGGATTCGAGCGCGGCGAGTATATGAGCGGCGAAGAAATGTTGTTCGACGATACGGACAAGACGATCGGCGCGGACTTTTACGTGTCCGAAACGCCCGCTCTTTACTATCGCGACGGATTTACGTACGCCTGCTCGCGCAACCGCGATTTCCTCAAATTCAGACTAAACGCCGAATCGTGGGGACTGCATAATTTCGACGAAGAGTGGGGCGGCGGGCATAGGTTCTGCGGCGAGGCGGGGCATAGTTTCGCCGTACTCGTCCCGAGCCGGACGTACTACGATTCGCACCCCGATTTTTTTGCCGAAATCGACGGGAAACGCGTTAAAAACGAATCCGGTCATTTCCTTGCCGAACCGCAACTTTGCCTTACGAACCCCGATCTCGTTCCGTTCGTCGCCGAAAAAATGCTTGCAATGCTGCGCAAAAATTACGCCGATTTTATTTCGCTTTCGCAATCGGACAGCGCGATTTTTTGTCAGTGTCCGTCCTGCCGCGAATCGTATAAAAAGTACGGTTATTTCGGAACGCTTTTGCGCTTCGTGAATCAGGCCGCGAAGATAGTCGGCAAAGAGTTCCCGAAGGTGAAAATTCACACGTACTGCTACGAAAAAACCGCCGACGCGAATCTGAAAACGCGCGCCGCGAAAAACGTGCTCGTTCAGTACTGCCCGAGGGTTTGCCATCGCCACGCGCTCGACGATCCGAGGTGCTTGCCGAACGTGAAAATACTCGAAAAACTTAAAACGGTAGGACGAATTTGCGACAATTTCTTTATTTACGACTACCGCGCGTGTCTGTCGTACGCTATGCTCATGCTGCCCGATATCCGGTATCTGCGCGACAATATGCGTTGCTATGCGGACGCGGGAGTAAAGGGGATTTACGCCGAACTCAACATATTTTCGACGATGCAACCGACCATGGAAGAATTGCGGCTTTATCTGTTTGCAAAACTCTGCTGGAATCCGTATATGTCGGAGGCGGAGTACAACCGCCATATCGACGAATTTTTGCAAGGATTTTACGGAGCGGGCTGGCGGAAAATCCGCGAGTTTATCGAATTCTATCAGGACGAAGCGATCGGGTATCACCTCGACAGTTTCAATGCGACGATGATGAACGACAAAGGCGAGTTCGTCCGCAATCCCGACGGCAATCTCTTTCAGGGGCTTATTTTCCCGAAAAAGGACGAACGGCGGATACTCGACACGCTTAACCGACTGCTTGACGAAGCGCAAGCCGGATCGGGCGGCAAAAACGCGAAGTATTACGGTCGGATCGACATAATCCGCACCGGACTGTTGTGGTACGACCTGTTTGCGAATATGGACGCGACTCTCGAAAACGGAACGGAAGAAGAAAAAGCGGAAGTTATCGCGCGCAACGAACTTCTTTGCGTAAAAATGCGCCGCTACTGGATGAAATATACCACGTTTATCGGAATGAAACCGACTACCGATATGTTCGAAAATTACTCGCTGTCGCCCGCAAAGTGGAACAACACCATTGATAATCAGTGCAGCGGCGAGGCGTTCAACCACGATACGGTTTAGCGTTCTTTCGTCTGATTTTATCCCCGCTTTTATCGTTGACTTTTTACGGCAAGGCGTGGTATAATTTACACGAGTGACGAAAACTTACGCAAGGAGAAAACCATGATAATACCGAGAGTTAAAAAAGAAACGATCGGCGCGCGGAGAATACCTCTCGGCGAAAAAATAATCGTTTCGGGCGACGAAACGGGCTTTGTCGTAAACTTTCTGTCCGAATTTTATCCGTCGGGCGAGGGCAAAGGTAAAATTACGCTAGTCCGCGACGAAAACCTTAAAAGCGAGGCTTATACGATAAGCGCGGGCGGCGACGTTATCGTCCGCTTTTCCGACCGGCTCGGAGCGAGAAACGCCGCGGCTACGCTCGTCCAACTTCTCGGAAAAGACGAAAAGGGCTTTTTCCTGCCCGTCTGCGAAATCGAGGACGCGCCCGACTGCGGGTTCCGATCGGTGCTTATCGACCTTGCGCGCGGTATTCCGGACCAAGAAAGGCTTAAAGAGGATATCCGGCGGCTCGCGCTTTTCAAGTGTAATTACGTTCACCTTCACCTTATGGACGCGGCGGGAACGTGCTACGTTTCGTCCGTGCTCGCGTTTAACGGACAGATCAACGGCACCGATCGGTGCGACAAGAGTTATCTTAAAGAGATAAACGATTATTGCGAGGCTCTCGGAATAGAAGTTATCCCCGAACTCGAAATTCCGTCGCACGCGTCCGGACTATGGCAACTCGATCCCGAAATCCGTTGCGTTACCGACCTTCCCGACCCCAGTCCCGCTTGCGTATGCGCGGGAAACGAGCATACGTATACGGTTTTTTCGCGCCTTGTCGATGAGGTTTGCGAAATTTTCAAGGGAAAATATTTCCACGTCGGCGGCGACGAGATTATGTTCGAGGACTTTCCGGACTGGAATTATCATTGCCATTACGACGTTTGCAAAACTTGCCGCGACCGTGCCGGAAAGGAAGGTTTCGAGCCGACGATTCAGAACCTTTATTATTACGCGATGCGCCGTATGCACGATATTTTGGCGGCGAAGGGCAAGACGATGATTATGTGGAACGACGAAATCGACGTTTCGCAACCCGTGCCGCTCCCGAAAGATATAATCGTTCAGTACTGGACGATAGCGGCTCCCGGGAGAGGTCCGTGGGAAGGGTGCAGTTACGAAAAACTCGTCTCAAGCGGCTTCCGCGTTATAAATTCCGCGCTAAAATACGAGTACGTCGACAGGCCCGAGTACTTCAATCCCGAGCGCGCGGGCGGCTTCGTATGGAATAAAAACCCCGATCCGGGCGAAAACAGCGAGAACGTTATCGGAGCGGAAACGTGCGCGTGGGAGTACGGCAATCCTAAAAACACGCATTATCTCACCTCGTTTACCTTTGCGACCGCGCTTATGCTCGACAGAGAGTGGAACGTCGAACTTGCCGCATACGGCGACGAGTACCGCCGCGCGCTTACCCGCGCGATGTTCGGCGCGCAAACGCCCGAAAACTACGACGTAACCGAACTTTTCGGTAGCGTCGCTCCGCCGAGGCAGAACGATATAGTTACTTTCGCGTCGCTTAAAAACGAAATCTTCCGCAAAGGGCAGATTGCGCCGATACGCGCGAAACTCGACGAAATCGGATGTACGTATTCGCCCGTACTTCTTTCGCGGCTTAAAGAACTTTTCAACGAAGAAAAATAAACGAAAAACGTCTTTTGGCGACCGCGAAATTTGCTCGCGGTCGTCGTTTTTTATATACGTATGCGCGTTTTTGCGACAGGCGAGTTATTTTACCGCGAAATTTTTTGCGGTTTTTGCAAACTTTATCGCGAAAAAAGACGTTGACAAGTCGCGCCCCGCGTGATATAATACCGAAAAAACGGCGGAGAGGGTAAAACATGCAAACGCTAACGATGACGAAAATCTGGGACGGAAACGTTACCGGTTCGGACAGATATCTGACTTTTAAGGGCAAGTTCGCGGCGAGCGACGGCAAAACCGTTCTTTACGTTGCGTGCGACAGCGTTTTTACTTGTCGGATAAACGGCAGAATCGTCGCGTTCGGCGCGTGCCAGAATTACCCGTTCGCAACTCCTTACCGCACGTTCGACGTAACGGATGAGGCAAAGAGAGGCGGCGAACTCGAAATAACCGTGTGGCATCAGGGACTCGACAGTCAGACGGGTATGAATCTCGACGCGTTTGTGGCGTTCAGGCTCGCGGCGGGCGGCGTTACGCTTCTGGAGAGCGGAAAAAATATTTCGTGCGCCGTCGTGACGGGTTACGAAAACGGCAGATGCAAACGCATAACGAGTCAACTCGGTTACGGTTACGCCTACGACCTTACGCGCGAAGATCAAGAGGTTTTCGCGCCCGCGACCGAGTACGGCGAAGTTACGGCTTACGAGTGGGAAATCGACCGCGAAAAAGCGGATCAGGTTTTGTTCCCGCCCGCGCCCGCAACGCTTACGAAAACCGATTTCGGGTATTCGTCAGACCTGGGAAAGGAAACGGTCGGGTATCTGCACTTCGAGGCGGATTGCGCCCGCGAAACCGAACTTACGATTACTTACGGCGAACATCTGCGTGGTGGCAGGGTCGCGCGGATTATCGGCGATCGCGATTTTTCGGTAACGATTAAATGCCGCAAGGGTAAAAACGTTTTCGACGGACTTTTCCGTCGGTTCGCGGGAAGGCATATCGAGGCGGTAGGCGAGGGCGCGACCGTTACGTCGCTTACGCTTATTCCCGTCGAGCGCGCGGTAACTAAAAAAGTCCGCAAGTTCGACGATAGCGACTTTCAAAAAATTTACGACGTATCCGTATATACGCTTCTTTGCTCGATGCACGATCACTACGAGGATTGCCCGTGGCGCGAACAGGCTTTGTACACGCTCGACAGCCGTAATCAGATGCTTTGCGGGTACTACGCGTTCGAGGGATTCGCGTTCCAGCGGCAAAACCTTCTTCTTATCGCAAAAGGACTTTACGACGGCTTGCTTACGCTGTGTTTCCCGATGAGAGGCGGCAACCACGCTATACCGTTTTTCTCGCTGATTTATCCCGTTCAGGTCGCGGAATATATCCGCTATTCGGGCGATAAAGCGATTCTCGCGGAAGTCGGCGACGTAATAAAAACGATTATGAAAACGTTTTCCGCGCGGGTGGAAAGCAACGGACTTATAGCGAGTTTTCCGTACCCGTACTGGAATTTTTACGAGTGGTCGGACGGAAGCGGAAACGACGCCGATTTAAGCCGCACCGAATCCGATCCGTTCGTAAAGCGGTACGACACGATCCTGAGTTCGGCGTACGTTCTCGCCGCACGCGCCTGCGACGAAATTTTCGGAACGACAACCGACGTGAAAGCAACCGTGCGCGGAATCCGCGAGGTTCTGTTTGACGATAACCGCGGCGTTTATCCGCTCGGAAGCGCGGACTCGCGATCGAGCGTATTATGCAACGCGATAGCGATTCTGGCGGGAGCGGGTGACGAAAAACTCGCCGAAAAAATCGTTTCGGACGATACGCTTATACCCGTAACGCTGTCTATGAACACCTATTTTTACGACGCGCTTTTGTCGTTCGGCGACAAGTACCGCGACTTTATTCTTGCCGACATTAAAAGGAAGTATCTTCACATGCTCGATAAGGGCGCGACTACATTCTGGGAGACCGAACTCGGCGCGGCGGATTTCGACGGCGCGGGCAGTCTTTGCCACGGCTGGTCGGCTATCCCCGTTTATTACCTTTGCCGTCTTTCGGGGCAAAAGGAGTAAACCTCCGAATTGTTTTTTTTGCGGGAAATCCTTTTACGCCGATCCGTATTATCGCAAAACCAACGCCGTTTCGGTGGATTTCGGCACGGCGACGCGCGCGCTCGTCTACGTAAACGGCAAACTTAAAACCAACGACGAAGAGAGTACCTGTTTCCGTCTCGACGGAGGCAAGCTTAACCTTACCTTAAACGCGGGTGATTACGCGTTCGTGATTCCCGTAAAGTAAGGAGAGAATATGGAAAACAATACCGCGTCGCAAAAAACCGCGCTCGAATGATCGGGACTTCGCGGACTTTTCGCCGTCGAAACGTATAACGCAGGCTCGGTTTACGGCGGTTATATCGAAACGCGCGCCGCTTACGACGATCTTCTTACCGAGCTGTTACGCGAGGCGAAATCGGAAAATAAACCGTCCGCGCCGCTTCGCACCGTGTTTACGGACGATACGCACGAACGCTTGTTCGACGACGCCGGTTACGTTATGATCCAAGCCGACCGGCTTACTTACTCCGACCTTATTTCCGCGCTCGAAAAGGGCAGGTTTTATTCTTCGACCCGTCCGGAATTCTACGACCTTCGTATAAACGGCAACGTCCTCGCAGGCAGGTGTTCGCCGGTAAAGAGCGTGTGCGTCATCGGTCCCGCGCGCGACAAAATAAGGATAGACGGCAATATCGAAAACTTCGCAATTCCGCTGAAAGGCGGCTTCAACGACTATTTCCGCGTGGAACTCACGGACGAAAACGGTTACGTTGCCGCAACTAACGCTTACTACGGCGCGCTCGACGAAGAATAAGTTTTTTTACGCGTGCGGTTGTTCGCTTTTACGGCGAAAGATTCAAAGCGGAGTTTTTCCGAATACCCGATAATATTTGTCGGGTTATATCGTGAGCGGTCGTTGCGAAGATAAATTTACGTGACAATAAACGAAAAAACAAGCGTCCGCCGACAGACGACGGACGCTTGTTTTACGATGTTCTCGTTTTACTCTTCCGCCGAGAAATCGTCCTTGCCGACTCCGCAAAGCGGGCAGACAAAATCGTCGGGAAGATCTTCCCATTTGGTTCCCGCAGCGATTCCGTTGTCGGGATCTCCGACGGCTTCGTCGTAAACGTAGCCGCACACGTTGCATACGTACTTCATAACAAAAACCTCCTTCGGGGTAAAATTACCGAGTCTGTAAAATTTACGCTTTCGTCGCAAAAACGATATAACGTATACGCGTTTTTTTGACGTAAGCCGTTATTTTTTCGCCATTTCGTCAAGAACGGGCGCGATCGGGTCGAGGTAATCGACGTTTGTAAGTTCGATAAGTCCGGCGTCGGACGCGCGCGAAAGAGCGGGATCGAGCGGGATACGCGCAAGAAGGGGAATCGAGTGACGGATCGCGACGTATTCGATGTGGCTGTCCCCGAAAACTTTGATTTTCGTTCCGCAGTCGGGGCATACGACGTAACTCATGTTTTCGACGAGTCCGAGCACGGGCACGGACATCATCGCAGCCATATTCACCGCCTTTTCGACTATCATCGAGACGAGTTCCTGCGGCGAGGCGACTACTATTATACCGTCGAGCGGAATCGACTGGAATACCGTAAGCGGTACGTCGCCCGTCCCCGGAGGCATATCGACGAACATAAAATCCACGTCGCCCCAGATAACGTCCGTCCAGAATTGTTTTACCATACCCGCAATCACCGGACCGCGCCATACGACGGGGTCGGTTTCGTGTTCTACGAGCAGGTTAAGCGACATAATCTTCGTGCCTTTCGCGCTTACCGCAGGCAGAATCCCGAGGTCGTTGCCCTCGGCTTTACTCCTGATACCGAACATTTTGGGGATCGACGGACCGGTTACGTCCGCGTCGAGTACGGCGGTTTTGTTTCCGAGTCGATTTGAGATGACCGCGCTCATCGCCGTT